>JAEEGL010000355.1_pt1 | contig 21728 bp, 20 predicted proteins | sample 9134231 | NCBI WGS metagenome assembly JAEEGL01 (sample SAMN16246548, study PRJNA631951) | gut metagenome | biome: gut microbiome; feature: rumen; material: fiber-attached | host: Bos | place: Iran: Karaj | collected 2018-10
CCTATGAGTTTAGCAAATGCGCTTAGAAAATTAAGTATGGGAAATGAAAGAGCAAATAAAGTTTCAGTTAATCCGGCTACAGCACACATGTTTATTGTTAAACCTTTTTCTTCAAAAAGTTTAGGGAATCTCTTTTCAACTCATCCGCCAATAGAAGAAAGAATAAAAAGATTGGAACAAATGGCTCAAAATCTAAACAACAAACAATACGAAATTCCGAAGGTTATATATTAACATGAAAAATAAAAAAACTTTTCTTTTAGATATAGAGCCTAATCAACTTTTAAAACATTTAAAACCTTTTGTTGAACAAGAATATAGAATAAATCAAATAAAAGATTGGATATATCTGAGAAAAGCAGATACGTTTGAAAAATTCTCAAACATATCTAAAGAAACAAGAAAAAACTTAGAAGATTCTTTTACATTAAGAACATTTAAAAATGTGGTAAAAGAAGAATCCATCCTTGACGGAACAATAAGATATACTTTTAAAACTTACGATTCAAAATATATTTATGCGGTTTGCTTACCTGCGGAAGAAAAAAAAACAGTATGCATTTCGACACAAATAGGTTGTCCGATATCTTGCAGTTTTTGTCTGTCCGGTAAGACAAAATTTGTTAGAAATTTATCAAGAGGCGAAATTCTTGAAGAAATTTTATATATAGAAAATGATATAAACGAAAAAATTTCCGGCGTTTTGTTTATGGGTATGGGCGAGCCGTTATTGAACTACAAAAATTTAACATCCGTAATAAAGACATTAATATCGAAAAAAGAAATGAATATCGGCAAAAGACATATAACGGTATCTTCTATGGGTGTTATACCTGCAATAAAGAATCTTGCAAACGAAATGTTTGGAGTAAGATTTGCATTATCTTTACATGCTACTCAAGATAAACAAAGAAAAAAAATAATTCCGAATAATTTTGATTTTAAAATTTCGGATCTATTACAAGTTTGCAAATATTATTTAAGAAAAACAAATTCAAGAGTTACCATAGAATATATATTATTAAAAAATTTTAACGATACTTCCGAAGATGCTCACAGATTGGCTCGCCTTTTAAGAAGTGCAAATTTAATACAACCGAATGTTCAAATAAATTTAATACCATACAATCAAACAAGTAACAGTGATTATAAAACCCCTGAACAATTGGCAATTTTAAATTTTAAAAAAATATTAAAATTAAACTCAATCACAGTCAACATCAGGCAAGCCAAAGGGCTTGATATCGGTGCTGCATGTGGTCAGTTGGGAGTAAAAAAGTGATAAAAAAAGCAATAGCATTGGGTGGCGGCGGAGCAAGAGGACTTGCTCATATAGGTGTACTTAAAGTTTTAGAAGCAAACGGTATTAAGTTTGACTATATTGCCGGAACTTCCATGGGTTCCATTATAGGTGCCTTGTATGCTGTCGGACAAAAGCCGGAAGTAATAGAAAAAACTCTGAAAAATTATTTTTTTAATATATTATTTTCCAAAATGAATATGCAGAAAATACAAGATGAAAACCAGGTAACTTCGGCAAGAAGTCTCATAAGAAAAGCAAGAGAATTTGTAAAATACGGTTCTCAGGAAGGCGGCAATTCTTTCTTGTCTCATTCATTACTTGAAGATATGATAAATACCGTAATTCCGGATATAAATATAGAAGATACTAATATTCCGTTTGCTTGCGTTGCTACGGATATTACCAATGGCAAAGAAAAAATATTTGTAAAGGGCCCGATAAGAAAAATAGTTTTGGCTTCAGCATCAATTCCCGGAGTGTTTCCGCCGGTAAACATAGACAATGTTTGGTATACGGATGGTGCACATGTTAATGTTACACCGGTATCGGTTGCAAAGATTTTGGGTGCAGACTTTATTATTGCTTCCGATGTAAAAAGCAAATTAAAAACTCTGGATTCATTGCCTACAAATTCCAGAGATATTATGAACAGATGTAACTTCATTGCGAACTATTTATTTTATGAAACATTAATAAAAGAAGCGGATATTGTTATTGAACCCAATATTAAACAAATATCATGGTCTGAATTTAACAAATTCAATTTAATGGTTCATGAGGGTGAAAAAGAGACTAAATTGCAGTTGGAAAAAATAAAAAGTCTTATAAAAAAATCAAATAATCCTATAAGTAAATGTAAAAAAGCCGTAAGAAATCTTTTTTACAAGAAAGATTTAAAAGCTGCAGTTTTGTAGAAGTTGTTAATAAATATTTGATATAATATTATTTTATATAAAGTACAGGAGAATACATAATGTTAAAAGATAAAGATTTGTTTGATGAAAACCAAGAGACTTTTAAAGCGGTAAAAGCTAAAAGTTTTGTTGTTACACCTTCTTTACCGGAAAGTTTAAAAGATCTTTCCGTAATTTCTGAAAATATGTGGTGGTGTTGGAACAGCGATGCCGTAGAGTTGTTTAGAAGATTAGATAGAGATATTTGGGAAGAATCTTATCATTGTCCTAAAGCAATGTTGGGGCTTGTAAAACAGGAAAGATTAGAAGAACTTGCAGACGATACAAGCTTTATTTCTCACATAAAATTGGTAAAATCGGAACTTGATAAATATATGTCTGTTCCTACATGGTTTGATAAAACTTTCCCTGAATACAAAGATAAAAAAATCGCATATTTTTCTACCGAATTTGCAATTCATGAAAGTTTACCTATATATTCAGGCGGTCTTGGTGTTTTGTCAGGAGATCATTTAAAATCTGCCAGTGATATGGGATTACCACTGGTTGGTATCGGTTTGTTATACAGAAACGGATATTTCAAACAGCATTTAAGTATTGACGGTTGGCAGATAGAAGAATATAAAGTAAACCATTTTTACAGTATGCCTATGCAACTTTTAGTAAACGACAAAGAAGAACCGTTATCAATAGAAATATCATTACCGCGCTCTCCCAGAGTATTTGCAAGAATTTGGAAAGTACAAGTCGGAAGAGTAGCACTTTATTTGTTGGATACGGATTTTGATAAGAATTCTCCGGAAGACAGAACAATTACAGGCGAACTTTACGGTGGCGATAAAGAAATGAGAATTAAGCAGGAAAAGTTGCTTGGTGTAGGCGGTATGAAAGTTTTGGAACTTTTAAATATAGATCCTTCCGTAATTCATATTAATGAAGGTCATTCCGCATTTTTATTGTTGGAAAAAATGAGAATGTTAATGAAAAATAAAGGCTTATCTTTTGAACAGGCACAAAAAGTTGTTAAAGCTAACTGCGTATTTACAACACATACGCCTGTCCCTGCAGGAAATGAAGTATTTTCTTCTTCTTTAGTCTCAACATATTTTGAAAGTTTATACAAAGAGTTAGGGTTATCAAGAGAACAATTCTTGGCTTTAGGAAGAGATTTGAAAATTGAAAATATGGATAAAGATTTTTCAATGACGATACTTGCACTTAAAGCTTGCGGTAAAGCAAACGGTGTTTCAAGATTACATGCAACCGTATCAAGAAAAATGTGGCAAAATGTTTGGCCTGAACTTCCAAGAAAAGAAATTCCTATCACACATATAACAAACGGTATTCATACCAACACTTGGATATCTTATGAATTCGCAGGACTATTTCAAAGATATATCGGAGACGATTGGATAGATGAACCTTCGGACCAAACTTTATGGCAAAGAGTTTCGGATATTCCCGATGCCGAACTTTGGAGAAGCCACGAAAGAAGAAAAGAAAGACTTGTATCTTTTGCAAGAAACAGATTAAAAGCACAGTTAGAAAGAAGAGGTCTTTCAAAACACATGATATCTTATGCCGATGAAGTTTTAGACCCTGAAGCTTTAACGATAGGTTTTGCAAGAAGATTTGCAACTTATAAAAGAGGCAATTTAATATTCAGAAATCTTGAAAGAATTAAAAAAATTCTTACAAATAAAGAAAAACCCGTTCAAATAATTATTGCAGGTAAAGCTCATCCTAAAGACGATAAAGGTAAAGAAATTATAAAAAGTATAGTTGCTTTAACTTCCGATCCGGACTTAAAATATAAAGTAGTATTCTTGGAAGATTATGATATGAATGTTGCTCATTATTTGGTTCAGGGTGTAGACATTTGGTTGAACAATCCGTTAAGACCGCAAGAAGCATCAGGTACAAGCGGAATGAAGGCTGCAGTTAACGGTGCAATAAATTTCAGTGTGCTTGACGGTTGGTGGTGTGAAGGTTATAACGGAGAAAACGGTTGGGTTGTAGGTTCAACAGATACATATAACGACTTGGAATATCAAAACGAAATGGAATCAAGATCTATTTATGAAATATTGGAAAAAGAGATTGTTCCTTTGTTCTACGACAGAGGACAAGACGATTTGCCGAGAGGCTGGATAACAAAAATGAAAACTTGTATGAAAACCGTAGGTCCTATGTTTAATACAAACAGAATGATTGAAGATTATACAAGAAAATTTTATATTCCTTCAATGGAATTAACCGAAAAAATGAAAGCAAATGATTATGAGTTGGCAAAGAATAAAACTAATTGGCAAAGCAATATAGAAAGAAATTGGTCAAAAGTTTCAATAATAAGTACGGACGATAATATCGGTAATAAAACAATTAAAATCGGTGAACCGATGAAAATAAGAGTAAGAGTTAATTTGGCAGGTATTGCTCCGGAAGATGTTTTTGTTCAGATTTATGAAGGTTATTTGAATACGAAAAATGTTTTAAGTGACGAAACATTTACAAATATGAAAATGGTTTCAAAAGAACAAGACGGAATATATGTGTACGAAATAGAAGCACCTACGAGAATGGTAGGTCATTGCGGTTATACCGTAAGAATAGTTCCGCAATATATGGATAAAGTTGAATATATTCCCGGCATAATCAAATGGTTCTAAACGGCAACATAAAACTTGTTATATTCGATTTAGACGGAACATTGGTAGATTCTAAATACGATTTAACTGATGCCGTAAATTACACAAGAAAATATTATGGGTTTAGTCCGCTGTCAGTAGATAAGGTTGCATCTTATTTAGGCAGCGGAATAACCGCTCTTGTAAAATCGGTTTTATCTGAACTTAAAGATGAAAATTTTGATATAGCGGTTAAAATATTTAAAGATAATTACGCAAAACATTTAACGGACAAAACTCTTCCTTTTAACAATATTGCAGAAACACTTTCAAATATTCCGCAACAAAAAGTTTTACTATCCAATAAAGATGAAAAATTTTCAAAACAAATTTTAGAAACACTTGGTTTATCAAACTTTTTTACTGAAATTTATGGTGGAGATTCTTTTAAAGAGAAAAAACCTAATCCTTTACCAATATACGAAATTATTAAGAAGTTTAATTTAGAGAAAAAAGATGTTGTTATGGTAGGTGACGGAGCAAACGATATAATGGTAGGCAAAAATGCCGGTATAACAACAATAGGTGTTTTATATGGATATTCATCACAGGAACAACTTAACGATTTAGCTCCGGATTATATAGCTAAAATGCCTGATGATATAACATATATAATTGAGAAAATTAATAACATACAATAAATAGATTGCTAAATTAGCTTCTGATAAATCATCAGTCTTCCAATACAATGTATGTATTTTTATCTTTAAAAAAATGCTTTATTTTATCTTTATTTGGTTCATCATACCAAAAAAGATGTGCGATTTTCGGGAAGAAATATTTTACTACATCAAAATAGTGGGCATCTGAAGAAACAAAATCCACATCACTTTTTTCCAATTCTTGTATATCTTGAGATAATGATTTTGGAAACTCATCTATATCATAATAACTATAACAATTTAAATAAAAAGATGTATAGTATCCAGTTTGTTTAAATATATTCAAATAATCAGGTTCATTGCTTTCAACAATAATATGCTCTTTTATCAAATTATTTTCATCTACTATTCTATTCAATTCAAACAATGCAAAATTTTTATTTTCATGAGATAAATTCTTAAAATCAAGCCATAAATACTTGTCTTTCAGAGTATTTATATTTTTTAACATATCGGCTAAATTTTCAGCTCCATCAATATCATCATGACTTACATTAAAATATTTTTTGTCAATATTAAAGTGTACATCTATTTCGAAACCTGTATATTTATTTAAATAATATTTTAATTTTTTTCTATTATTTACTTGATGTAACCATATATCTTTTGGAATTGTTATAGTTCTATTGTTTGTATATTGACTTGGTAAAATGTTTAACTTACTATATTTTGCAAAACCTGCATTTTTATATATTATTATTGCAACCGAAAATAATATTATTAAAAAAAATATTATTTTTGCCCAGATTTTGAACATTTAAATTATCCATTTATTTAATATTGATAAAGTAGTTAACGGTATTTTTTAAACCTTCTTTTATTGAAACTTTAGGTTCCCAATTTAAAACTTTCTTCGCTTTTGAAATATTTAAGAAACTTTTGAATAATTCTCCGTTTCTTTTCGGTTTAAACACAGGTTTATTTTTATAATTTGTAATTGCGGATAATTCTTTAACCAATTGATTAACGGAAAAAGTTTTTTGCGTTCCTATATTTATAATTTCATTATTTCCTTTGGTTAAAGATTTTATATTTGCCGAAACAACATCTTTAACATAAACATAATCTCTCAATTGTTTACCATTGCCGAAAATAAATACTTCTTTGTTTGCCGTCATTTTTCCTATAAATATGGCAACCACACCGGCTTCTCCGTTGACATCTTGTCTTGGTCCGTAAACATTTGCATATCTAAGTATTGTATATTTTAGACCATATAATTCACTATATGCCTTTATATAATGCTCTACGGAAAGTTTTGCTACACCATAAGGAGATAAAGGATTTGCAAAAGCTTTTTCATCGGGAGCTTTCGTTCCGCATTCTCCGTAAATTGTTCCGCCGGATGATGCAAATATTATTTTTTTCACTTTTGTATTTTTGCATGCCTCTAAAATATTCAAAGCTCCTTTTATATTTACATCCGCATCAAAGCATGGATCTGCAACGGATTTTCTAACATCAAGTTGTGCCGCATGATGTATAACAATATCTATTTTTTCTTTTTTAAATATATCATCTATTTTTTTCTTATCACATACAGAAACTTTATAAAACTTTGCTTTTTTATTTACGTTTTTTATATTTCCGGTTGCAAGATTATCTATGATAACAACCTTGTGTTTTCTTTCAATTAATTCATCAACAATATTTGAACCTATAAAACCTGCACCGCCGGTAACTAAAACTTTCATTTTTTGCCCTCTTTTTTATTATTAATATTTTCCTAACATATAATATGCAATTGCCACACCGGATTTATAATGTTTAACCATATCATCATGCTCATTATTTTTTTCTGTAGGAACTATTTCTCTTGGTTTATCTTTGTTCCAATTATAATATTTTTCGTTTCCCGATGCAAAATCATAAATTACAAAATTTTCTTTTGTCATTATTGAACCTAAACAATTTGATGCAATATTTTTCTGAGCTTCATCGGACAACAAATCCATTCCCATTGACCAATAATTCGTATTTGATAAAGATAAGTTATAAAGAGTAGGCAAAATATCCGTATGAGAACCTACAACTGTTGTATCAACTTCTTTATTGGGTTTTAATTTTTTAGGAATATATAAATAAAAAGGAACACTCATTTCATCTAATTTTTTCTCTATTGGATAACTAAATGTACTCCAAAAATTGTGATCACCGGTTATTGCTACTATCGTATTATCGGCATATTTGGAATTTTTTAATCTTGTTAAAAATTCTCCTACTTTTTGAGCGGAATATTGATATGTTGAAAATCTCATCTTGGCAAGTTGCATGTCTCCCGTAATATCCTGTTTTAATTGTCCTGCTATATCCAAAGGATACGGTTTTTCATAATTGCTCGGTAAAGAAAACGGCGGGTGATTTGATGTTGTTAATATATATATAAATTTTTTATTATCATTTTGTTCTAATACTTTAAATATATAATCAAACAGATATTCGTCAAAAACTCCCCACTGATTTCTTTCATATTCTTGAGGCATAGAACCTTCACCGATAACTTTATCAAAACCTAAGTTGGGCATATATGAAGCAGAGTTTCTCCAACCGGAGTTTCCTCCGTACATAAAAACTGTTTCGTAACCGCTGTTTTTATAAGGCATAGGACCGGAATAAAAATATTTATTGTAAGCATATTTTGATTGACACAAAAATCTTGATAACGGCAATCTTACAATATTTGTTATTGCAGCTTCCAAACTACCGATGGTTCCCATATTTCCGGGCAAAAACTTGTAAAACATTACATCTTCATCAATATGTTTTTTAAATTCTCCTAAAATATTAAATGTTTCACTATTATAGTGCATTATATCTGTCCCCAAAGCTTCCATCATTATAAAAATAACATTAGGTTTTATTTCTTCTATATTCTTATTATATTTTGTTGTTTTCAATAACGATTTTTCAGGCTCTATTTTATCTATTGAATTTATATCCGTACTGGAATAATCGCTAAATGCTTTAGCCATGTTATCTTTTGAATATCCCATTTTGCTTATATAATCCCAATTACTTTCTTTTGATCTTGCCTCTATTGCGGCTTGTAAAGTATATATACCGTTTATTGCAACTTTATTTATAAATGTATTCGTTGATATCTCGGCATTATCAACACCGAGAGGAAATAATCCGAAAGAACCTCTTGCCAAAATAAAATTAACGGCAAAAATACAAAGCACTACTATAATTTTTAAATATATTTTTGTTTTGTTAAAATAAAAACCGAAAAGATTTTTTTCTAATATTCTTTTTGTTAAAAAATAAATAAAAGCAAATATTAATATAAAACCTATTCCTACCCATACAACGGGATAGTTTTCTGCAATAGTTGAAAAAAGTGCTTGTGTATCGTCTTCAAAAACGCCAAACATTAAAATGTTCATATGATTTTGGAAATAGGAATAAAAACCGAAATCTATACAAAGTAATGTTATAATAAGACCAAAAAATATCATAAAATAATACTTTAAGCTTTTTACAAACTTCATAAAAAGTTTTTGATTCCCTATAAACCAAAACACCGCAAAAAGTAGTGTTATAGGTGAATTTATATATGCAAGTACCGCACAATCGTATCTTACACCTAAAATAAAGGCTTGAATTAAACCACCAAAATATTGTGAAAGTTCCGACCAGTTTGAATAATAAAATGTAAATATTATTCTATATATCGTCATTATAAAAGCAAAAATTATATTTAAAATTATTATTTTCTTGATAAATTGTTTAACCAAATTAAACTCCGTTAAATATTTATATATTCTAAAATTTCATCCATTATTAAATTTGTATTTTTATTTGAAATATCTATTATTGTTATATCCGGTTGGTTTTTAAACCAGGTTATTTGTCGTTTTGCATATTGCCTTGTATCTTGGCTAAAACTTTCAATCATTTGTTCTTTTGTAATTTTATTATCCAAATATTCAACTATTTGTCTATATCCTATACCTGTTAAACCGTAACAATTTTTAGAATACCCCATTTTTAAAACTTTTTGTACTTCTTCTATCATACCGCAAGATAACATTTTTTTACATCTGTCATTTATTTTACTATATATTTTATCTCTGTCTTCCAATAAAACAAAATGTTTAAAATTTTTTTCTTTCTTAGGTTTTATATTTAACAATTGGCTCATGGTTTTGCCTGTTAATTTATAAACTTCATAAGCTCTTATCAACCTTTGCCTGTTGCTTTTATTTTTTTTTGCATTAACTTCATCTACTTTAAGAAGTTCATTATAAACAAAATCCAAACCTTTTTGCTCAATAATACTTTCTATTTTTTTTCTTAAATTTTCATTTGCATAAGGTAAGTCGTCCAAACCATATAAAAAAGCTTTTATATAAAGCCCTGTTCCACCGACAACAACAGGAACTTTATTTTTTTTCAACAATTTTTTTTCATATCCTTCCGCTAAATTTTCAAAAGATTTTACATCAAATTTTTGGTTTGGTTCTATAATATCTGTTAAATATTGTTCTATTATATCTATATACCTTATATCGTTTTTCAATATTCCGTCTTTGTTTGTTCCTATGTCCAAATATTTATAAATTTGTCTTGAATCTGCTGATATTATGGAACCGTTTATTTTCTTACAAAGTTCAACAGCTACCGAGGTTTTCCCGATAGCTGTAGGACCTGAAATAATTATTGTTTGATTTTTTTTCATTTATAATGCTGCTAAATTTCAATTCTGTATTTAACGGTTTTCGCTTTTATTATCGAAAGCTTATCTATTTCTTCAAGTGCATCCGAAAGATTTTCACTTTTTGTTCTATGCGTTGTAATAATAACCGATACTTTTTTATCTTTGTTGTTATTGGTATCGTTTTGATATAAACTTGCTATAGATACACCATGTTTGCCCAATATACCTGAAATTTGTGCAAGAACACCTAACTTATCTGCAACGGTAAACCTTAAATAATAATCGCTTTTACTATCTCCATGAGATAAAAATTTTACGGATTTATTTTTAGAATAAACAACATTTTGAACTTCACCGGCAATATCATTTGAAACATATTTTGATAAGTCTATTATATCCGAAACAACTGCCGAGGCTGCAGGTAATTGTCCCGCCCCTTTACCATAGAAAACAACATCATCACTTGCATCACCTTTTATCATAACGGCATTATATTCATTATTAACGTTTGCAAAGAAATGGTGATGATCTATTAAACAAGGTTCTACCCACAAATCTATTCCTTTATCGGTTTTTATTGCAGAACCTATAAGTTTAAACCCATAACCGAAATCTCTAACTATTTTAACATCTTCCACAGACAATCTATCTATACCTTTTACTCTTATATCACTTACTTTTATCCAACTTCCCCATGCAAGAGAAGACAATATAGCGAGTTTATTTGCAGTATCCAGCCCCTTAACATCTGCAGTAGGATTTGCTTCGGCAAACCCTGCTTGTTGTGCCGCTTTTAGAGCATCTTCATAAGGCATATCTTCGTTTGCCATCTTACTTAATATAAAATTTGTTGTTCCGTTTAATATACCTTTAATACTTTTTATTTCATTTCCTGCAAGACCTTCATTTAAACCTTGAATTACAGGAATAACTCCGCCTACGGATGCTTCAAAATAAACCATTTTATTTACGGATTGTGCTAACGAAAAAATTTCGTCCCAATATTTTGCAAGAACCGCTTTATTGGCGGTAACAACATTTTTACCGTGTTTTAAACTTTCAGTAATAACAGTTCTTGCAGGTTCATATCCGCCTATCAATTCAACAATTATATCTATAGTTTCATCGTTAATTACATCCATATAGTTTTTTACATATAATTCTTCTTTGTCTATAGGACGTAAATCACAGATAGATTTAACCTTTATGTTAACTCCCGATTTTCTAAATGCTATAGCCTTATTTTTCTCTAAAATTTTTACTACACCCTTACCTACAGTTCCATAACCGACTAAACCGATATTTAAAGTTTTTTTCATAAATTCTTATCCGTTTTTCGTAAATTTTTTTAATCTTAAAAGTGCGTCATGAAATCTTTTATCATGAGTAACCAAAGATATTCTTACATATCCTTCGCCGTTAGCACCAAAACCAACTCCCGGAGAAACAGCAACACCGGTTTCTTTAAGAAGTCGTTCCGCTACCGACAAAGAACCTTCTTTTTTTAAGTTATCCGGAAGACCTGCCCACACATACATTGTTCCTTGTGTTTTTTTGGCATGCCACCCTATTTTATTTAAACCATCTACCATTTTTATCATCCTTCTTTCATATATCTGTGCCTGCTGACGAACACATTGCTGTGAACCGTTTAAAGCCGCAACGGCTGCCAACTGTATAAAAGTAGAAACTCCATAGTCTAAAAATGATTTAAATTTTTCTAAAGGATATATTAATTGTTTTGCCCCGCAACACCATCCGACTCTCCAACCTGCCATATTAAACGTTTTAGAAAAGGAATGAAACTCCACCGCAACATCTTTTGCCCCGGGAAATTCAAATATTGAATTACAAACTGCATCACCGAAAGTAAGTTCGGAATAAGCATTATCCGAAACAAGTAATATATTATATTTTTTACAATATTTTATTGCTTCCTTCCAAAAACTCGGATCTTTTACAAAAGCTGCCGTAGGATTATTCGGATAATTCAACAACATTATCTTAGCTTTTTTCGCAATACTTACAGGAATTTTAGAAAAATCCGGTAAATAATCGTTTTCTTCATATAGAGGCATAGAATGTATTCTGCCACCGGCAAGAATAACACCGTTAAAATGTGCAGGATATGCAGGATCACATACCAAAACATAGTCTCCGGGATTTAGATATGCCATACACAAATGTGCAATACCTTCTTTTGAACCTATGAGTGCAAGTATTTCGTTGTTATAATCTAAATCTACACCAAATCGCCTACCCATCCATTCACTTACCGCTCTTCTAAACTTAGGCATTCCCTTTGCCTGAGGGTAACCATGTGTTCTTGTATGATGTTTTACAGTATCACATAGACAATCTACAATATGACTTGGCGTAGGCATATCCGGATTACCTATACTTAAATCTATAACATCCAACTTTTTCGCATAGGCTTCCAGTTTTAGCTTAGATATTTTCGTAAACAAATAAGGAGGCAATGACTCCAATTTTTTTGAAGGATTTATCTTTATCATAATACTATTTTTGTATTAACTTCCTTAATGTTGTAGTAGGTTTAAACGAAACTTTTTTTCCAGCGGGAACAGGAACAACTATATTTGTTCTGGGATTCCTACCCTGTCTTGCTTTTCTGTCTTTAACTCTAAATGAACCAAGACCGGATAAAGAAACAATTTCACCATTTTGTATGTTTTCTTGTATAACTCTTATCAATGCTTTTACTGCTAAATTTGCATCCGTCTGTGTAAGTCCGGAATACTTAGCAACTTGTTTAATTACATCAGGTTTTTTCATAAACTACCATCTCCGTTAAAATCTTATAAAACAACTATAAGACTATATTAAAAATATATTAAAAAGTCAATATAAAATAACAAATTGTAAACAGAAATACGTTGTATACGGTCATGAAAAAACTACCTAAAACTATTATATTCATATATTTCATTTATATTAATTTTAGGCAATAATTCTCTAATATCTTTTTTATCTGTATAAATTTTCTCTACATTTTTAATCCCTTCAAAAAGCAAATACTGCTGTAAATTTGAATAATAAAATTTATCATTTCTTTTTTCTTTAATTACCAATATATCTTTATTATTTTCTCTAATGTGAATAGTTAGATTTTTTTTGTTTTCAAAAACTTTATAAAAATTTTTTGGTGGCATTGAGATAAAAAACATGCATACCATTAAAAATGGAATAATAATCAGAGATTTGCGAAATTTTTTATATTCAAACATCATAACAACAATCAAATAATATAATATAATTTCTTTAATATCAGGAATTGTCGTTTCCATAACTGAATAATTTAAGTTTGCAAAATAATGAATGACCATCAAAATTAAATTTAAAGTATGTGATAATAAAATTGAAATATATGATGCAACTGAAATTGAAATAAAAGTAAAAATGTAAAATATAAAAGATAAAGCAACAACAAAACCTACAACAGAGATTATCAGTATATTTGCTATAAATGATATTACAGAAAACTTTCCGAAATAAAAAATCAATATAGGAATTAATGCAATTTGAACAGATAAAGTTACACAAAATATACTTAATATATACTTACAAAATTTATTTTTAATTTTTGAAAAAGAGTTATATATTTTCGGATAAAAATAAATTATACCGATTGTTGCAACAAAAGAAAGCTGCATACTTGCCGTAAATAAATATTGCGGATTATAAGCAAGAATTATAAGTGCAGCCAAACAAATTGAATTATATATTAAACTTTCTCTGTCCAAAACAAGAGACAACAAAATACAGCTTGCCATTATTGTTGCTCTTATTGCCGGTGGATTTGAGCCGGTTAATATTGCATAAAAAAATATTGCAGGTATTGTTAATATATATACTGTTTTTAAAGGTAAATTAAAAAGTTTGAAAACAAACAAAAATATGGCTACTATAAAACCTATATGAAGTCCGCTTATAACCAATATATGTATTAAACCGGTATTTATAAAATCGCTTTTTAAATCCGATTCTATTGAACTTTTATCTCCAATAATCATAGATTTTAATACGGAAGAAACAGGTTCCATAAAATATTTTTCAATTTTTGAATTGATATCTTGCTTTACTTTTAAGCTTAATTGCTTTATTATGTTAGAATTATTTTCTATATACTCAATCTCATCAACATAAAATCTTGTATAAATTCGTTCTCTTTGTAAATAAGTTTTATAATTAAATAAATTTGGAAAAACAGGTTCTTCAATATCCGAAAGTTTTCCGGTTAAACAAAGAATATCTCCATAATTTATATTATAAGAAGGTGGAGTCGTAACCAAAGTTTTTTCTTTTATCTGTATATCATTTGCACTATTTACTTCTAATATAAATTGTTGCTTTTCGTTTTTTATTATAGGTTGATTCAATACTTTTCCGGTAACGGAAATACTTTTTTGATTGATATTATAAATTAAAAAACTATTATTTTGTGCTTTAAAAATTCCTAAATACTCAAATAAAATAATTACAAAAATATATATAAATAATACAGTTATTACAGGCCTTTTTAAAATTAACATTTGGTATATTAAATTTTTGAATATTTATTGTTTTTTGATTAATGTAATACAAACTATTTCCGATTTTGAAAATAATCTCATCGGCGGTCCCCACAGCCTTGTTCCCGTGGTTACATAAATATAGGAATCGTTGTCTTTATATAGTCCGCAAAAATATTTGTATAAAAAATACTCTATAATATCAAACGGCGGGATTTGTCCTGCATGAGTATGTCCTGAAAGTTGTATTGTTATCGGATATTTTTGACTTTCAAAAAATGAGTTGGGTTGATGAGATAAAAATATTACAGGTTTATCAAAATCTATACCTGATAACGATTTATTCACGTTTGCAGGTTTATAATTAAAAGCTTTTGATGTTTGAAAATCAGTAATTCCAGCAACGTAAAATTTATCATCAATTAAAACATTTTCATTATTTAATAGTTTAAAATTTAATTTTTCACAAATATTTTCATAATTAATTATACCCCTGTAATATTCATGGTTACCGCTTACCGCAAATATTCCGTACTTAGATTTAAGATCTAAAAGTCCGTATTTTTCATAAGTTTTTGTTATATCGGTATCTGCCAAATCGCCGGTAAATACAATAATATCCGGATTTAAAGAATTTGTTTTTTCAACAAAATTTTTTATCGTACTATATTTTGTTGTAACATCTATATGAATATCGGAAAGTTGAACTATTGTTAATTTATCCATGGGTAAGTTTGGAACAAGTATTTCTATTTTTGTTAGTTTTGGTTCTCCCAATGCATTAATTATGGAATAAATTGCCGAAAAAACAATTAAAATTATAGTTATTAATGTTGTGTTATATTTGAATTTAGCAGTATGACCAAATACAAAAAACAAATGTGATAGCAGTAAATATGTAAGTGCTATTGAAAATATTCCAAGCCAAATATAACCTATTTCGGTTAAAACTTTTGCCAAAATCGTAGGTTGATTAAATCTTGATATTTTAAAAGAATAGACACTTAGAAAAGTTATAGCTAAATAAAAAATTATAAATAAAGTAAGAGAAGTTCCATGAAGTTTTAAATCGTGTATCACTCTATATACTATATAGGCATTACCTAATATATAAATTGTTAAAAAGACAATAAAAAACACAATTCTTAATCCTATAGTTTTAACAGACATTTTCTTGCTTGAAGTATAAACTCCGTTGCTGTAGGACACAAGTAATCCGGATATGTCCACGGGAGTTTTGTAAAGCCTTCTTTTCTGTATATCGTTGTAACTTCGGCATAAATACCTTTTGAAAGATATATTCTATGACTAAAGTCTTTTGTTGAAGCAAGAATTACATTGGCAGGAGTTATATATCCCGGATCAATATTTACATTTCTATTATTGTTTTCGGCATAAGAATCTTCAATATTGTTTGTTTCAACTTTTATGTCAGCCAATTTATCCGGTAAAATCGGTGTCTGAAAAGATATCCATTGCCTTTTTAATTTTTCACCCATTTCCCTGTTGTAATATTTTGTGAAAGTAAAATCTATTATAGAACTATAAATATCTATTTTATTATTAAACTTTTGTTCTAATATTCTATAGATTTCATCTGTATTGAAATCTTCGTTAAAAATAAGTCCAAAAAAAAGTTTTACTAAATTAGGTTGATTAATATTTCCCATAGGAAGTCATTTTACTAAATTTTGAATTTAAAGTTAATTTATGAATATTTGTTTTCAATCAGTAACTTTGATTTAAAGTTCAAATGTCATTTCTTACAAAGTTCTCTAAAATTACAGTATCTGCAAAAGAATTCATTTTCCGTTTTTGCAAATTCCGTTTTATCCATAGGATAGTTATTTTCTATATCGGTTAAATAATCGTACATTTGTTTTGTTTCCGATTCAACTTCATCATTAAACTTATCTAAATCCGTATCCGATAAAATTATAGATTTCTCGCTATATTGCGGATATAAATACACAACAGCAGGAAGTATATCTTTTGATGTTAATTCAAAATGGTATTTCGCCCATAAAGAATAACCTGTTAACTGTCTTGTATGTTTTGAAATATCCTGTTTCCCGGTTTTCCAATCAAAAATATACACTTTATCTTCGGTAGGTATTAAACAATCCACTTTACAATATGCTTTTTTATTTCCGATTCTTGTTTCACCGAAACCGTCAGGTTCAATAATCCAATTTTCACTTGTTTTTATCCCCTGTTCAAAAAGCCATATTAATCTTTCACTATTTAAAAAATTATTAAGAATTTTTTCAACAGAATTATATATTTCGTCAATATCAATCAAATTTTTTTGTTTATAGTAGATTTCACTAAATTGTTTTTTTGAACAATAATCTTTTGTCATTTGTTGAGCATATACTAAAAATTTATTTTTATCTATAGGTTTAGAAGTTTTTTGTAATCTTTTTAATAACATACAAATAACATCATGAACAATATTTCCTGTTTCAAGTGCAACGGATGTTAACGATTTTAATTCATTAATTTTTGACACAGGAAATTCTTTATCAAATTTCCCGTAATAAAAATAATAATATTGTCTCTTACAATTATTAAATATATCGTATCTTGATACGGACCACCCCAAAATACTTGTAAACGGGAATTTTTTTATCTGTAATAATTTCATTTAAAATTTTTCTTCTTGATTGAATTTATATTCTTTTAATTTATTAATTAACAACGAGATATTATTGTCGATTATTAAATTGTCTAAATGACTTTGTTTCATAAAACCATTATTTACTGATGTTTGCAAAAATTTAATTAAATGATCAAAAAAATTATTTACATTTAATAGTGCACATGGTTTTTTATGCAAGGATAATTGTTTCCAAGTTAAAATTTCTATAATTTCTTCCAATGTCCCTATTCCACCCGGCATTGCAACGAAATAGTCTGATAATTCATACATTGTTTTTTTTCTTTCGTGCATATCATTAACAATTTTCATTTCAGTAATGTTATTATTACCTAAACCTTTATCTGAAAGAAATTTTGGTATTACACCTATAACCTTTCCTCCGCTATCAATTACTGTATCGGAAATAATTCCCATAATTCCAATTTTACCACCGCCATAAATCAAAGTTAAATTATTTTTTACTATTTCTTTGGCAAATTTAATTGCAAAATCTTTATATATTTTGTTATTACCGGAACTTGAACCACAAAAAACACATATATTCTTGCTCATAAAGTTCCTCAAAGGACAATTTGATTATTTTTTTTATAAAAAAGAAAGGTTAATGTATTTGCTTCAAAGCCAATATTGCAGAAGCACTTACTTCTTTATCTTCTTCTTTTGTTAATTTTTTTAATTCTTCAACTGAAGCCGATGCTCCTGCTCCTATGTTTGCTAACCATCTTATTGCTTCAAGCTTAACATTTCTATTTTTGTTATTTAACAATTCAATCAATTCCGGAACAATTGATTGCTCAGTAATTTTTATTGCAGTTAATATATTTTTTGCCTCTCTTGAAACAGCGGAGTTGGAATCTGCACAAAGCACTATAATTTTAGGAACAAACGAACTTGCATTATTCCCCATTCTTTTTAATACAGCTAAAGCCAATAACTTTATTCTAGGATCTTCATCAGTCAAATATTTTTTAATATTTTCAGCAGACTCTCTGGATGCAGGATTTGCATTGTTTATTGCTGTTAATACTGTTCTCTTGACAGCAGGTTTTGTTTTCACTATTTCTATTAAAGGAACATAATCTGTTATTTGTTTCATTTTACCAATACATTCAATCGCACCGACTTTTATCATATCGTTTGAATGCTTCAATAACCCATACAACTTTTCTTCAGAACCTGCCGGTATGGCTATACCGGCAACACTAGGTAATACTTCAAATACTTTTTGTTTAATTGTAATATTTTCATCATCAATTAATGCTAAAACATCATCAATCACAGGTTTTGCCGAATTGCCAAATGAAGATACAACTTCAAGTGCGTCCAATTTTTCAAATTTCTGCTCTGATTTCAACATTTTGGACAAATGTTCAAATATTTTCTCTCTTGCGGTTTTATTTTGTATTTTTACCAACATATCTTTTGTTGCAGTTCTTATATCCTTATTACTGTCGGAAAGTAAATTAAATATATGGTCCATAGGAAGATTAGGCTTACTTTCTATAGATTTTTTATAACATTCAAAAGCTTTATTAAAATCTTTTTGCATAAAGAAAATGTCTCCCATATTTTTTTCTGCCTGAGCTACATTTTCTTTTTTTGAAATTGCTTTTTCATAAAATTCCAAAGCTTTATCATACTCTGCATTTTCTTGATAAATTACAGCTTGATCAAAGTTAGATGTCCCGCATGAAATAAATAAAAAAACAAAACAAAAAATAAAAGTAAATAACCTTAACATACTTATCTTTGTTCCTCTTTTAATTTCAAACTTGTAGTAGTATATCACTTTATTTATAATTTTACAAATACATATATTGGTTACATACATATATTTTAGATACAACTAAAATATAATCAAACACTTTTGCTGTCTTAAATCTTAATTAGATTGTTTTAAATAAATATTCCAAAGCAAAAATATAGCCGTAAATACCACAACCTGAAATCTGAGCTTTACATACCGGTGCAGTAAGCGACTTGTGTCTAAACTCTTCCCTTGAATGTATGTTTGATAAATGAACTTCTATAACAGGCAATTCTATGGCTGATATTGCATCTCTTATTGCAACCGATGTGTGCGTATATGCTGCAGGATTAATTATTATTCCGCTAAAACTATTTTTAGTATTACAAATTTTATCTACAATATCTCCTTCATGATTCGATTGAAAAAATTCTATTTCAATGTTTAAAGATTGAGCTTTCTCTTTAAGTATATTTTCTATATCTTTTAATGTAGTTGTCCCGTAAACTTGCGGTTCTCTTGTCCCAAGCATATTTAAATTTGGTCCGTTTAACACTAAAATTTTTTTCATTTTAATACTTCCTTTATTGTCTGTAAAACCACTTTATCCGGAACTTCAATATTAGATACGACTTTGCCTATTTTTGTTGGTAATACAAACTTAATTTTATTTGAAACCGACTTCTTATCTTTTTTCATCAGGCTTAATAAATTTTTGACATCACAATTTATTTTAGGCTTTAAATCAAAACAAAAACTTTCTAACAAATCTTTTACTTTTAATTCAACATCTCTGTCACACATATTAATTTTTGTTGCAAGTTTTACTGCAAACAACATACCTATTGCAACAGCCTCACCATGAAGAAATTTTTTATATTTTGTTATTGTTTCAAGCGCATGTGCAAAAGTGTGACCAAAATTTAGAAATTGTCTTATACCTTTTGTTTCTCTTTCATCTTCGTGTACTATATCCGATTTAAATTTACAACACTTATATATTATTTGATTAAAATCTGTATTTGTTAAAACAGAGTTATTAACTTTGTATGATAATTGGTTAAAAAACTTTTCATCAAAACTTATAGCGTATTTTATAACTTCAGCCATGCCATTTTTGAGTTGTTTCATATCCAGTGTTTTAAGAAATTCGGAATTTGTAAATATAAATTGCGGTTGATAAAATGTACCTATTATATTTTTACCATTTTTTGTGTTAACGGCCGTTTTTCCGCCGATTGACGAATCTACCATAGCAAGCAAAGTTGTAGGTATTTGAATAAGATTTAATCCTCTCATATATGTAGAAGCAAAAAGCCCGGCAATATCTCCAACAACTCCACCACCAAGAGCGACTACATTATATTGTCTGTCAACACCACACTTTAAAGCATATTCATAAATATCCGTTAAGGTTTTAAAACTTTTTTGTTCTTCCCCTGCTTTGAAGACATAAGAAAAAACAACAAAGCCGTGATTTTTAAACAACTTTGTTGTTTTTGTTAAGTAAATATTTGCAACATTCGAATCTGTAACTATAAAAACTTTTCTTGATAACTTGTTTTTTTTGAAATAAGTAAATATTTCCTTAATCTTGTTTATTAAAACTATTGAAGAAACAAAATTTACTCTGCTTAAATTTATATTTATATTATTTTGTTTTATCATCAAATTTGTTTTTGGAGCATACCGTTCTTTTTTTGAAGTCCGTAATCATCGTACCATTCTCCGCTCTTTTTTTCCTGTTCAGAAATGGAATTAGCATCTTTCTTTATTGTTTCTTTTGGTTTCTCTAAAATTTTGGTATGATCTTGCACAATATAGAAATTCTGATTCATTAAATTTTCAGAAATTTTCTTATAAACTTTTACCTTAGGATACAAATTATAACTCTGATTACCTGAAATAACGGTTACAGTATAGTTCTCACCTTTTACCAAATTTGCAACTTTATAAAAACCGTTTTTATCGGTAATAAAGATTTTTTCTTCTTCTTCAGTTAAAACTCTCACTTGAACACCCGGAACACCTTCCTTACCTTTTAATACTCTTCCCTTTATGAAAACTCTACTTTCTTTTTCTGCTTTTAACTTTGCTTCTTTTTCTGCTTTTATCCTGGCGGCCTCGGCTTCTTTAGCCAATCTTTCTTCTTCGGCTCTCTGTCTTGCTTCTTCTTGAGCCTTTATTTTTGCTTCTTTGGCAAGCCTTTCTTGTTCTTCTTTCTCTGCTTTTATTCTGGCGGCCTCAGCTTCTTTAGCTAACCTTTCTTCCTCCATCTTTTGTTTAAGTTCTTCCTGCGCTTTTAACTTTGCTTCCTTGGCAAGCCTTTGTTGTTCTTCTTTCTCTGCCTTTATTCTGGCGGCTTCGGCTTCTTTAGCTAATCTGGCTTCTTCTGCTTTCTGTCTTGCTTCTTCTTGAGCCTTTATTTTTGCTTCCTTGGCAAGTCTTTCCTGTTCTTCTTTCTCTGCTTTTATTCTGGCGGCCTCGGCTTCTTTGGCTAACCTTTCTTCTTCAGCTTTTATTTTGGCAGCTTCTATTTCCTTTGCCAATCTTTTTTTTTA
>JAEEGL011827580.1_pt1 | contig 21728 bp, 11 predicted proteins | sample 9134231 | NCBI WGS metagenome assembly JAEEGL01 (sample SAMN16246548, study PRJNA631951) | gut metagenome | biome: gut microbiome; feature: rumen; material: fiber-attached | host: Bos | place: Iran: Karaj | collected 2018-10
ACAGATTGTAAGGAAGGAGAACGGCCTGAAAGGCCAGCATCTGTTAGCCCAGGGCAATCGCCCTGGGTATAAGGCAGAGTATTAAAGTCGCCCTGTAAGGGCAAAAGCGTTGATAATCAATTCTTTTGCCCTTACAGGGCGACAATTGTTGCCACACATAAAAACCCAGGGCGTTGCCCTGGGCTAACCGCTCATTGGCCCTTCAGGCCGCCATAATGATTACAAATTGTAAATGCCGGCAATGAAAATCTACATTTTGAACACACCCTCCTGTGGAACTGCAAGTTTTATGCTCACTTAATCACGACCTTTTTTCCTTTATGGATGTAGAGACCGCGGCGGGTGGGCTTGCCGTCGAGACGCAGGCCGTCGACAGTTGTCCACTGACCGTTTTCGTTGACGTTCCCGTTAACGTTCTCAATTCCCGTTGCCTCGTCTTCGAAATTCAGCACGATGCTCCTGGCACCTTGTGCCAAGTCGCCGACGGTGAGGCCGTTCTTCAGTTTGAAGTAGGCACGACAGGAGCCCATGTCAAACGCTGTAGTGGGATAGTAGAGTTTGTTGCTGCTGCCGAAGTAGAGCATGGACTTGTCTCCAGCAGTCAGACTGACGGGCGAGAAGCTTCCCACGAAGTCCACATCAGCGGCTTCAACAGGGGTTGTTGCCTTGTTGATGGTGACATCGCTGAATGTGGGGTTTACGTTGTCTTTCTCGTCAGCATTCCACTTGATGAGATAGGGTTTGCCTGCTTCCATGGTGGTGACGGTTCCAGCTTTTGTGAAGTTCAGCGTCAGTGTGCCGCTGCTGAAGGCAGTATTGTCGAGTGTACGCACGTCTATACCGTCGCCGTCGACCGTGCTGCCACTGACGGTCAGCGCGAACGGCAGACAGACGGTATTCCAGTTTCCGTCATGGTATAACGTACGATTGTCTAACTTCACCATCACGGTCTTGCCGTCGAAGGCGTCTATCATGGTGCTGTTGTCGGCAGTGTTGCTGATGGTGAGGAACGGAGTGCCCGATACCGTAACCTGGTCCTCCGTACCGATGACAGAGCTATTAGCCGAGAATTTGTATGTTCCGTCAGCATCTTTTGTCGTCGCAGTGTTGTTCGCGGTTACATTCTCCAGCGTAGCACCGTCATAGATGGCAGGGATGGCGAAATGGAATTCATGGTCCTTGCCGGCATACCACTTGCCGTTGAGTTTGAACTGATTTTCGTCGGTGAATTCAAGTCCGGTAAAGCGGTCCATGAGCTTGTCGCCGTAGCTCATGGTGTAGCCCAGGGCTGCCAGTTCACTGTCGAAGGTTACTGGATATGCCTGTTTGTCTTGTTCATTCATATGCTGAGCAGGTGAGATGAAATAACTATTATCCATGTGATGGCCATATATATCTGGATCTGGAAGACCGACTATAGCTCCTGTTTGCTCAGAGCCCTTGACAAGTGCGGCAGAGATACAGTTGTCTATATATCCCCAATACCCCCCTATTGCTCCGCTGAGACCTCCAACATTCTTGTTTCCCGTGACGGTAGCTTCCGAAACACACTTTGTGATACGCCCATAGTGAGCGCCATCGATACCGCCGACATTGGTGTCGCCTTCGACGGTGGCTGCAGAATAACAATCATCGGTATCTGGAATCCATCCTGATGAATGGGGCTCCGCCTCCTGAAGTCCTATGACTCCTCCCACATTCATACCATACACAATGACATCACCGCAAGAGCCACTGTCGCCGCCGCCGATACCTGCCGCACACCTGTAACCCCTAGCTTCGATTTTGCCGCCATGGATAATGAGGGTGCCGGAGGTAGCCTCGTCGCCGCCACCGATGCCGGCGGCGTATTTGTAATCGGTATTGTCAGCAGTCAGTTTGCCCTGGCTTTCGCCGTCGCTCTGGCTAAAGATGGAGAGCGAGTATCCCGTTTCCAACTTCACGTGCTTGCAGTAAAGCGTCGCCCCGTCTTCGAGGATGAGGTGTACGTTGCTGCCAACGATGTTGAGCACCTTATAGTTTACGCCACCACGAGCCACATAGTAGCCGTTGTCAAGGTCTATCCAGTCTTCAGAGTGATCACCCTCCAATACTGCGCAGTTTTTGGTGTCTGTCGTTGTCACCACTTCTTTGTTTTCCTCGCTCCATGAGCGAGTGTTGAACGTCACGTTCTCAGCATTCGCAGTGCCTGCTACAATGAGCAGCATGGCAAACAGACTGAATAAAAAAATCCTGTTCATCTTTTTTATTATCATAGTTGCTAATTATATTATTCAAGTTTCGTAAGTACTCAACTTGCAGGTAGTTAAGGAGTGAAGTAGTTATCGCTTCGCTAAGGAGTTAAGCCAAATGAATCGTAGGCTGTCTCTCTTTAGCCATCAGAAGTAATGGCTTAACTCCTTAACTCCTTTAACTCCTTTAACTTCTTTAACTCCTTAACTCCTTTAACTTCTTAACTTCTCTCAACTTGCGAAAGTTGAATTAAATGTGATATTTTGATGTGTCAATTAGTTTTTCTGTCAGTGAATCGCAAAAAATCTCATTGATAATATATATCTTTGCAGGATAAATGATTCTGTTAGTTTCAGAGATTTGATTCACCGGGCCATCACCCGACGAATTGGCTCTATGTGGGCATGTGCCCAGAAGGAAGTTTGCTAACTATGACGCAAGAGAACAAAGACATATTGCTACGATTGATAGCCCAGCACAAGAAATTGGGCATATCAGAGCAGATAGACTATGAGAAGTTCTATCTGTACTCTATCATCACTCACTCTACCGCCATCGAAGGCAGTACGGTGACAGAGGTAGAGGCACAGCTGTTGTTTGATGAGGGCATCACATCGAGCAAGCGTACTATCGTAGAGCAGAACATGAACCTGGACCTGAAAGAGGCATACGAATATGGGCGAGTATGGATAAAGCGTCATGAAGACATAACGACCGACTCGCTCATTACACTCGCTGGTAAGGTCATGGCAAGAACAGGCTCAGAATACAATACTCTCAGCGGTAATTTCGACGCTTCAAAAGGTGAGCTGCGCAGGCTTAATGTATCGGCTGGTGCCGGTGGCAGGTCATACATCAACTATCTGAAGATACCACAGAAACTGGACGCGTTCTGCAAAGAACTGAATGTACGCAGGAAGGCTCTTGACAAAACCGACATCGCTGCTATCTACGAACTCAGTTTTTGGGCGCACTTTGTACTTGTCACTATTCATCCTTGGGCCGACGGCAACGGACGCACCTGCCGACTGCTGATGAACCTCCTGCAGATGGAATATGACGTATTGCCAACAAAGGTGCTGAAAGAAGACAAGGCGGAATACATACAGGCTCTAATAGACGCAAGAGAAGAAGAGGACATAGAGGTGTTCCTGAACTGCATGGCACGACTGCATTGCAGTCACCTGAAACAAGACATTGACCAATTTGTGAAGAATGTAGCATCGGAAATGGTCGATAAACACGATTATATGAAGGAAATGGTCGATAAATGGTCGATAAAGCCTTCTTTGGCCGATAAACTTTCCGATATCCTTTTCTTCATGGTCGATAAAGAAGAAATTACGACCGAAACCATCATCCATCAGTTCGGTTTTACTGCTACCACCGCAAAGCGCTATTTGCGTCAGCTTACAGAGTTTGGTTATCTGGAAGCAAAGGGCGGTAACAGAAACAGAACGTACATCATTTTAAAACCAATATCATAATGAGAAAGTTTGTTTTCTTCATCCTTTTGGCTTTTTTTGCAACGGTGTCAACGGCCTTGGCGCAGAATGCCGACTATACCAAGATGTCGTCGATGGTGCGTAAGCTCACGATAGAGAATCACGCCGCCATGCGTCGGTCGCCCGCCCATGGTGACAGAGAGGTATGTGCCTTTGTACGCATCACCAGCGACGGTCCTGAGGTCTTGAGCCGTCACCATTGTCGTCAACTCGCCCGTTTCGGCAACATCTATATCGCCAGCATCCCCTTTCGCAGTCTGGCGCCCCTGTCACTTCATCCGTCAGTGACACGCATCGAGGCCAACCGTGGCTGTTCGGTCACGATGGACACCACCTTGGTGGTGCTGGGCGGCGCTAAGGCCCATGAGGGCGTGAGTCTGCCCCACGCTTTCACGGGCGAGGGCGTCGTGGTGGGCTTGCAGGATATCGGTTTCGACCTCACCCATCCCAATTTCTATGATGCCAGCACCACCACCTATCGCATCAAGCGTTTTTGGGATTTCCTGTCTGTCGACACGCTCGACAGTCCGTTGTATGTAGGTGCGGAGTACACCACCGAGGAGGCCATCAAGGCTTATGCCCACTCACGTGACGGACTGGTACAGACCCATGGCACCCACACGTTGGGCAGTGCTGCCGGCAGTGGCTACGACTCCCCCTACAAAGGCATCGCTCCAGGCAGCGACATCTGTCTGGTAAGCAATGTGGTGAATGACGATCTCGAATTCATCGACTCGGCCGACGTTTATAAATTCACCTATGCCACCGACGCCTTGGGCTTCAAATACCTCTTCGACTACGCCGACGCGGTGGGCCGTCCGTGCGTCGTCTCCTTCAGCGAAGGGTCGCCGATGGATTTCCGTGGCGACGACGCCCTCTATTATGAGATCCTCGACAGTCTGGCAGGCCCCGGTCACATCCTTGTGGCGTCGGCAGGCAATTCGGGGTTGCAGGTCAACCATGTCCGTAAGCCACAAGGCACCGAGACGGCATCCATGCGGTTGTATACCGGTGCGAGTGGCGTCGTGTTTGCGGTGAAGAGCCGTGGGGAGTATACGATGCGGCTTCATCTCACCGGCAACGAGGGTGAGGTGATGGACTATGACATGACCCCTTCGCAGATACTGGCCTGCGCCGACTCCACGCTCACCGACACGCTGTCGGTCAAAGGCAAGCCCTATATCATCACAGCCAACTGTTACCCCTCCTGTTTTGACAGTACAGAGCAAGTGGTGGAGACCATCCTGGAGACCGACACCATCCTGGGGCTTGACCGTATGGTGACCCTTGAACTCATCGGCCAGGAGGCGGATGTGGAGTTTTTCCGCAGTTCGGGTTATGTCACTCCACTGGGGACTACCGTGGGTGACAATTCCTACACGCTCCACTCACCGTCGAGTGCGCCGTCGGTGATCAGTGTGGGCGCCAATGGCTACCGCACTGGGTTTGTCAATTACAAGGGTAAGTACCGGTCATACGACAAGGGCACCAACGGCTGGCGGAGTGACTATTCCTCTGTCGGTCCCACATACGACGGACGTATCAAGCCCGATGTGCTGGCCCCCGGCACTAATGTCATCTCGTCGTACAGCAGTTTTTATCTTGAGAACAACCCCGACGCCAACGACATCAAGTCGGATGTGGCGCATTTTGAATACAACGGGCGCACCTACGCCTGGAATGCCAACAGCGGCACCTCCATGTCCACCCCTGTGGTGGCCGGTGCCATCGCCCTGTGGCTGCAGGCGAAACCCACCCTCACCCCCGGTGACGTGCTTGGTGTGTTGCAGCGCACCAGCCGTCATGTCGACCCCCAGCTCACCTATCCCAACAACCAGTATGGCTATGGCGAGATCGATATCTATTATGGTCTGCTCGACGTGCTGGGCATCTCAGGCATTGAGGGCCTCTCACATCATCAGCCCTCTGGGGTCCGATTCTCCCTCCACGGCCGTCGGCTGTTGATGACGTTTGAGGGTGAAGAAAACCGCCCTGCAGAAGTGCGGGTCTATACCACCGCGGGGCAGCTGGTGCATACCGAGCGCACTGCTGCGGTGGATGGCCTGCTGACGGTGCACCTGGATGCTCTTCCTTCCGGTGTCTATGCCGTGCAGGTGAATGGGTCCACTGCCCTTACCACGGGTTCCACGCTGGTTCGTCTCTGACAATGCCATATCCTAACGACAATCTATTATCATGCAAGAATTTAGCAAACGTTTCACATTGTTTATCTGCCTGGTGTCGGCCATGGGCGGTCTGCTCTTTGGTTATGACTGGGTGGTGATTGGCGGTGCCAAACCCTTTTATGAACTGTATTTTGGTATATCCGACTCGCCCCTGCTGCAAGGTGTGGCCATGACCACCGCATTGGTGGGCTGTCTGATCGGCGCCATGGTGGCAGGAGCTGCCGCCGACAAGTATGGCCGCAAGCCATTGCTGATGATGTCGGCCGTCTTGTTCACCGTGTCAGCCATCGCCACAGGTTTGTTCAATGACTTCACCCTGTTCAATATCGCGCGCTTTGTGGGCGGTGTCGGCATCGGTGTGGCTTCAGCGCTGTCGCCGATGTACATCGCCGAGGTGAGTCCTGCCGAGATACGCGGTAGGATGGTGAGTCTCAACCAGATGACCATCGTGCTGGGCATCCTGTCGGCACAGATCGTCAATATGCTGGTGGCACGAGACTCCACCGTGGCAGCCAACATGGCATGGAATGTGGAATGGGGCTGGCGATGGATGTTCTGGGCAGAGACGTTGCCCGCCGCCTTGTTCCTGTTCATGAGTTTCTTTATACCAGAAAGTCCTGTGTTTCTGAGACTGAAAACAGCGATTGCGTCGGCGCCCGCTGAGAAGAAGGCTGGGCTCCGTGAACTGTTCCAGCACAAATACAGCCGTCTGCTGCTTTTAGGCCTGGTCATCGCCGTGTTCCAGCAGTGGTGCGGCACCAATGTCATCTTCAACTACGCGCAGGAGATTTTCGTGGGTGCAGGCTTCAATGTCGATGGCATGTTCATCAATATAGTCATCACAGGCATCGCCAACGTGGTGTTCACGATTGTGGCTCTCTACACCATCGAGAAGTGGGGTCGCCGCACCCTCATGTTGCTGGGCGCCGGTGGTCTGGGCCTGATCTACCTGACACTCGGCACCTGCTACTTCATGGGCGTGACCGGCATCATGATGGTGGCACTGGTTGTGGCAGCCATCTCTGTTTATGCCATGACCCTCGGCCCTGTCACCTGGACGCTTCTGGCAGAGATCTTCCCCCATCGTGTGCGTGGCATCGCCATGGCCACCTGCACCTTTGCGCTCTGGGTGGGCTGTTGTACGCTGACGTTCTCATTCCCCTCGATGAATGCGGCGCTCGGCAGCAGCGGCACGTTCTGGATTTACAGTGCCATCTGTTGCTGCGCCTTTGTCTTCTTGATGCGCAATTGTCCTGAGACCAAGGGTAAGAGTCTGGAGCAGTTGGAAAGTGAACTGGTGAAATGAGAATAATTAGGAGTGAAACCTCCCCCTGACCCCTCCAAAGGAGGGGAGGTGGAATACCTCCCCCTGACCCCTCCAAAGGAGGGGAGGTAGGGCTGAGAGGTGAGGGGTGAGAGATTACCCTTGCGAGTATAGGAATTGTCATCGCAGATGACAAAGGTTTCCGCATTCTTTCCGTCCTTTCCGCAATATTTCCGCAATCAGTTATTTTGTCGGGCTCGGAGGCCCGACCTCCTATGGGGAGAGATTAGCACTGCGAAAAGCGAAAAGCGAAATGCGAATGGCGAAAAGCGAATGGCGAAATGCGAAGTAACACACTCCCCCTTGGTTTAATTAGGAATTAGGAGGTAGTAATTAGTAGATAACACACTTTAACTCCTTAAAAATGGAGCGAATGCAAATACAAAAGTTGAACAACCATCGAAAAAAAGAAAATAGAAGATGAAAGAGACGGTGAAAGCGTGGAGAGCGTTAGTGACGATCCCCACCTACGAAGTTGGCAAGCCAGAGAAGAACCCGATGTTCTTAGAGAAACGCGTCTATCAAGGTTCAAGTGGCGTGGTGTATCCTTATCCCGTCATAGAGGCCATCAGCAATGAGAAGGAAGACAAGGAGTATCTGGCTGTCTGGCTGGAGAACGAGTATATCAAAGTGATGATACTGCCGGAGTTGGGCGGTCGTGTGCAGATGGCATACGACAAGATCGCCAAGCGCCACTTTGTCTACTACAATCATGTCATCAAGCCCGCCCTTGTGGGTCTGACCGGCCCGTGGATCAGTGGTGGTATCGAGTTCAACTGGCCGCAGCATCACCGTCCATCGACCTTCATGCCCGTCGACACCGTGATAGAGGAGCACGCCGACGGTTCTGTGACGGTGTGGGTGAGCGAGATGGAGAAGATGTTTCATCAGAAAGGCTCCGCTGGTTTTACGCTTCGTCCTGGCTGTGCCTATCTTGAGATACAGGGGCGGCTTTACAACCGCACCGACCTGCCTCAGACCTTCCTTTGGTGGGCCAACCCCGCCGTGGAGGTGAACGACTACTACCAGAGTGTGTTTCCACCTGACATCAATGCCGTGTTCGACCATGGCAAGCGTGCTGTCTCATCGTTCCCTATCGCCACGGGCACCTATTACAAGATGGATTACTCGGCAGGAGTCGATATTTCCAACTATAAGAACATCTACGTGCCGACAAGTTATATGGGCGTCAACTCACGTTTCAACTTTGAGGGAGGTTATGAAAACGACACCCAGTGTGGTATGCTGCATGTGGCGAGCCATCACTTCTCGCCTGGCAAGAAGCAATGGACATGGGGCAATGGCGACTTCGGTCGCGCATGGGACCGTAACCTGACCGATGAAGTGGACGAGCAGACCAGTGGAGAGATCAACCAGTCGACCCAAGGACAAGTAGACGGCGCGTCACTCCGACAGGGATTCCGGCCCTACATCGAACTGATGGCCGGTGTCTACACCGAGAACCAGCCCGACTTCACTTGGCTGATGCCTTACGAGGAGAAGCAATTTGTGCAGTACTTCATGCCATACCGTGAGATCGGTGTGGTGAAAGAAGCCTCCAAAGACCTCGTGTTCAACATTGATACCTTCCCCAACCCCGCCAAGGGAGAGGAGAGGGTCACTTTCAAGGTATTTGCCACCTCCAAGCAGGAGGTAAGCATCATCCTTAGACATGATGACGGCGAGGTGTATTACGAGAAAGAGCTGACCCTCTCGCCAGAAGAGGTGCTTGTCGAGACCGTGGATGTCAAGGGCGCCCGCTTTGATGAGTTGACCTTCGAGATCAAGAAGACCTTTGTCTATGGTCAGCGCACCGTGCTATGCTGGCATGCCGAGGCCGATGAGATACGGCCTATCCCTGACAGTGCCGAGGCCGCCCTGCTGCCAGAGCAGGTGAAGACCAACGAACAGCTCTACCTGACCGGTATGCATCTGGAGCAATACCGTCACGCCACCTGGAACCCTGTAGACTATTACGAGGAAGCCCTTCGCCGCGACCCCCATGACATCCGCTGTCTGAACGCCCTCGGCCGGTGGTACATCCGCAAGGGCCGTTTCCAGCAGGCAGAGGACTATCTGCGCACCGCTGTGAAACTGTCGCAGAAGCGCAACCCCAACCCTTACGAAGGTGAGCCGATCTACAACCTCGGTCTTGCATTGAAGTACCAAGGAAAAGTAGACGAGGCTTACGAGCGGTTCTGGAAGTCGACGTGGAACAAAGCCTGGGCCGACGCAGGATATTTTGAGGCGGCTAAGATCAGCACGGCACAAGGCCGCTTCGAAGACGCGCTCGATGAGCTGAACCGCTGTCTCGTCTTCAATGCCCACAACCAGAAAGCGCTGGCCCTCAAAGCCGCCGTCCTGCGCAAGATGGCCCGTTCAGACGAGATGCTGTCGGTCTGCGAGGAGACACTAGCCTTCGACCGCTTCAACTACGGTTGCCGCTACGAGCAGTATCTCTTGACCGGCAATGGTGAGGTGCTCCACGAGATGCAGGAGATGATGCATGACATGCCCAACAATTACGACGAGACGGCGCTCGACTATTGTGCTGCCGGGCTCTACGACGAGGCTATCGCCCTCTGGCGGATGGCCATCGACCGGAAGGCCACAACACCAATGACCTATTATTATATCGCATGGTGCCTGTTGCGTCAGGGAGATGCCGTGGAAGCCAACGCATGGTTTGAGTTGGCGGAGAAACAACAGCCCGACTATTGTTTCCCCAACCGCATAGAAGATGTGCTGGTGCTCCAGATGGCCAAGGTGATGAATCCCGACGGCGCACACGCACCCTATTATCTCGGATGCCTGTACTATGCCGCCCGTCAGTATGACCTCGCCATGGACAACTGGGAACTGTCGGCCCGTCTCGACCCGTCGTACCCCACGGTGTGGCGCAACCTCGCCTTAGGGCGTTTCAACAAACAAGGTCGCCAGCAAGAGGCACTCGAATATATGGAGCGTGCGTTCCGTCTCGACGAGAACGACGAGCGGGTGCTCATGGAACTCGACCAACTTTACAAGCGTCTGCACAAACCCCACGCAGAACGTCTTGCCTTCCTGCAGCAGTATCCAGCGTTGATCCAGCGCCGTGATGACCTCGTGCTGGAGGAGATCACGCTGCTCAATGAGACAGGCTGCTATGAGGAAGCCATGCAGAAACTCGACGCCCATATCTTCCATCCATGGGAGGGCGGCGAAGGAAAGGTGCCCACACAGTATCAGATCTGTCGGGTGGAGTTGGCCAAGAAAGCCATCGCCGCCAAGGAGTATGAGAAGGCCGTCAAATGGCTCCGCGAGTGTCTGGAATATCCGCATCACCTCGGCGAGGGCAAACTCTATGGTGCCCAGGAGAACGACTTCTACTATCTGCTTGGTGTGGCCTACGACGCCATGGGGCAGAGAGAAAAAGCGGTGGCGTGCTGGGAGGAGGCCACGAAGGGTCCGCAGGAGCCTGCCGCCGCCATGTACTACAATGACGCCAAACCAGACAAGATCTTCTATCAAGGTATGGCGCTTCATCAACTCGGTCGTGAGGGTGAGGCACATGGACGGTTCTACCGTCTCATCAACTATGGCAAGCAGCATCTTTTCGAGAAACAGGTGATGGACTACTTCGCTGTCTCACTGCCCGACCTGCTGATCTGGGAGGACTCACTCGACACCAAAAATCTGATCCACTGCAAGTATATGCTTGCCCTTGGCTATTATGGCATGGGCGACACGGAGCATGCCCTGAGATACCTGGAGGAGGTGGAAGCCCTTGACAACAATCATCAGGGCATCCAGCAGTTCCGCACGTTGATAGAAAGAAAAAACACGATATGATGGGAAAAATGAGTAGTAAGTTGATTTTGACATTGTTGTTGACAGTGGTGCTTTCGCCTGTCTATGCACAGAAAAAGAACCAGCCGCTGCAGAAACGTGATAAATTTGAATACACTTTTGATTTGCCGGTGTATGTGGAGCAGTTGAAACGCGAACTGACCTATCCACTGGCTTGGGGCAACAGTGACATCAAGAATTTCGACCGCTGGCGTGCTGCTGCCCGGAAAAAGGTGTTTGAGTGCATGATGACTCCGCCCCGGCCTGCAGCGGTCTTCGACATGAAAGTGGTGGCGGAGGAGCGCAGGGAGGGCTATACCGCCCAGCGCATCGAGTTGAATGTCAATGCCTACTCGCGCGTGTCAGCCTATCTGCTGATACCCGATGGCGAGGGACCTTTCCCCGCCGTCAACGCCCTGCACGACCATGGTGCCCATTTATATATAGGTAAGGAGAAGATGATACGTCCGTTTGGTGTGGAGCATGAGGTGCTCGACGATGCACAGGCGTGGGCCGACAATCTCTACGAGGGGCAGTTTGTGGGCGACTATCTTGCCCAGCATGGCTATGTGGTGTTCTCGATGGACGCGCCACTATGGGGCGAGCGTGGCCGTGAGGAGGGTGTCGACCGCAGCAAGTATGACATCATAGCTGGCAACATGATGATGCTGGGTCGCGACCTTTGTGGCTTTATGCACTACGACGACATCTACAGCACCGACTTTCTCGCCACCCTGCCGATTGTTGACAAGAAGCGTATCGGCTGTATGGGGTGCTCGATGGGGGCTTACCGGGCCTGGATGCTCTCGGCGCTGACCGACCGCATCAAGGCGGGTGCTGCCATCTGTTGGATGGTCACCACCGACGTGCAGATGTCTACCGCCGACAAGAAGCGTGAGTATGGAGGCTTTGCCAACTGTCTGCCGGGCCTTCGACAGTATCTCGACTATCCGCATATCGCCAGCATGGCCTGTCCCAAACCTATGCTGTTCATCAATGGCACGCAAGACCATCTTTTCCCTGTCCGCGGCGTGGAGGCAGCTTTTGGCATCATGCACGACACCTGGAAGAGCCAAGGAGCCGGGGAACGCTTAGAGACGGAGCTATGGGACATCCCACACTCTTGTGGTCTCAAAGTGCAGGAGCGCATCCTTGAGTTTTTTCAAAAGAATCTTTAAATCAACTTGAACGTAGAGAAAGTTGTTAGGCTGTTGGCTATTTGCCATTCGCTTTTTGCAGTGCTAATCACTCCCCATAGGAGGTCGGGCCTCCGAGCCCGACAAATAAATGGATTTGGTGCTTATGCGGGCTCGGAGGCCCGCACTCCTACAGTGATGGATTGCGAAAATAATGCGAAAGGACGAAAAAAATGCGAAAACTTTTGTCATCTGCGATGACAATTCCTATACTTGCAGGGGTAATCTCTCCCCCTCTAAGTTAGAGGTTGCTCTCCCTCGCAAAACGAGGGAGTCGGAGGGAGTGCCAGGGGGAGTGTGTTTTTGTATGGTCTTGGGGCGTGTGTTCAGAATGAGAGTCTCTCTCTGGCGATATTTACTCTGCCGATGTCAGTCTTTACAAAGAGTATATTTACTAGAATGAAGCCACGTCTAGGATAGAGTTCAGAGTGTCATTCCCAAAGCTTTTGCAACAGCGTTCTTGATGAACGCATTAATGGTAATGCCTGCCTTACTGGCGGCCATTGCTACTCCGCTGTGTATCTCCGGCGTCAGTCTCACATTAAGAACACCTGTATAGGGCTTTCTCGGCTCAACGCCCTTCTCTGCGCAGAGTTTCAAATAGTCGTCCACTGCACCTTCAAAATCGGCAGTCAGCTCTTCAACAGTAGAACCTTCGTAGGTGATACTGTCTTTTACCATACCCTGTACTTTGCCAAATAGACATTTGTCGTCCTCGCTGTACTCAACACTTCCCGTATATCCTTTATATTTCAAAAATCCCATAATCAGTTTTCTAAATAATTGTTTTTTACCAAATAATTCAATATGTCTCGCATCATGTATCCCTTGATTATATTGCTTGGGTGGGGCTTGTGCATGATATAGGCTTTTCTGTCTTTCTCATTGTAAAACCTGACACGAGAACCTGAAGTTGATCCTTTGTTCTCAAGCGTAAAGCCACACCCCAGAAATAATGTCACAACTTCTTCAAATGTAAAGTCTTTAGGTTGTGTCCTAAATCGCTTAATTAGCTTTTCTCTTTTGTTCATGACGCAAAAGTAACTATAATTAGTAACATAATCAAGTTTATCAACTATTTTTTTTAAAAACAACCTAAAAATTTGGGACAATCGGTAGGAGAGCCGTCTAAGGTGGAGTGTGTTTTTTCGCTTTTTGCTATTTGCTTTTCGCCATTCGCTTTTTGCAGGGGTAATCACTCCCCATAGGAGGTCGGGCCTCCGAGCCCGACAAATAAATGGATTGCGGAAATAATGCGGAAAGGACGGAAAGGATGCGGAAAAATTATATTACCAAAAATAACGAAAAATACGAAAAGGAAGAAAATTATTTGATTGCGAAAACTATTTGATTGCGAAAACTATTTGATTGCGAAAAAAATGCGAAGGAGCGAAAATGATGCGGAAACCTTTGTCATCTGCGATGACAATTCCTATACTCGCAGGAGTAATCTCTCACTCCCTCCTTAGATTAATTAGAAATTAGTAGGTAGGAATTAGTAGACACCTCTAACTTTGAGAGAGAACACACTCCCCTATCTACTAATTACTACCTACTAATTACTAATTACCCATTCCTACCTCCTCATTCCTAATTAAACTAGGGGGGAGGTGGCAAAATGTAATGAAAAAGGTGAGAAATAGGAGTTATTTCAGTTTTTTGAGCACCTGTTTGGCATAGTCGTCACCCATGATGGCGGCTTTGTTGATCCACTCGCGGCCCAGGTCTTTGTTTTTCTTCACCCCGTTGCCGTAGTAGTAGCAAAGGCCTAAGCCTGTCTGTGCGGAGGCGTGACCCTGGAGGGCGGCTTTCTCCATCCATTTGAAGGCCTCGTCGTAGTTGCGCTCGATACCCATGCCGTTGTAGTACATGTTGCCGATGTTGTATTGTGCGTCGGCATTGCCTTGGTTGGCGGCTCGTAGATACCATTTGGCAGCTAGCTCATAGTCTTGCTCGACGATGATGCCAGAGTCATAGTAGCGGCCAAGCGCCATCTGTGCGTTGGGGAAACCCCTCTCTGCCGACTTGGTGTAGTATTCGAGGGCTTTGGCATTGTCTTGTGCCACCCCCTCACCGTTTTGGTACATTCTGGCCACTTCAAACTGTGCGCGGGCATCGCCGGTGTCAGCCAGTCTGACGAAATAGCTGAAGGCTTTCTCTGGATTGGCCTCCACGCCCTCTCCTTTCATGTAGCAGTAGCCGAGGTTGTAGAAGGCTGCGGCATTTCCTTTGGCAGCAGCTTTCTCCCACCATTTGATGGCCTCCTTATAGTCGAGGTCTACACCCTTCATCAGGTAGTAGCAGTTGCCGAGGTTGAACATGGCCGGTCCATAGCCTTTGTCAGCGGCTTTGCGATACCATTGAGCGGCTTTGGCGTAGTTTTTGTCGAACCCCTCACCCCCCGTGTCGTAGCAGTTGCCAAGGCTGTTCATTGCCGACAAGTTGCCTTGGTTGGCGGCTTTGGTATACCATTTGACGGCCTCGTCTAGATTTTTCTGCACCCCATAGCCCTGTTCGTAGCAGTAGGCCAGGTTGAACTGTGCCTCAATGTTGCCTTTGTTGGCAGCTTTCAGATACCATTGCACGGCCTCGGCATGGTCGGTCTTGACACCCTTGCCTGCCAGCAGCATATTGGCAAGGTTCACTTGCGCCTTGACGTTTCCTGCCTGGGCGTTTTTGCGGATAGTGGCCACGTCGGTGGCTGTCTGGGCGTTGATGGTCATGGTGGCCATCATCGCCATCATTGTGATGATCAAATGTTTGATGGACATATTCTCAATTGATTGTATTTCATTAATAGGACCCACCTATAAACTTGCAGGTGGAGGACTGCCGGCTTTCTGTCGTGGCTTTCGCGATGAAGCATCCTCTGCCGAGCGATCCGACAGGTATTTGGGCATAGCCATCGTGCAGTTCAGCCGTTGTGGTATAAACGAGTTGTCCTTGCACGGTGTAAATAGAGATGTTGGCTCTCTGCTGACCCTTGGCAGTGATGGTCAGCCAGTCGCCGGCATAGCGCAGGCTGACGTTACGGTCGGCGTGGGCGTAGATATCGCTGATGCCTTCCGTGGTCGACATGTAGAGTTCGGCGTAGGTGGACAGCATGTTGGGCTTGCGGATGGTGGGCGTGCTCAGCACATAGATGTCATTGCCGCCGTCGGGATACCTTCCTACGGTGGTGTTGCCGTCATGGCTGGGATAAGGCATTTTGTCCGTCCAGCTGTCATCGGCGGCAGTCAGTGTGACGGTGCCCCCGTCGTTGGCGAGTTTGAAGTCAGCGTGCAGTTCGCTGGCGGTGGGCTGTTTGTCACACCATACGAGCAGGTGGCCGTATGCAGGGATGACGGTGCTGGCACCATGGTCGCCCCCTGTGATTTGGAATTTGTGTGGATCGGATTCCTTGTCGCTGAGATACATGCCAGCGATGTCGATGGCCTGGTCGGTGGTGTTGTACAATTCTATCCAGTCAGCCTTTTTGAAGTAGTCGTTGATGTAAGCACCATTGTCGGCGCTCACCTCATTGATACGTATCGGTGTGATGCCCTCGGCATGCAGTTGGCTGTCGCTTTTCTTCTCATAATAAGCCATCAGGTTGAAGTTCTGGCTGGGCAGGTCTATCTCTGCATCTGTGGCGTAGAAGTCTCCATCGATCAACGTACTGTTGTAATAGAGATTGGCGTCCCAGTAGATGTCAGAAGAAGAGCCACTGTTGTTGTGTACTTCTACAGCGATGATGTTGTTGCCTTTTTTGAAGAGGTGGGCGGGTAGGGTCATCTCCCCATCATCAGGATTGCCAGGGGCGTAAGTGGTGGAGAAGGTGTTGTAGCCCACATTGCCAGAAGGCATGTTATAGCGTCCTGCCTCCTTTCCGTTGACATAGATGATGAAGCCATCGTCGACGGTGAACTCCAGGGTGAAGGCAGCGTCGTCAGAAAGCGTCTCGTCGAGGGTGACGAGTTTGCGGAAGTAGTAGGTGGGATATTTGTTGTCGCTGTTGTTGCCGTAGCCGATGGTGGTGTTGAGGTCCGACTTGCCATAGCCCAAGGGCGCATAGCCGGTTTTCCACCCGGTTGTCACATAGTCTTCCGCCATCCAGTTGTTGGTTCCGATGTTGCCCTTGTCATAGTAGATCCACGACTCTTTCCTGCCGAAGACCGTTTTTTGCTGGCTTTTGGTGTTGACCCATCCTTTGAAGTCGTAGCCGGCGGGTGCTACGGCTTTGATTTTGACGGGAGCGAAGAGGTTGCCGTCGAAGTAGCCGGTGGGCACTTTGGTGTCGTTGACATAGATGGCAGCGCTCTTGACATTGCTTCTCAGCACGCCTCTGCGTGGGGTGGTGTTGGTGAGGCCCATGGGCGAGTAGTTTTTGAGCGTGTTGGTCATGATGCTCATGCGCTTGCTGAGGTTGTTTTTCAGTTCGTCGGCCATGTTCCATGGGGTGCCCCACTCCAGGTGTTGCAGCGGATAGGCACGGTTGGCCAGCGAGTCGATGACCTGTGCACTGCGTGTGGGCTCAAACACGCTGCCGCCCATGATGCAATAGGTGTCGATAAACTGGCGTCGGAAGTTTTTGTTGGTGAGCAGCCGCACGAAGATGGTCACCATCTCTATCTCCGCGGTGATATTGGTCTGCTTGTCGTAGAGCCAGTCGAACTGATGGGTGCGCTTGTTGGAGAAGTCGGTGAAGCTGTTGGACGTGTTGAAGGCGAAGTCAAGGTCGAAGGAGATGAACCTGAACTTGCCATCGGGGCGGCGCTTGAAGCCTTTGAGGTTGTTCTGGGGCCAGTCGGTGCTGCCAAGATACATCTCCATCGCCATGTAGTTGATATACTCGTCGATATCAAGACATTGCTTGATCTGCTCGTAGTTGTTGTCGGTGGAGGCATTCTTGCAGAGGTTGTAGAGCTCGTTGAACGACTCTTTGGTGCCGCATTTCTGCACGTAGGCCGAGTCGGGGTCCATCTCAAACTGGTCTATCTCGTCATCGTCCCAACCGTAGTTGGCATAGATATAGTGCTTGTTGTTGGGCTCGCGCAGGTTGAGCATACCGATATACTCACCGTTGATAAACTCATGCACGGGCAGATAGGACTGCACGTCGAGGTCGATGCCCGAGGTGAGGATGATGGTCTCCAGTGCAGGGTCTTTGAAGCGGTTCCAGTTGTCGTTGCCACCATTGCGCACTTGCAGGGTGCGGTTGCGGATGTAGGGTTTCTCGGCGAAGAAAGGATAGTCGAGGTTTTTGTTGCCGCCATACTCTTTCTGACCTTTCAGTTTGAAGGAGTGGGGCTCCCAGGCGCGGCTCCATCCGCCGCACATCTCCAAGTCGACGTCGCGGTTGACGGCCGACACGCCGCCTGGCAACATATATGCGAAGTTGACGGGGCGGTCCCAGTCCATGTTCCAGTTGCATTTGCCGCTCTGTCCATGTCCGGGTTTGCCGTTGGTGCCTCTCACCATCACGCCGTGCTCATTGCCGTAGAGGAAGTCGGGGTCTGCCACGACCGATACGATATGTCCGGTATAGTCTCTGTCTTTCTTGATGTAGGAGCGTGTGACCACCGGACTGGGCAGGCGTCCTTCGGCAAAGAGGCGGAAGCGGTAGCAGGTGGTGTTGCGCACGTTGAAGAGTCCGGTGCTGATGGTGAAGCCGTTGGTCAGTGTCGGCAGGGAGCCATCGGTGGTATAGCGGAGTGTGCATCCCTCAGGAATGTCCACCCTGACCACGAAGGAGTTTTCGAAGAGTTGGTCGGGCTGTGACACTTGTGGCGCATCGATCGGGTCGCTGGCAAACTTAGAGGTAGTGTTGGTGGCGCCCGGTGTGGGGTCTGCCGTCAGTTGCCAGTCATCGCCGCCGTCGGTGGTGCGTGCGTATGCTACGCGCTCTATGGCTTCGGGGAAGGTCTGGCTGGTCAGTAGATTGCCGCTGGCATCACTGATATAGATGGTGCCGCCATCGAGGTCGAGTTTGAAGGGCACGTTGGTTTTTGCCAACTCATTGTTGTCAAACCATACGGTCTTGAATCCCTTGGCAGGGATATTGCCCATCAGTGATGGCGCTTTCCATTTTTTCAGGTTGCTTTCGTCATCGCTGAAGTACAAGCCCCCGAGAGAGACGACTTGATCGGTGGGATTGTACAACTCAATCCATCCGTCAAAGTTGACCGAAGGACTGAAAAACTGGTCTACGTTGGCAGACATGATTTCGTTGATGATCAGGGTGTCATCATTGCTGCCGACAGCTCCCGCGCCTGTGAAGACACAGGCCAGCAAGGCTGAGAGTATGCTTTTTTTGTTCATGTTCTTACATTTCAAACACTCTAAACGAATAGGGAGGCAATACGAGGGCTCCAGACGCAGCCGTGCCTTTCTGGGTCGAGACTTTCTGGTCGGCAGGACTGCCCTCAAACCCCTCATACGGCATGTTGTCTTTGACCTCTGCTCCCTCTATGTTCAGTGTGAGGCTCACGGGCAGTGCATTGACCAGTTTGAGATATTTCTTTCCGGTCTTGCTGTCTTCCACCACGCTGGCGCTGATTCTGCGGCTGATGTTTTCATCAGCGGTGACTTCCGAAGCGATATAGCGGTCGCCGCTATGGGTGGAAAAGAGGCGTTGGGTCTCATAACTGGGGGTGGTGCGCACCTCGGTGTTGGTGAAATAGATCATGTCGGGGTTCCAGTTATGATGTTTGTCTTTAGCCAATAGCGGTGCATACGAGGTCATGGCCACCACGTCGGCGTTGCGCTCGATGTTGCACAGATGGATGGCCTCTGCCAGCGCGGTCTCCACATTGCTGCGTTTCTCACGTGTGCTGGCGGCATATTCGCCCAGATACACCTTGGGTGCCTGGCGGTCGTAGTCATCGTAGTAGTCTTGATGGTTGATAAACCATCCTGTGCTCTCATAATAGTGCTCGTCGACCATGTCGATGAGGTCATGGTGCTTTTTGGCAAACTCCCAACCCTCGATATAGTCAGCAGAGGGTGTGTGGAAAGGACCTACGGTGCCGCAGACGATGATGTTGGGGTATTTCTCCTTGACGGCTTTGCAGATCATCTCGCAGCGCTCTTCGAAGACGGTGGAGATGATGTCCTCATTGCCGATGCCGACATATTTCAGGTTGAAGGGTGCAGGGTGCCCGCCGTCGGCGCGCATCTTGGCCCATCGGCTGGTGGCAGGGTCGCCGTTGGCCCATTCTATCATGTCGAGAATTTCCTGGCAGTAGGCAGGCATGTCGTCCATGGGAATGCCCCCCTGCTGTCCGCCGAAGCCGTTTTCGTCGTTGGAGGAGTTTTGGCAGGGCACGCCAGCTGCCAGCACGGGCAGAGGTTCAGCGCCGATATCCTCGCAGAACTGGAAATACTCCATGAATCCCAGTCCGCGGGTCTGATGATAGTTCCAGATGTTGAAGTCGGGTTTGCGGTCTTGCAGAGGTCCTACGGTGTGATGCCAGTGGTAGATGTTGCCGAGGCCGTCGCCATGGCTCATGCATCCTCCAGGAAAGCGTACGAACTTGGGGTGGAGGTCGGCGATGACCTGTGCCAGGTCTTTTCGCAGGCCGTTTGGATGTCCTTTGAAGGTCTCCTCCGGGAAGAGGCTCACCATATCCACGGCTGCTTGTCCTTTCTTCAGAGGTATGAGCCGCAGTTGGCAGTTGGCGTCGCCGATGCCCATCTTGGTGCGCACCTTAGAGGCTTTGGTGTTGAGTGCGGTCTCGTATTTGCGCCATCCGTTGCCCGCGGTGGTCAGTTTGCTCTCTGCCAGCACGTGTCCGTTCAGGGTGACGAGTTGTATTTTCCATTGTTTTTTCTGGCAGTCGATGTTGCGGGCATAGAAAGAGAAGCGGAAATTCTGTCCTGGAGCCGGGTCGGCGATGCCGTCCCATCCTTCATTGGTGAGGGTGTCGGCTTCCAGCACGGCATAGTGGGGGTTGTTCTCACTCAGCGGGTCGCTGGTCTCGATACGGATGGGGTGGGCGGCGTGCCAGGCGGTGGTGGCGTTCCACTCCCGGCGGTCGCGGGCGTTGTATTCAAAGTCGCGGTTCTGCACCAGTTCTGCATAGAGACCGCCGTCGGCGGCATAGCTGATGTCCTCGAAGAAGATGCCGATGAGCTGGTCGCTGATGGCTTTTTTCTCGTTAGGGTGTATGGTGAGCTTGGCGGTGGCAGAAGAGAGTCCGGCAAAGCGCTCGCCATCCTGTGCCATGCGCTCGGAGCTGCGTTCGCCGTCACGTCGTAGCATCTCAAAGTGGGTAAGGATATGGATCAGTTCTCCCTGTGTGATGTCAAAGATCTGTCCGTCGTGCCGCTTCCCGTTGACGGTGGCGGTGTCACCTCCCCATGCGACGTCGGAGATGCTGCTGGGTGAGTCTTCGGAGAAATGGCGGAAGTCTTTGGATGCCTGCATATAGCGTCTCTCTTCTCCTGACTGGAAAAAGATGTCGAAGGAGCCGTCGTCGCCCTCAAAGACGATAGGGCGCAGACAGTTTTTGGTGCTGACACGTGGATAGTCTTGTGGTCTCCAGGTGATCAGGTCGCTGCTGTAAGCCGCGGCGAAGCAGGGTGAGACATCATTGAGTTGCCACACGGCGCGCCAGGTGCCATCATGAGCCCTGACGATGTTGGGCGCATACATCCGTTTCTCCGCTCCCCACCGTCCGTAGTCAGAGGCGCAGAGCTGTCCGATCTCTTTCCAGATGCCGTCGAAGTCCATGTATGCGGCGTGCAGTCCGGCATTGGGGGCAGGTGAGTAGATGAAGATTTCTCTTGAAAGATTGTCGCTGCCGTCGTCGGTGTCAGTGTCCTGTGCTGTAGAGTGTAAAGGTATGACCGTCATGAGAGCGCATGACAACCAAGTGATGATTTTTCTCATTGTTATCATGATTTTGAGCTGTTGTTCGTTTGACACATGCATGTGGGAAATGGGGTAGATACCTATTTGGAATGATGCTTGATGTTCAGGCGGAGTGTCTATTTTGTTACTTGGCTGCAAAATTAGGTATAAAATGCGAACTTTCCAAAAATGCTAACCTTTTTTCACAAGCCTTTAGATAATTGGGATTTCCCACCCTTTCCTTACAATTAACACACTCCCCCTGGCACTCCCTCTAACTTAGAGAGAGAACACACTCCCCCTAGCACTCCCTCTGACTCCCTCGTTTTCCGAGGGAGAGCAACCTCGTTTCCCAAGGGAGGGCAACCTCTAACTTAGAGAGAGAACACACTCCCCCTGGCCCCCTCTAACTTAGAGGGGGAGAGATTACCCACGGCCAATAGCACACCTTTCTCCATTCGCAGGGGTGATTCCTCCCCCTCTAAGTTAGAGGGGGCAGGGGGAGTGTGTTAATTGACTCTAGTGGAGTGTGTATCTACTAATTCCTATCTACTAATTCCTAATTAAGTTTAGGGGGGAGTGTGTTAATTGACTCTAGTGGAGTGTGTATCTACTAATTCCTAT
>JAEEGL014593016.1_pt1 | contig 21728 bp, 18 predicted proteins | sample 9134231 | NCBI WGS metagenome assembly JAEEGL01 (sample SAMN16246548, study PRJNA631951) | gut metagenome | biome: gut microbiome; feature: rumen; material: fiber-attached | host: Bos | place: Iran: Karaj | collected 2018-10
AACCAAACATGATGCTTATTATGTATTAAAAATGATTGGACTTGCTAATTACACAGATGTATTCTGTGACAAAGGTGAAGTTACAGTAGTAAACGAAAATGATTATTATAATGATTTCGTAGATTTATCAAGAAAACTAAGGCATAATAATTATCCAATAGTTGATAACGAAAACAAATGTTTAGGACTTTTACGCCTTACTGATTTAGAAAATGTTCATAAAAAACATGTTATTCTTGTAGACCACAATGAAAGCGCTCAAAGCGTTACAGGACTTTCACAAGCAGAAATAGTAGAGATAGTAGACCATCATAAACTTGGTGATTTATCTACAACACTTCCAATTAACTTTAGAAATATGGCAGTAGGAAGTTCTAATACGATTATTTATCGCCTATTTGAAGAAAACGATGTAGAAATACCAAAAGATATAGCAGGAGTAATGCTTGCAGGTATTTTATCAGATACGCTTATTTTAAAGAGTCCAACAACAACAGATATGGATAAAAAAGTAGTTGAAGAATTAGCAAAAAAAGCTGAAGTAGACTACGAAAAATTTGGATTTGATATGTTTAAAGCCGGAACTTCTTTAGAAGGTAAAACACAAAAAGAAGTAGTTAATACGGATATTAAAACATTTAGCTATGATGAAGAAACAAAATATGCAGTAAGTCAAATATTTACTTTAGATTTTGATTCAATTAAAAAAGATATGGATAGTTATATTTCACTAATTGAAGATATGAAAAATGAAAATGGATTTAAATTCATTGTAGTAGCTATTACAGATATCATAAGAAATGGATCATACTTCATTTTTACTGAAAGTGGTAAAGAAGTTCTTGAAGCAGGATATGGAATGAAAGATTTAAAACAAGGTACATATATCGAAGATCAAGTATCTAGAAAGAAACAAGTAGTTCCTGCATTAATAAATGGACTTAATAGATTGAAATAGTTTAACTATTTCTTTTTATTATGTTATAATATTCTTGGAGGATGATATTATGTTTAATTTAAAAGGGAAAGTAGCAGTAATAACTGGAGCTTCGTCTGGCCTTGGAAAGCAAATGACAAGAGCGTTTGCAAAACAAGGAGCAGATTTGGCAATATTAGCAAGAAGAGTAGAAAAACTTGAAGAATTAAAAGAAGAACTAGAAAAAGAAGGAGTAAAAGTATTACCAATAAAATGCGATGTAACAAGCACTGAAGATATCGATAATGCTGCAAAGACGGTAGAGAAAGAATTCGGTAAAGCTGATATATTAGTAAATTGTGCTGGTTCATCAAAAGACAAAGGTGCTTTAGAAATGAATGATGACGAGTGGGATTTTACTATAGCAACAGATATGACCTCTGTATTTAAAATGACAAGAGCATTTGGAAATATTATGAAAAAGAACAAATATGGTAGAATTATAAATATAGCTTCAATGTATGGAATGGTAGGTAACACTGAAATACCTACAATAGCTTATCACTCAAGTAAAGGAGGAGTAGTTAACTTTACTAGAGCAGCAGCCGCAGAATTAGCACTTGATGGTATAACAGTAAATGCAATCTGCCCTGGATATTTTTATACAGAATTAACAACTGAAGTACTAGATACAGAAATGTTCCAAAAATTTGCTAAAACACATGTACCTATGCAAAGATATGGTAAAGAAGGAGAACTTAATGCAGCAGCAATCTTCTTAGCAAGCGAAGAAGCAAGTTATGTAACAGGGGTAATTCTTCCAGTAGATGGTGGATATACTTGTGTATAAAAAAGATGAGTTTAACTCATCTTTATTTTTTTATCTTATTGTTTAAAGCATAATCAGAAATAGCCTTAAAGTTTTCATCATAATTATATCTATTTTGGCCATACTTTAACCACATGCTAGACCAAGAATTATCTTCTTTTAGCAGTTCTTGGACTTTTTCATCATAAAAACTTTTATTGTTTGTCTGCATGTTTAAATCAACGCATCCTTCTTCATCATATAACTTGCATTGAAGATCACATTCAAGTTTATCACAGTAAAATGCAAATAAAGCTTCATCTGTATCGCGTCTATCAAATTCAAGCAAGGTTTCTTCAATATACTCTCCATCTACTATATCTTTTAAAATATTATGAATAGCTTCATGCTCAATTATTTCTTTTTCTTCTTTAGAAATATCAAAATGTGTTAAATCACCGATAATAGTTTCTCCAAGTTCATGAACTGCAATCATAAATATAACTTTTAAAATATCAATATCATACTGATATTCAGATTTAATAGCAATAGCAAGCATTTGAACACCATATACATGTTCTGCAACACTTTCAATACGGTCTCTAGTCACGTTCCAATCTTTCCAACCAGTTCTAATAACATTTTTCAGTTTGTTACACAGTACATAATATTTGATAACTTTTTCTTCTTTTGACATGTAATCACCTGGTAAATATTATACAACAGAAAAATATTAAATACAAAAAATTTTCTGTAATAAATGATTTTTTAATTTACAATATAAAAAAAATAATCTATAATGATAATAGAGAGTAGTAGGTGATAAAATGGTGAAAGAAAATGAAAAAGGATTTACATTAATAGAAATACTTGGAGTGCTAGTAATACTATCAATTTTAACAGTTTTAGTAGTAGTAGCAGTAACAAAATACATGGATAATGGAAAAGACAGATATAACAATGAATTAAAAGGAGAACTCTTATTATCTGGAAAGTCTTTTTATACAAAAAACAAATCAAGACTTCCAGTATTATCTAGTCAAAAAACTTATGATTATGTAATGGCTCCAGAATTAAAAGATTCAAGGTTTTTGACAAATGAATTAGTGGATGCAGAAGGAAGAGATTGTTCAGGAAGTTATGTTTATGTAAGACAAAAAGGGTATGATTCAACAGATTATGATTATATCCCATGTTTAGTATGTGAAGATGAAAATGGTAAAGTATATAGATATGACAAAAAGAATGATCCACATTGTGACATAAGCAAATGGTCTGATAATATTCCTCCAACGTGTTCACGTAAAGAAAGTAATTATTATTCATCAAGTAGCAACTGGAAGATAGAAGATGCTGATGATGATTATGGTATTTCATATATACTAATAAGAAACAAAAAGAATAGTAGAGACTATAAAGCAATATCAGTTAAGAATAAAACAGCCGAAGAAATAAGAAACCTAGATCTAAAATCATATGTCAGTGATTTTGTAGATCAAGATAAGATTGCAGATTATGAAATAGTTCTATTAGATCAAGGGGGCAATGAAACTAGAAATTCTTGTATAGATTTCTATATAACGAAGAATGCTTGTACTATTGATTGGTCAGGTAATAATGTAATAATTAAAAGAGCAACGACTAGAGCATTCTATGGATTCTCAGAAATATTCTATCAAGTAGGAAGCAATACACCAGTAAAAGTTGGAGATGTTTCTGGACGAAAAATAGAAAACAAAACTCTATTAAATATTCCTGAAAGTGCCAAAGTATACTTAAAAGATCAAGATGGAAAAACAATAAATTGTGATGCTGCAGGAGCACCAATATGTGAATTTACAAAAGAACCTGGAAATAAATATGTAGGGCCTAGCGGAACTAATTTAGAAGTAACATGTATGATAGTTGAAGGTAATAGTGTTAAAAAAGAAATTAAATCTCAAATTAAAGATTTAAGTAAAATAAGACCTGATGCAGCTAAAAATCTAGGTACAATTACTACTAGTAATATTACACATAACGGAGGCTCACAAAAGAAAGCATATAAATTAGTGATAACAATACCATATGTTCCAAAAGCAAACAAAATGGGAACTGATACAGTAACATTTGGAGCAGGAACAGTACGAAATGCGCTAGAAGGATACGAAAACAAAGTAAATAGTGCTATATCAACACAAGTAAAAGTTGATAGTATTGCACCAACTATAAATTACAGTCTTGCAGGAACACTTGGAAATGCAACTGCCTTAAACGATCATGGACAAGGATATTATAATCAATTAACAATAACTGCAACATGTACAGACCAAGGAAGTAGCGTAAAACTATTTAAAATAAACGGCGGAACAGTAACAAGCCCATATAAAGTAACATTTAACACAAGAGGATCATTTAGTCTAAGTGGTGAATGTACTGATGAAGCAGGAAATAAGGGAACAGGAAATACAGGACCGCATAGAGTGTTAAAACAAGTAACAGATTGTAATATCTGCGGTATAGCAGTATATAAATCATGCCCATCGAAAGCAGCATGTGGATGTCAATAGAGGTGGGTATATGAAAAAGAAGATAGTAAAAACATTTTTAATAAGTATTATAGTTTTAACAATGTTTGCAAACACACCAGTTGTTAATGCAGCGTTTGCAAGTTTATTTCCGGCAATAAAAGATACTGTTCAACATGGAAGAGGGACGAATTTAAAAAGCAAAAGCGGAGTACATAAAGGGGGCAATTTACCTATTTCATATTCAGGCTATGGCTTTGGAACACTAACTAGTAGTTCAACGGTAAGATATAGTGGTGCCACAGGAGGTACCAATCCTAACAAAACATATTGGAGGAACAAAATAGGTAGAGGCGATAGTGCCTATCAAGATATGTACTCAACTGGAAGAGTTGTAACAAGCGCCCCAAGCAATAATGAAAATCATAATTATGCAGCATGTTATACCAAAGCTGGTAAATATGATGGAACATTAATAGATGTAAAAGCAGAACTTCTTGATTATACAGCGCAAGATTCAAAAGCAGTAGTTTCATTTGGTAAGAAAATAAGCGTTGGTGTACTTGGAGTACACTGGGTAAAAGTAAAATGGAGTTTCCATGTTAGTAATGGATCATGTACTGGAAGTGCTATAACTGTAAAAGGAAATACAACATATTGGGATGTTGATAATCAACAAGGAATAATGTTATGGGATAGCAGTAATGAAGGTATATATATTAAAAATACAAGTAATCAATTAAAGTATAATACTGTGAGTTGGAAACATAATGGTACTAATTATAGTAAACCATTTATCTATGCACCCTCTACATATAATAATACAACAGACAATAATGCTAACTACGCATTTACTGAAATTTTCCAAGGTAGTAGTATAACCCGTATTTATTCATTTTACGAAACAGATGGAAGTAGTAAAGGTGGTATAGGACATAGTAATCAATCGACTGTTCAAGTACAAACAACTACAACAACTACAACAAAAAAACCAACGACTACAACAACTACATCATCTACACCACATAGCAGGAAATCAACTACAACAACAAAGAAAACAACTACAACAACTACAACAAAAAAAACAACGACTACAACAAAAAAGAAAACTACAACTGTGTGCGTTCCAGCATCATGTCCACATGAAGAATGTGGTTGTCAAACTGGAAAAACTTGTTGGTATTAAAAAACAAATTAATAAATAATAGCAGGTGATCAAATGAAGAAAAAAACGAGAATACTTATAATAAATATTATATTTATATCTATGTTTATAAATACCCCAATTGCTAATGCAGTTGTATATTCCAGCAAGTTCCAAGCAATTAAAGCTGCAGTAACTAATTCTGGAGGAACAAATCTAAAAAGCAAAAGTGGAGTGCACAAAGGAGGAACAATACCTGCTGAATACTCCGAATATGGTTTTGGAACAATCAAAGATGAATCTAGTACTTTTTATAAAAACGCAACCGGGGGAAGTAATCCAAAAAAATCATATTGGGCAGGCAAATTATCCAAAGGAACTCAAGATAAAACATATGTCGGAGTATACACAACGGGGCGAACTGTAAGTACAGCGCCAAAAACTAATGAAAATCATAGTTATTATGTGTGTTATCCCGAAGCTGGATCATATAAAGGGACAAAAATAGATGTAAAAGGAGAAGTGGAAGATTACAGTGTACTAGACAATAACGCAGTAATGGCTTTTGGTAAAAAACTTTCTGTTTCAGTATTAGGTCTCCATTGGATAAAAATTAAATGGTCATTTAAAGTTAGTAATGGATCATGTACTGGAAATGCTATAACTGTAAAAGGAAACACCTCATATTGGGATGTAGACAATATGCAAGGTATAATGATATATGATGATAATAAAGGCATATATATAAAAGATAATAATAATAAATTAAAATATGCTGATTTAAGTTGGAAAGATAGCGACAATACAACGCATACTAAACCTTTCATATATTCTAATTCTACTTATGATAATAGTGTAAGTGGTAATGCGAATTATGGTTTTACAGAAACATTTGAAGGCTCAGCATTAACAAGAGTATACTCATTCTATGAAAATGACGGTAACAGCAATGGTGGTATAGGACATAGTAATAAAACAGTTATCCCTAAACAAACAACCACCACAACAGCTAAACCTACAACTACAACAAAAAAACCAACGACTACAACAAAAAAGCCGACCACCACAACAGCTAAACCTACAACTACAACTGTATGTGTTCCAGCATCATGTCCGCATGAAGGATGTGATTGCCTAACAGGAAAAACTTGTTGGTATTAAAAATAAAATGCTCACATTGAGCATTTTTTGTTTTTAAGTTGAATAAACTTAAATGGTGATAACATGTTTGTAAAAGAAAATAATAAAAGAATAATATACATTCTATTAATATTTATACTAGCTTTTTTAATTATCTTTTTACGAGTTTTTTACATACAAGTATTTTCATATAAGAAACTAAGCGCTTTATCAGATGATCTTTGGAGTAGGAATCTTCCTATAAGTGCTGCAAGAGGAAAAATACTAGATAGAAACGGAAAAATTATAGCAGATAATGAGACAATAACAAGTCTAGTATTAATACCAAATCAAATAAAAAAGAAAGAAGAAGTAGCGAAAATCATTAGTACTATACTTGGAACAGATTATGAAGATATGCTAAAGCATGTATACAAACACACATCAATAGAAAGGGTACACCCAGAAGGAAGAAATTTACCATTTAGCATAGCAGATAAAATAAATAGTTACAATTATGAAGGAGTATACTTAGTAAAAGAATCAAAAAGATACTATCCCTATAAAAATATGTTATCTCATGTTTTAGGCTATACAGGAATAGATAATCAAGGACTATCAGGAATAGAACTATTATATGATAAATATTTAACGGGAGAAAATGGAGCAATAAAATATTACAGTGATGCAAAAGGTAACAAACTTGAAATGTCAGAAGTATACATAGAACCAGAAAAAGGGCTAGATGTCATGTTAACAATTAATCTAGACATACAAACATCAATAGAAAGAGAACTGGATAATATAGAAGCATCATTTAATCCAGATAGTGCTCTAGCATTAGCAATGGATCCAAACACAGGAGAAATATTAGCAATGGCATCACGTCCTAATTTTAATCCAAATAAATATAAAAACTATAATACAGAAACCCTAAACAGAAATCTCCCTATATGGATGAGTTATGAGCCCGGTAGCACCTTTAAAATAATCACAACAGCTGCAGCCGTGGAAGAAGGAGTAGTTAACCTAGAAAAGGATACATTTTATGACAGCGGTTCAGTAACCGTTTCAGGAGCTAAACTAAGATGTTGGAAAGCAGGAGGGCATGGACATCAAACAATGCTTGAAGTATTCGAAAACTCGTGTAATCCAGGTTTTGTGAAAATGGGTTTTCTATTAGGAAAAGAAAGATTATTCAATTATATAAGGCTATTTGGTTTTGGAGAAAAAACAGGTATAGATTTAAATGGGGAAAGCAAAGGAATAGTTTTTGATATAAAAGATGTAAAAGACTTAGAACTAGCAACAAGCGCATTTGGACAAGGACCTAGTGTTACACCTATACAGCAAATTGCTGCAGTATCATCAGTAGTAAATGGAGGTAATTACTATAAACCATATATAATGAAAAGTATATTAGATAGTAAAACAAACAATGTCTTTATAGAAAATAAACCAGAATATATAAAAAAAACAATAAGTAAAAATACCTCAAATATTATGAGGATGGCATTAGAAAGTGTTGTAGCACATGGTGGAGGTAAAGTAACATATATCGATGGGTATAGAATTGGAGGTAAAACGGGAACTGCTCAAAAAGCAGAAAACGGAAGATATTTAGATAACAACTACATAATGAGTTTCATGGCTGTAATGCCTGCTAACGATCCTAGAATAGTACTTTATTTAGCAATAGATAATCCAAAGAAAACAGCACTTTTATCAAGTTATACAACAACACCTTTTGTAAGAAAAATATTATTAGATACTATAAATATAATAAAAATACCAAAACAAGCAAATCAAAAAGAAAAGGATTATGAATGGATGGATAAAAAGTATTATGAAGTACCAAATGTAATAGGAATGACAAAAAAAGAAGCAAACAAGCATCTCTCATTATTTAAAATAGAATATGTAGGTGAAGGAGATATAATAATTGATCAAACACCAAAAGCAGGAACCAGATATTATGAAACTGGTAATATTAAATTATTACTATCAGATAAATAACGTAAAACAAAACAAAAAATTAATAAAAATCTAGATTAAACATATAAATATGTAGTATAATTATCTAGAAAGAGGCGATGTTATGTTAATACTAACTAAAGCTATACTATCAATAATGGTAGGTTTTATCGTTTCAGTTATCCTAGGACTTGGTCTTATACCAATACTAAAAAGAATTAATTTTGGTCAAAGAATAAGTGAATATGTGGGAGAAGCACATAGAAAAAAAGAAGGAACTCCTACAATGGGAGGCCTTATCTTTATAATCCCTACAATTGTTTCAATACTTTTCTTAGTATTAGATAACAGACTTGAAATGACATATAATTTATTGATTATAATGGTAGTGTTTATTCTATATGCGTTTATAGGATTCTTAGATGATTTCTTATCATTAAAAAGAGGTAAGAATGAAGGATTAACAGTAATTCAAAAGTTTATAGGTCAAATAATAGTTGCCTTATTATTCTTTGCAATATATATGAAATATAATGGTAATACAGCTTTTGTTGTAAGTACATTAGGAATAGATATAGATTTAGGATGGTTATATGGAGTATTTATTCTGCTACTTTTGGTAGGATTCTCCAATGCTACCAACTTAACCGATGGATTAGACGGATTATCCGGTGGCCTATGCACAATAGCTTTTGTAGCTTTTGCACTTATATCTTTGTTTATAGGAAAAGAAGATGTTGGAATATTCTGTTTTGTGTTAACAGGATCACTTGCAGGATTTCTAATGTTTAATGCATATCCTGCGAGAGTGTTCATGGGAGATACAGGCTCCTTAGCACTAGGAGCAGTACTTGCAACAGTAGCAATACTAACAAGAAGAGAGGTAACTCTAATTATTATAGGATTAGTATTTTGTGTTGAAACATTAAGTGTTATGATGCAAGTGTTCTATTATAAAACAAAGAAGAAAAGAATATTTTTAATGACTCCAATTCATCATCATTTTGAGAAGCTTGGATATGAAGAACCAGATATAGTAAAAGGTTTTTGGCTAATAGGAATAATATGTGCTGTAGTTGGAATCCTATTTGCAGTTTGGATTTAAAAAGAAAACATATTTTGTTTTCTTTTTTTAATTTACTTTTAAAATAATTTATTTTATAATATAAACAGAATATGTCATTGAAAGAGGGATAAAATGAAGAAAAGACAAGTTAAAAGAGGAAGACCAAAAAAGAAAAAAGTTTCAGTTATAGAAATTCTAGCAGTATTAATAATACTTGTAATAGGAGTATTTGCTGCCAGAATGGGTACTATTACTTTGACTGATGAAAAACATAAAAGAGAGTACATAGAATATGTTAATAGATATGTAGACGAAGCAGTAAAAATGTATAAAAATGAAGAATATAGAAATAATACTAAATACTTTGAAAAAAAGAAAAACGCATACATTATTAAGTTTCTTAATATAGAAAATGTATACATAGATCAAGATCCATATGGATATGATTTTATGAAAGAAGAAAGCAATGTAATATTTGATAAAGATGCAATCATAGTAAATGTAAAATCATGCTCTAAAGAAGAAGAAGGAGTACAAAGATGCTATGAAATAGTTGACATTGATGCTAAAGAAATAAAAACTAAAAATATAAAAGCGACAATTAGTTAAAAATAACAGAATAAAACAAAAAAAAGTATTTACAAAAAAAATATATAATGATATACTAATCATAGAGAATAGGAGGAATTATCTCATATGAATAAAGAATTAAATAAAAAGGGTTTTACACTAATCGAACTTTTAGCGGTTATCGTTATTTTAGCAATTCTAGTTATGTTAGCTATTCCAGCAGTAACAAAATATTTAACAGCTGCAAGGCAAGGAGCATTCTCAGACAACGCTCAAAAAGCAATAGATGCAGTTAGAACAGATGTAATAACTAATGGATTCTCAAGAGAAGTTAATAATGATGAAGGGGTTTCATGTTCAATAGAAGGAACAACTAATACATGTGTTTATGAATTAAAAGCTATTAATAATCTTCTAGAAAAGAAAATGACAACAAGTCCATTCGGCCCTGCATATAAAGAATCAACAGGTACAGGGACTAGTTATGTTCCTGGATCTCAAGTTATAGTAACACAAGTATATACTCCAGGTTCTGGTGATGACAATAGTGGTGGAAAGACAGAATACATCTATCAAATGTGTTTATTAGATATGGGTTATAATGGATTTCAATATACATTAGAAAGAAATATCAGTGCTAAAGTAGTTAAACTTGGTGGAGTAGACTCATGCGGTACTAAAAAGACAAGCAATACCTCATCAACACCTTCAACAACAACAACAGCTGCTGGTTAAACAGCAGATCAATAATTTGATTATAAAAAATTAAATGTCAATTATTTGACATTTTTTTTATTATATGATAAAATCTATGGGTATACATCAAATCAGATCGTGAGGGATAACTATGAGAAAAAAGAAGAAAAACACACCTAGTACATTTGTTTTAAATGTAAATGATGTATCATATTTTTTTGTGGAAGGAAAGGCTGGTTCTCTTGGACCAATGTATTGTGTATATTATGACAATTCCAATGAAGAACCTGTTAAGTTTTCTGCTGCAAACTTCGCAGATATCCACGGTCTTCACGATAAAGAAACTTTAGTGAACTTTACCAAACGTGCTCTTTTAAAACTAACTACATTAAATGCTACTGATGAAAGAGCTGCTAGGATATACAAGGTGTTCTACGATGTCCATTATAAAGCACTTAATAGTGATAAAAAGAAACCTAAGCTTGGTAAACTAAAAAAACAATTCATTGATGCAATTGCTGAATATAATGAGATTAAAGATTTACTTCCAGGAAGAGTAGAAATATCTTATGATGAAGATTATGAACTTATAAATAAAAAAGATAAAACTACAACAATAAAAAATGTCAAAAGATATATTCCTGTTAATGAAAGAAAAGCAGTTAAGAAAATCGTTAATGAATATGAAGACGCTAAAGGAGTACAAAGAAAATTAAAGTATGATTAATATCATACTTTTGTTTTATTTAAATAAATTTTATGATAAAATATAATTGGAAGGATGATAAATATGAATAAAACTAATCCTAGAATAATGCCTGGTTTTATGGAATTATTACCAGAAAATCAAATTCTATTTAATAATATAATAGATACTATTAGAGAAACATATGAAAGTTTTGGTTTTTTACCACTGGATACTCCGATACTTGAGTATTCTGATGTATTACTAGCAAAAGCTGGAGGAGAAACAGAAAAACAAATATATCGTTTTGAAAAAGGAGATACTGATATATCGCTTAGATTTGATTTAACAGTACCGCTTGCTAGATTTGTATCTATGCATTATAACGAACTTGTTTTTCCATTCAAAAGATATCAAATAGGAAAAGTGTATCGTGGAGAAAGGCCTCAAAAAGGTAGATATAGAGAATTCTATCAATGTGATATAGACATGATTGGAGAAAATCTTAGTTTTATAAACGATGCCGAAGTATTAACAATTATCTATTCATTATTCAAAAAACTAGATTTTGGTAAATTTACTATAAGAATTAATAATAGAAAACTTCTTAATGGATTTTTTAGTAGTCTTGGTATATCTAATTCATCTGATGCTATAAGAATAATTGACAAATTAGATAAAATAGGACTTGATGAAGTAAAAAAAGAATTAGCTAAATTATCACTAAACGAAGAGCAAATAGAAAAAATTTCTAAATTTATAAATATAAAAGGAACAAATGAAGAAGTATTTACATCACTAACAGAATTAAATATTTCTAATGAAACATTTAACGAAGGATTAAATGAATTAAAATATGTAGTGGAATATCTTGATAAGTTCAAATTTGATAAAGATTATTACAAAATTGATCTAACAATAGCAAGAGGATTAGACTATTATACTGGAACTATATATGAAACAAATCTAGATAAGTATCCTTCTATAGGAAGCATATGTTCTGGAGGTAGATATGGAGGTCTTACTAAACATTACATAGATAAAGAATTTGATGGCATAGGAATATCTATTGGACTTACTAGATTGTTCTCAGTACTTCTTGATCTTGGAGTCATAAAACCTAAAACAAAGTCCTTGTCGAAAGTACTGATTGTACCATTTGATGAAACAAATATTAGTTATTCTATGTCTATTGCAGAACTTCTAAGAAAAAATAATATAAAGTGTGAGATATATTACGAAGATAAACAATTTAAAAAGAAATTAAACTATGCAAATAGACTAGAAATACCTTATGTAATTATAATTGGATCTGATGAAGAAAAAGACAAAAAAGCAACGATTAAAGACATGAAAACTGGAGAGCAATTAGTAGTAACTCTTGACGAAATAATTAAGAATATAAAATAATAATAGAAAGCATGTAATATATGCTAAAACATTACATGCTTTTCTTTTGTGTAAACAAGTAAAAAATAAAAACAAAAGAGTGATAGAAATTAGAAAGAAAGTATGCTATACTAAACTAAAGAGAGGTGATAGTATGTATAGGAAATATATAAAAAGATTACTTGATATATTAATTTCCCTAATATTAATTATTATTACATTTCCTATTATGGTATTTATCGCTCTTGCATTATACATTAATTTAGGAAAACCTCTTCATAATCAAAAGAGAATGCGTGAAGGATTAAATAAAAAACCATTTTTAATGTATAAATTTAGGACTAGAAAAATGAACACATATAATTTGCCATATAGACAAAGATATACTAACTTTTCATATTTTATAGATAGAACTCACTTAAATGAATTACCACAATTATTCAATGTGTTAAAAGGTGATATGTCATTAGTAGGCCCTAGACCATTTATACCTGGTGAAAAACTTCCCAAAACGCCTCCTAAAGAAAGATATCTAGTAAGGCCTGGAATGACTTCGTTATCAACACTTTATGGAGTAGCTACTATTACACACGATGAAAAACTAAAATATGATGTTGAGTATTACAAAAACTTATCTTTCTTGCTAGACTTAAAAATATTTGTATTAACACCATTCATTCTTTTAAAATTTAAATAAAAAAGAAAGGCAAAAGATATGATTATATTTGATTTAGATGGAACTCTTTGGAATACAGTAGATAGAACTTTAGAAGCTGCTAATAAAATAGCAGAAGAGCATGAAGACATAAAAGAGTTTAAAAAGAAACCAATCGTTGATAGCATGGGATTGAGTAAAAAAGAAACAGCTGTGATATATATGCCATACTTACAAAAAAGAAAAGCAATAAAATATATTAATGAAATAAATGCTGTAAACGTAAAAATAATAAGAAAAAAAGGAGCAACTTTATATAAAGGAGTTATTCCTTCGATAAAAAAACTAAGTAAAAAATATAAACTTGGAATCGTGACAAATAACACAGATGATTATGCTAAAATATTCATTAAAACTTCAAAATTAGGAAAATATTTTTCTGATTATATGGGTGCAGCAACATATAACATAACAAAAGCAGAAGCAATTAAAAGAATGTGTAATAGAAACAAAGAACCCAATAGTTTTTATATTGGAGACATAAAAAAAGATATGATAGCGACTAAAGAAGCAGGAATGACATTCATACATGCAAAGTATGGATTTGAACCAAATGTTTCGTGCAAGTATCATATTAATAGTATAAGAGAACTTGAACCACTAATAAAAGAAATAAATGAAAATTCACACACAAAGTGAATTTTTTGTTTCAAAACTAGAATATTAAACTAACATATGATATAATTAAGAAAGGTGATATTATGATATATTTAGATTATTCTGCTACAACAAAAGCAGATAAAAAAGTAATTGATAAATTTGTAGAAACTGAAAAAAACTATTTTGCAAATCCTAACTCAAATCATTATTTAGGAAAAGAATGCAAAAAAGAAATAGATAATGCTATAGGAAAAATATGCAACTGTTTAAATATAAAACCTGATGAAATTATCTTTACAAGTGGAGCTAGTGAATCTAATAATACAGCATTAAAAGGATTAAATGTAAGTCATATCATAACTACAAAACTAGAACATTCTTCCATAACAACACCAGTAGGATATTTACAAACAAAAGGAATAAAAATAGATTTTGTAAATCTCGATGAGAATGGTTTAATAGATATCAATCATTTAAAAAGCTTAATAGATAGTGAGCCAACACTAGTATCAATCGGAGCAGTAAACTCTGAAACTGGAATTAGACAAAACATTGAAGAAATAGGTAAACTATTAAAAAACTATAAAAACGTGTATTTTCACAGTGATATAACTCAAGCACTTGGAAAAGTTAAGATTGATTTAACCAATGTCGATTTAGCAAGCTTTTCAATGCATAAGATTTTTGGTTTCATTGGAATAGGTGGTTTAATAAAAAAAGAACATGTTAAATTAATACCACTAGTACACGGAGGTAAATCTACTACAATCTATAGAAGTGGTACACCACAAACAGGATTAATTACCTCCTCTGCTATTGCTATTGAAGAAGCATTTAATGATTTAGATAAAAAATATGAAAAAGTAACTAAATTAAATAGGTACTTAAGGGATAATATAAAAGATTTAGTATTAATTAATTCAAATGAATATTCTATTCCACAAATACTTAACTTCAGTATCTTAAACAAAAATAGTGAAGATACATTACAATATTTTTCAGATAACAAAATAATCCTATCTTCAAAAACAGCATGTTCATCTGGATCATACTCATTTGTAGTAAATGAACTATATCATGACATGAAAAGGGCTGAAACTTCAAATAGAGTAAGTATTTCATATAAAACAACTAAAAAAGAATTAGATGAGTTTATAAGACTTCTAAAGGAGTGGGTAAAATGACTATAGTAAAAATATCATCTATAGCATGTTCATCATGTATTATTATGAATAATATTTTAGAAAAAATATTGGAAAACTATAAAGTTCATATTAAAGAATATGATTATGATTTCGATGATGTTCCATATGATGTAGGTAAAGTTTTGCCAGTACTTATCTTTTTAGATAGCAATGATAATGAAGTTGACCGATTAGTTGGAGAATCTTCATACGAAAATATTGAAGAAATAATAAAAAAAATAGGTGATTAAAATGAAAAAAGTATTTTATGTTTTTGCATTTTTGTTCTTACTTTTTCCAGTATTAGTTAAAGCAGAAACAACAAATATATACTTGTTTTACAGCGATAGTTGCCCTCATTGTGCTGCTTTAGAAGCACATATAGATAAGGAATACAAACATGATAAAGACGTAAAACTATATAAGTATGAAATTCACCAAGAAAAAAACCAAACTCTATGGGAAGATGTACAAAAACTAATGAACCAAGAAGCAAAAGGGGTTCCATATTACATAATTGGAGATACAGTATATCAAGGATATAATAATACACCTTCATGGGAAGAAACCGTAGATGATGGAATTAATAAAGCAAAAACTAGCAATTATAACGATGAAGTAGGTTACTATTTAAAAGTAAGAGATCATAAAGAAATAAATAATAGTACAAGTAATGAAGAAAAAAAAGAAAAGCCTAAAAAAGAAGTTAATACAAAACTGGAAATACCTCTTATTGGTAAAGTAGATTTAAAAAGCTTTTCATTACCAATTATTGCTATAATAATAGGATTTGTAGATGGATTTAATCCATGTGCCATGTGGATTTTAATTTTCTTAATCACAATGCTACTAGACTACAAAGACAGAAAAAAAATGTGGATTCTGGGCTGTACATTTTTATTTACTAGTGCCTTTGTTTACTTCTTATTTATGATAGGATTCTTAAAAATAGCTATGTTCTTAAATAGCGTTATAATTCTAAGAACATTAATAGCAATTTTTGCTCTTTGCTTCGGAGGATATAATATATATAGATACTATAAAAGCAGAAAAGATGCAGGTTGTGATGTAGTCAATCCAAAACAAAGACGAAAAATAATGATTAGAATTAAAGAAGTATTATCAAGTAATAGTTTCTTATTAGCGATTATAGGGATTATTGCTTTAGCAGTATCAGTAAACTTAATAGAACTTTTATGTTCATTAGGACTACCTGTTATGTTTACTGAAATACTTAGTATAAATAACATAAAAGGTGCAGCAAAGATTATATATATATTAATTTATGTTTTATTCTTCTTGATAGATGATTTATTAGTATTCTTTATTGCAATGAAAACACTAAAAATAACAGCAATAAGCAATAAATATACAAAATACTCTCATTTAATTGGAGGAATCATCATGATTATTATAGGACTTTTGATGTTATTTAAATATGAATGGTTAATGTTCAATTTTTAAAGGAGGAATATTATGGTATTTAGTTCAGCAATATTTGTTTTTCTATTTATGCCATGTGTTCTCCTTTTTTATTTTATTGCTCCAAAAAAATATAAAAATTATGTTTTATTATTATTTAGTTTAATTTTTTATATTTTTGGAGGGCCCAAGTATTTAATAGTACTTTTAACAGTAGTACTAATAGATTATATTGGAGCTCTTCTAATAGTTAAAAATAATTACAAGAAGCCTTATCTAATAATTACTATAATACTTAATATATTAGTATTTGTATATTTTAAATATACTGGTTTCTTTCTGCAAAATATAAATAGCATAATTGGAACAAATTTTATAGTACCAAAAATTGTTCTCCCAATAGGAATATCGTTCTATACATTTCAAGCAATGAGTTATGTAATTGATGTCTATAGAAAAAAGGTATCTCTTCAAAAGAATTATTTAACACTTTTATTATATGTATCACTATTTCCTCAATTAGTAGCAGGACCAATAGTAAGATATGAAACAATAGAAAAGCAATTAAAAAACAGAAAAACTACATTTGACGATGTATGTTATGGTATAGAAAGATTTATACTAGGCCTTGCTAAAAAAGTGATAATTGCAAATCAAATGGGTGCTTTAGCAGATACAATATTTACCTCAAGTAATTTAAATAGCATTATAGCAGTTTTGGGTGGAATTGCTTATATGTTTCAAATATATTTTGACTTTTCAGCGTACTCAGACATGGCTATAGGTATAGGAAGAATATTTGGTTTTAAGTTCTTAGAAAACTTTAATTTTCCATACATATCAAAAAGTATAACGGAATTCTGGAGACGTTGGCATATATCATTATCTACTTGGTTTAAAGACTATGTATATATTCCTTTGGGAGGAAACAAAAAAGGTATAAAAAGACAAGTATTAAATATGTTTATTGTTTGGACATTAACAGGATTTTGGCATGGAGCAGAATGGAATTTTATCATCTGGGGTATTTATTATTTTGTATTTTTAGTATTAGAAAAATTTGTTTTAAAAAAGATATTAGAAAAGTTACCTAACATATTAAAGCATATATATACATTAACAATAGTTTATTTTGGTTGGATTATATTTAGATGCGATAGTTTGAACTTATTAACTAACTATTTAAAAGCATTAATTAATTTTAATATTACTGAAACCTCATTAAATACTTTCATGATATACATAGATAGTTATTGGGTATATTTTCTATTAGCACTTGTATTTCAAACACCAATCTATTATAAGATAATAGAAAAAACTAAAAAAGAAAAAAACAGCAAAAGAAAAATAGTTTTAGAAACAGTTCATTACTTTGGATTAATAATTCTTTTTATAATTACTATTATGTTTATAGCATATGGTGGATTTAATCCATTTATCTATTTTAGATTTTAAGGAGTGCTTATGGAAAAAATAATAAAAAAAGTATTTGTCGCTACTTTTATAATAGTTTTATTTATTTTTATGATTGGTACTTTGTCAAATAATAACAAAGTAAGTGAAACTGAAAGAAGAAAGCTAACAACATATCCAAAAACAACTATAAAAAGTTTTTTATCTAAAAATTATTATGATAGATTAACAGAAGCATTTAAAGATCAAATGCTTGGGAGAAATATATTAATTGAAGGCTATTTTTTATTTAATTTTCAACACTATTTCGGAGATGCTGCTATAGGAAGCAACAAGCAATTATATAGCGCAAGTACTGATATATATAGTAATTACTATTATGAAGAATTGAAACAAACAACTAAACTAATAAATGAAGTTGCTAGTAGAACTAATGCAAAATTTATATTTTTATCAATTCCAAGAAAAGATGCATATATGATAAAAGATTTACCGAAGAATTATAATTCAAGTTTAGACATATATAATAAACAAGTAACTACAGTTAAAGAAAACTTAGATGAAAATATAATATTTATCGATGCACTTGATGTTTTCAAAAAGGGTAATATTTATAATTGTTACTACTCAAATGACCACCATATAACTCCAAGATGTGCACATTTATTATCCAATGAAATAAATAATTATACCATGGTAGAATCTTATGATCTAGATGAAGAATTTATAGTAAAACAAACTATAGTAAATGGTGCATATAATAGACAACTTGGACAAAAAATCAAATCAGAAAAAGAAGACTTATACTTAATACCAAGACATAAAATAGAATATACTAGATATGAAAACAATAAAGTAAGTAATAAAAAAGTATATGGTAAAGGAATGACATATGAAGATGCTTATATGGAAGGTGATTCAGCATATACTAAAATAATAACTAATAACAGTAATGGAAAAAAAATATTATTCGTAGGATCTTCATACACAAATATTTTGGAAGCTTTAGCGGTTCCAAGTTATAGCGAAGTACTATCAATTGATTATCGACATAACAAAAGTAAAAAGAGTATAAGCGATTATGTAAAAGAAAATGACATTGATTACATTGTGTTTGTCCCTAGTCAATCTACTAATGCTTTTTCAATAAGTCAAATAAAAACACATTTGGGTAAATAAAACCATAAAAATGGTTTTATTTTTCTTTACAAAAAAAGAAAAGTTTACTATAATTAAAATGTAATAATAGTAGGAGGATAAGTATGAAGAAACTTAACAAAAAAGGGTTTACACTAGTAGAAGTACTAGGAGTACTAGTTATAATCGGAGTACTTGCTTTATTAATAGTGCCAAAAATAACTCAGTACATGCAAAATGGGAAAGACAATTATAATAATAAACTTGGAGGAGAACTTTTATTAACAGGAAAATCTTATTTTTCTGACAACAAAAAAGATCTCCCAACAGAAAATAGCACCAAGAAATATGGATACATAACATGGGATCAATTAGATAGTGATAAATATACTACTAATCATTTAGTAGATTCTGAAGGAAGAGATTGTTCAAATAGTTATGTATATGTAAAAGAATCAATGAGAAATCCAGGTAAATATGATTATATTTCATGTTTAATATGTGAAGATAGCAATGGTAACGTCACAAACCATAATAATAGTAACGCATATTGTAATATAGCAAACTGGAGTGATGAAACACCTCCAACCTGTGATCCATATGATGATTATGAATTTGCACAATATGTTCAAATAGCAAATCCAAATGATGAATTAAGTAAAGGCGGAGCACCTGGAAAGATCATAGCAATAGAAATATTATCAACATCAGATTCAATCTTATCATCAACAGGATATGAAATAGGGCAAGAAATAGAAATGCAAACTAACATGGTAAATGGAAGCGGAACATCAGCAACAACAGAAAGAGAAAACTTAAAAGTTGGTATCGTAGATGAAAATACAGTACATATTGATGTATCAGATATGAGTAAAGATGAAATAGCAAAAATAGATTTAAAACCAATAATTAAAGACTTATTTGATCCAACAAATAGAATAGTAGATAACAGAAAAGGTCCTTCAATATATTATGTTAATTTAATAGACCATGCAACAAATGTATCAGATCCATCTTGTGTAAGCTTTGAAGTTGGAAATAATAGTAAGGTTGAAAAACTAACAAGTGGAGATACATGTAAATTAACAATAAATGGAAATACAGTTACAATTAATGAACTTGCAGTAGATAGAGCAATAAGTGATATATATTACTATAATGCGGTAGGAGCAAAGGTATCAATTAAATCATTATTACCAGCAAACACAATAATGATAGCAGACTCAAGTAAAATTAATCCTGAAGCAGAAACAGCTACAGAAAATGCTTATGTAGATTATGGATATGATGATGGATATGGATTTGTAGTACCAGGTACAAGTTTCAATGTAGCAAATAGTGAACTTGAATACATAACAGATTTACAAGTAGACAAAGTATTGCCTGAAGGATTAACAGCAGAAGAAAATCCTCCAGCAATATGTGAAGTTCAAATAGAACCAGGATCCACACCAGAGCCTGAACCTGAGGCCCCAACAGGAGTTGCTACAACAACAACAAAAGCTCCTTCGTCACCAACTGCAACACCAAAAGATAATCCTCCTGCATGTAGTGGGACACAAAAAGATTCATCACTTACTCTAACTGTAACAGATGACAATGGAATAAGAGATATATATTATAGAAATAAAAGCAATATAAAAACAAGCATTATAGAGGCAGCTGATAAAGGCAAAAAGAATGTTTCAGTATCAAAAACGCTTGATAGCAATGCACCCGAACAAGTACAGGTAACAGTATCAGACACAGCAGGGCAAACAAAACCTTGCTCTATTACATACATAAAGACCCCAGTACCTGGAGCACCAACATGTACAATAAAGGAAGAAAATAAAGGTAAAAAGATTGGAGATATATATGTACTTAACATAGGAACACGAGAAAAGACATATACAGTAACATGTAAAGAAACGGTTGCTAATTCAGCATTAACAGTAGCTTCTAATTGGAGAACTAAATTAGTAACATCAAATGGTAAAGGAACTATAACACCAACATCAACTCCAGCAAATGGAACAACTGTAACATTCAAATTAAAATATACAGCAAGCCTTAATACTTCAGGAGTAGATTATTTTGTTCTAAAACCGGGAATAGTATCAACTAGTAATAATAAGACAAATGTTGAAGTAAAATCCCCAAAAATATATATAGATACAACAACTCCAAATATTATGGTAAAATTAAACTCTACATTAAAAGGAACACTAAGTGGAGAATCAAATGTATATTTTGTACCATTTGGATTAACAATAACTTGTAAAGATAGTAGTTTTCCAGGTGCTAAAGAAGCAGGATTATCTATGGATGTAAAAAATGCAGGAACAAAGAATGCATCAACATCATTTTCTTCAGTAACAAATCCAAAGACATACACAGTTAG
>JAEEGL010376052.1_pt1 | contig 21727 bp, 24 predicted proteins | sample 9134231 | NCBI WGS metagenome assembly JAEEGL01 (sample SAMN16246548, study PRJNA631951) | gut metagenome | biome: gut microbiome; feature: rumen; material: fiber-attached | host: Bos | place: Iran: Karaj | collected 2018-10
CTGCATCTCCGGGCTCGTCGTTGACGGCTCGAACTTCGCGACCTTCCTCAACAGCGACACGAACGATAACTTCGCGCTGTTCATCCGCCAGGCTGACAACTCCCTCGAATTCAAGTCCAATACCGCCATCGGCGCCCGTCCGAAGATGATCGGCGAAGCGCGCGAACTGTGCGAGACGTCGACAATAGCCGTCACGTTCTCGTCGCTTGATACTGTCGAGCTGTTCTTCAACGGCGAATTCCAGGATTCGGTCGATGCCCCCGAGAACACAGCGATGCAGGGCAATTTCTTCATCGGCCATCCCGCCTCGGACAAGGCGTATCACGGTGTCATTACCGGCATTCGGTTCTACAACAGAGTGCTTTCCGAGAAAGAACTTGCGGCAAACTACAAGGCTCTGGGTACCGTGCAGGCGAATCCGAATTACCAGCAAGAGGGCTGATTTACAGCCACTGAATGCTGCGCGGCAATGAACGGATTATAATTGACAATTAATAATTGAGAATTGAAAAATGAGGCGAACCGAGTGATCACACGGATTCCGGTTCGCCTCAATTTTATATTATTCTATTCTTTCCTTTTTTCTCCAGCAAAGCCGGATAGATGACTAAGAATTTCGTGTGACCGAAATGCGAACTAATATAGTGTTCGCATGAGACCCGAAATTCGTGTCATCATCCGGTTCGCCCATTTGCCATTTGCCATTTATTATTTGTCATCATCCGGTTCGCCCACTTGCAACTTGCCACTTGCAACTTGCCACTTATCACTTGCCACTTATCACTTGCCACTTATCACTTGCCACTTGCAACTTGCCACTTTCAACTTTCAACTTTCCACTTGCCACTTGCAACTTGCAACTTGCCACTTGCCATTTTCAATTATACTTTAGCTCTTTTGACAACCTTATTTTTCGCCAGCGAAGCCGAGTGAATGGCTAAGAATTTTGTTTGACCGAACTGCGAACCGATTCCGGGGTTCGCAGTAGACCCAAAATTCGTGCCATCATCCGGTTCGCCCACTTGCCACTTGCCACTTATCACTTGCCACTTGCCACTTGCCACTTATCACTTGCCACTTGCAACTTGCCACTTGCAACTTGCCACTTGCCATTTGCCATTATCCTTTATCCCATATCCCGCGCTTTACCGCTCCGAAAATATTCAGCCGGAGCATCTCGGTATCCATCGGAAGCTCACGGAGGAGTTTCTTCATATTTGCACGCTCACTCGTCTTGTCCGAAGGGCAGGGGTTAAACACCACCGGTACGGCGGCAAGTTTTTCGTACTGTTTTATTAGCTTTTCGTCAACGTACAGGAACGGGCGGATCACGTGTACTCCGGCGCGCGCAAGATACGTGTCGGGTTCGAAGCAGAAGAAACGCCCTTCGTAGAACAGGCTGAGCATCGCCGTTTCTATGATATCGTCCTTATGATGCGCGAGGGCAACGACGTTGGCCCCGATCCGCTTCGCTTCGTTGTTGAGCGCGCCGCGCCTCAGATTCGCACAGAGCGCGCAGGGATTCGGCTCTTTTCGCACGTCGAAAACGATCTCGGCGATCTGAGTATTGACGATGTGAAGCGGCACGTTCATGCGGCTGCAGAATTCTTCCATCGGAGACGGATCGACGCCTTTGAATCCGAGCGAGATATGCACTGCGTTCAGCTCGAACTTTTTCGGGTAGAAACGCCTGAGCTGCGCGAGCACCGCGAGGAGCGTCAGACTGTCCTTACCGCCGGAAAGACCGACGCAGACGTTGTCGCCTTCACGGATAAGGTCGTACTCCTGGACTGCGCGGCGCGTGAGGCTGAGAAGCCGCTTCATAAGATCCTTATCTGTCATTATTGTCACCCCGGAGTTCGTAAGTAAGAGTCTTCCCCGCCACGTGTATCTCGACGGTCACGGGCACGTCGCTTTCAAGTTCAAAAAACGGGACCGTTTCATTGTCCGGACGCGCACCGCACAGAAGCGTAAGGCTTCCTCCCTTGAACGGATAGCGCCTGACACCGTGCCTTTCGGTGAGGTTTACGTTCCAGATTATCTTGTTTTCCAGCGCCCTCGGCCGTATCCCGAATACGTATTCAAACAGCACGGAGATCGGAGCGAGCCCGGTCCAGCCCACGAATTCATCTTTCGCGGGGTTCCCTCTGCCGCCTGTCTCGGGCGAATAATTTTCGTAAAGCGTGCCTGTCTCGGTAAACGTGCGGACAACGTTTTTAAGGTAGTCTGTGGCTATTTCGAACGCGAGCGTTTCGCCGCCCGGTACGCCGGAGTTTTCAAGCCCTTTTAGCACCATATAGTTCGTTGGAGCCCATACGGAACCAAGCCAGTAGCCGCCGTCAGCGCGGTAGTTCGGATCGTCCGCGGACAACGTTGGCACGCGGTTGGGGCGTTTGAATTCCGCCGGGTCGTCAAGGTGCGCAATAAACCGCTCTTTGCGTTCGTCGGGGACAATACCTGCCAGCAGCGTCCAGTACGCTCCGACCGTCTTAACTCCGCTAAGCGATCCGTCGCGGCACCTGTCAAAATAAAACGCCTTATCCTCGCTCCACATTGTCCGGTTTATGACGTCCTTCAAAAATACAGCCTCGTCCTCGAGCTCCTTCGTCTCGCCGGATCTGCCGAGTTTCCGAGCGATCATCGTCAATATCCTGCACGACAGATATTGCTGCGCGCACGTATCGATCCAGCTCATAAAAGCGTGCGACGAGCCCGGATCGTACCCTGCCACGCCGCGAGGCTGATTGTCCATACCGCACGCAAGGCCGCAGCTCCAGTACGTCCCGTCCTGCCACGAACGGTGGAGCCTCAGCCACCTGTGGTAAGCCATCAGTGGATCAAATATATCTTTGAGACGCGTATCGTCACCCGTCGTCTGGTAGTATTCCCACTCCGCCCACGGCAGCACGTTCGGGCCCGTTGACGCAGGATCATCGCGCGAAAACTGCTCGCGACCGTCCTGCTCGTTTATCTCGCGGCTGATGAATCCGTCGCGGTGCTGGTGCGAATAAAAGTTGTCAAGCGTCTGTTGGAAATTGAACGCTCTGCTGCCGTATTTGCCGAACATCACGATGAACGACGAATCCCACATAAACAGAAATCCGTTGAACGCGGTGTCAATGAAGTCTGACACGAATCCGGCTTCTTTTTTTGCCTTGCGCAGGTTCCTGAACGCTATCTCCCACGCTTTATCGTACGTCCTGAGCGCGTCGTCATGCCCTTCCCATACTGGCTCAGGCAGCAGCTCATTCGCATCCTTGTAAAGAGGCAGCGGGCTGTCGGAAGGCTCTTTTGAGGGGTATTTATTTTTAGCGGCGTACGGGTCAGTTACGTAAAAAAGATTGCCGTTTTGCGTGAATTTATCGTGCATATTCTACCTCTTTTCTCTTTTTATGCATAGTGCGCAGCAGCAGGAAGATCACGGCCCCGAACAATGCGCTGCCTGCAGCTGTACCTGCCGTCAGGAGCGGCACGTTCAAATTATTATCTGCTTTCTTTACCGAAACGGGAACGGAAAGAGCAGCCTCTCCGAATTCATTGACGCCGTCGCCGTTGAGGTCAACCGGAATGATCCGTACGTCAATTACGTCGCTTCCAGGATTAACACCCAACAGTTTGCCGCCGGACAATTCTGCGTTTCCGCGGTGAACGGGCGAGAGCCGGTACTCGGCAGGTACGTTGTCAACATTTTCCACCCACTGTTTCCCGGATATGTCCGTCCAGCTGTCAACGTCTACGTACAGTTTTTCCGCATCCTCTTTTAGCACGTACTTTCCTTCGGCCACGGTCAGAAGCGCCGGATAGAAGTCGATCAGATATTCGTTTGTCACGTCGGTCCCGTCTTCGTCGATTATCCTTAACTTTTTAAAACTGTTCATCGAACTTCCCACGTAAAGCTGGCTGCCGGTGGCCTGATAATCTATCCTGTGCCCCGGTTTCAGGCATCCGGACAATATTATGTATCCGTCCTTTGTCAGGTATTCCGCGTCAAATTCCTTCCGTGCGCTCAGTGCGCTTATCTCAAGATACGTGTACGTCCTGCCGTTCTCGCCCCTTACCGTGACCGGAGCATCAGACATTAAGGCGCCTTCAAGCTTTTCAGCATCAGCAGGAGCGTCATTAACGCGCACGTTCCTGAACGCCTCGATCTTTACGGTCTTCCTTACGGTCGCTTCCTCGATGTTGATCTGATTCGAATTGTTTCCGAAATCGTAATCGGAGTACAGTATATACTCACCTGCCGATGCGCAGACTACGTATCCGGATCCGTCTGGCTGTATCCCCTGCAGTAATTCGAGCACTGACCGGTCCATCATATCAGTGTGTGTCAATGCCGCCAGTTCCTCGCTGCTGATCTTTAGCAGTTCATCTTCGCTTATGGTTTCCCCGACATATAGGACTAAAGAATCCAGGTAATAATTTGCGGGCTCAATGATCAGTTCGAACGGTTCTGTTTCGATAACGTACTGATCCGTAACGTCATTGCCTTCGCTGTCAGTCACTGTTACATCTTCCGGCATAGAGGACAACGATCCGGAAAACAGTATTTTCTTTGATGACGCCGAAACGGTATGCCCCGGTTTCAGCAATTCCGGATTCCTCACGACGGTCTTTTCTGAGAAAAGAGGTTCTCCGTCATATTTTTTAGATCTGCTTTCCATCGTGACATAAAGGACGTTGTAGGTGATGATCTGCTCGGGATCAGGAGTAACGAATGACGGATCCCCGCCCGGATTACCCGGAACGCCGTTTTCGCCTGATGCCGGAGGTGTGACTTCAACGGGCACCCACCCCACGCCATTTACGTACACCTCGACCCACGCGTGGGCGTTAGCGCCGGTATAACTGTTTCCGAATTGAGTATCCGTAGCGTTAACCAAGAAGCCTGTAGTGTATCTGGCGGGTATACCCATTGCTCTGTAGGCAACCGTCGCAGCCGAAGCAAAGTGAGTACAGATGCCTTCTTTCGATTCAGTAAGGAAATATATCACCGGATCCTCACCATCCGGAATCGGTTCAAATCTCAAATTGTATTTTGCCGAGGATCTGATAAAATCCGCGACCTTCTCGATGATATCAGGTGAATTCCGCTCATACAATATTCCTGCGTCTGCAAGTATTTCACGCATTCTGCTTGCCGTGTCATCCGGCAGGATCTGGTATATTCTCGCCAGATTATCATATTCGCCGTAGTAAGATTTTTTCAGACCGGCAAGCACGGTCGTGCTGAGTCCTGTGATCTGGTTGTAAGCGCATTCATCGCGGTATTCTCCCGGAATAAAACCATCTAAGGATATCTCATCGCTGCCCCCGGCAGGGATCCCGTATGCAAAATAAGGAACAGGCGTTATCCCGTCTTTCATAAGATCCTTCACCGTAACTTCATTGACCGGCCTGAAACCATTCCGGATAAGTGTAAAGTGAAAGAAGTTTACGGGGTCGTTTCCTTCGGCTCCGGAATTGAACAAACTCATCTGTGCAGGCTCTCCCCAGGAAGTATATTCGTATTGCCAGTAGCTTTTCAACCTTAGGTATATCTGCCCGCTGCGCCTGCTCCGGACGATGCCTAAAACCGTTTTATCATCCGGCGCAAAACCCTCTAACGGTATCTCCGGAGAAAGCACAGCGGAAGCGGGCTCGCTATGATCATCATTATCGACATCGATCCCGTGGCTCTCCCGCTTTTGTCTTAGCAGCTCTTCTTCATCAATGTCAAATACGATGTCTATATTATAGTCATTTGTTCTTTCAGTTCTGTCGTTCCAGTTCGTGATCTTCACATCGACGAGCTCCGGCAGCTGCTTTATCTTGACCGTATCGGGTATCGTAGAATTGATGATCTCATAATGATCCTCTCCGGCAATACTACCTTTAATGACCTTAGCGGTCGCCCAGTATTCCGGCCTGTGCCCGCGGTGGAAAAAACCAATCTCGATCGTGACGTTGCGTTTTTCAACTTTGATGGTTCCGTATTCGTGGGTGATATTATAGCTGTCGTGGACGTTGTCCCCGGACGGACCGTAGATCACTTCCGAAAACGTGTTTTTGAACTCGCCCGAATGAACGATGCGCGCGAAATTCCTATAAAAAATAGTGTCGCCTTCGGCAAGCGTTCCTTCGGTTATATTCACTTCTCTGAAATCGTGGTACTCCGCATCGTACACGAACGGTTCTCCGTCCTGGCTTCTGAGTGTAATGCTGCGCTTTTCTATTGTTATGACCCCGGTATCATACGTGATAACATAATGGTCCTCTGTTACTTCCCTGCCTTCAACGGTATCATATATCAGCACTTCAGGTTTATTTGCGAACGTCCCGGCAGTGACTTTTTCAGGCGGAATGAAAGTGATCTCGTCCCCGTCCAGCAGTTCGCCTTTTTTAATTGCAAAGCCGTATTCGTCCGTGCCGAACGGTTTTCCGTCGTATAGTTTGTTTGCGCTTTTTGAAGAAATAAGCAGCTCGATCTTATTGACCGTCAGCTTTCCAAACTCCTTCACAATTTCATACCTGTCGGTCACGTCATATCCGTCCCGAAGGACATTGACGCTGAACACATTGTCGTAAGTTCCGGGCTCGACCGGTTTTTCGCCGTCAAACGTGACAATGATCTCGTCGCCTGGTGCAGGTCCTTTTTCGCTTATTTCGAACACGTCTGATCCGGCAGGCCCGCGGTCAAATATTTTTTCTGCGTCTCCGGAGCGTATCGTTACCGGACGTTTGGTGATCTCCCACCGTGCCCCCGAGAGCGTCAGCAGATACGAATCCGTAACGTCCTCGCCTGCCGCATTGACGACCGTCAATGCACAGATACGCACTTCTCTATCACCTGGCAGAGCGTCATAATCAAATTCGATCCGGCTGATATTATCACCCGGGGCAAGATTTTCAGTACGTATCGCGCCTGCCGCGAAAATTTGTTCGAAAGACGGATCGTCGCCGTATGCGAACGTGATCGGCATGAGCGATACAGCCGCGGATCGTTTTTCGATACTGATATTTATTTCCTGAGTGCGTTTTATGCCGAACGGATTTACGGTCTTTGCTTCTAACTTATAATTACCCGCTTTCAGCGGTATAGCAGACGGATCCGGTACAGGTATGGCAGCGGCGTTTTCACTCCCGGAATTCTCAGTGACAGAGTAACTGACCCTGCTCAGAAACGCATTCGTTCCGGCGCTGTGAATATCGCCGTAGACACCTCCGCCGCCGGACAATTTTCGCAGATATGTGCCTGAGAAATACATGATCGCCGCCGCAGCGGCCACCGTAAAAGCAACGAAAACAACTATGTGGACAATATGTTTTTTCAGCCATTTTTTTGCCGCATTCTGTCTTCTTACGCGCTTTTCGATTTTCTTTACGTACTCGTCATACATCCCGTTCACCCCGCAAAATGCTCCGAATGCGGCTTATGCATGACCGGTACCGCCGAAGAAGGTGCTATATCATCTCTGCCGGACGAGGGAGAAACGATCATATTAGCGCGTCTGCCCTTATAGTCTTCCCATTCTATATAAAACTTAGCATCTGCTGTCTCTTGGGGCACGTCGATCCGGGCGGATGTGCTCAGTTCGCCTATACCGTCTCCGTAAGACACGAGCGTTGAGTAAAGAATATAATCTTCTGAAAGTATATATTGACCAACGCACCTGCCTTTGCGGTCATATAATATGCAGGAGGCCTTTCGGACCTTAATTACTGTATTGCCCTGGTTCATAGCTATGAGCCGGACGTATGCGCTGCCATCGTCGACTTTTCTGAATTCTGAGTTTATGACGCTTAAAACTGCCTCGCTTCCTTCATCGATAGGCTCGAATTTAAATATTTCTTCCGGCTCGGGAGGTTCAGAAAACGCTGTTTCGGAGGTATTGGATGTTCTTTCTCCGCTTTCCCTGAGTATCCCTGCGCGGGCGCAGGCGAACAGCACGGCGGCAATCACAGCCGCTGCGGTTATAAATCCCGCCAGGGCAAGTATGAGAGATCTCATCCTCGCTTTTTCTTCTTCGGCGGTCAATTTATTCCGTTCGTCTTCCATATTATCGTTCTCCTGAAATTATTCTGTCTAAATACGCTTCGCACTCCGGGAGCTTTCCCGGTCCGAACAGCGTGCGGAGTTCTATGCGTATACCTTCGGCCTCGCGTCTGCATATCACGGGGTTAAGTCCTTCCATCTTGCGCAGTATCTTGTGACAGATCACCGTGTCTGCAGCCTGATCTTCGTCTCCGCCCGCGGCAATATAGACCGGTACGAATTTTTCGAGCTGGCGCATAGTGCGGTTACCGAACGAAAATCCAACACGCTCAGAAAGATATTTGTCTGCGGCAAACAGGCGATCTCGCAGCTGTTCTGAAAGCGGATAGTCGGCAACCGCTTTTTCGAAAAGCACCTGAAGCTCGGCTGCGGTGATCGACGACGGCCCGGAGGATGCGGCCGGAAACGGATTTGCGCGGCTGTTCAGATCGATCACGAACGCGCGGTCGTATACTTTGTCTGATATTGCCAGCGTCGAATCGTCGTTGTTCGCCGTCCCCGCAAACCAGACGTTGTCCGGGAGCAGTAATGTTCCGCCCTCAAACAATTCCGGATCGGACGGGCGGCTGTCGGAAGTCACCCGTATCCGGCGCGACGTGCGGTCAGGAAGTTCGAGCAGTGATAAAAATTCCGCGAAGTAGTATTCGACGCGTGCGATATTCATCTCGTCCAGTACGATCACGTATATTTTCCCGTCGTAGTTTGCGCGGTAAAGCTGCGTGAGCATTTCCGTTTCGGTGTACGAATCGGTGAATTCGTTGTAGTAGCCCAGCAGATCGCTCCGGTCTTTCCATGAAGGCTGCACAGGCATTACCACCGCAGGGTTGTTTACATATTTGCCGAAAGCGTACGGCAGCGACGTTTTTCCGGTACCGGAAATGCCCTGGAGTATGGTGAGCCTTGACGCTGCCATCGCCGCTACGTATGTACGGATCACAGAGCGGTCGTAAAACAGCCCCAGCTGCCCTGCAGCGAAGTTTCTGAATCCTTCCGTGAATTCTTCCAGTGTTATATTAAAGGGCGTTTCCGGGGCTCCGGGGCGTGTTTTTGAAGATCTGCCGTTTTCCTTTCCTTTTTCCGTCTCCTGCCGGTCGATCGATGCGAGCCTCGTAAAGCGGGTCTTGCGGTTTTCTTTTTTCTCTGCGCGGGCTGTCAGTTCTATTTTTATGACTGATATAAGCAGCACAGCAGCGAGCAGCGCGGAGGATGCCGCGAGGACGATCATGATTACCGCGGTGACGATGGCAGCGTTCTCGGGCATCATCAGAGTTATGTTCCAGCCTTCGGGAGCGCTGGCGTTGTCGTGTCCGGCGATGCTTAAGCAAAACAGTGTTCCAACGGCCAGGACGAACATGGCCGCGATGACAAGTATTACGCTGCGTATAACGGCTTTTTTCATTTGACGTCTTCTCCCGCTTTTTCTTCCGCCTTACGGACGTTTTTCCTGATGATCCGCTTGTTCCGCTTCCACTGTTCCTTAAAATATCTGTCGAATGCTTCTTTTTCTTTTTCGAGTTCTATGAAGCCCGCCCGGTCGGATATATCCTCCGGCGATCCCGCGTCATTGTCCGCGATACCCCTGGCGCGCAGTCTTCCTTTTAGCAGACTGCGCTCTTCGTCCCATTCTTTTTTTGCCGCCTCCAAAGCGGCAAGGTTTTTTTCGCGTTCGAGGTCAATTTCTTCCCGGTATTCCTGTTCTTTTTTTTCGACAGTCTCTCTTATCTGGCGCATTGAAGTTGCGCGGACGTCAATTATTTCCTGCCTCAGTCTGCCGTTTTCTGCTTCAATGCGCTTTTGTTCTTCTTCCTGTATGATCTGGCGGCCGATCAGTTCGACTTTTTCGTTCAGCGTTTTTTCAAGTTCCATGGTGTTCTCGGCAAGCTTTTCTTCAAGCAGTTTCGTGTACGCCGTTTCATCTAAATGTGACGCGTAAAGTTCAGCTCGCTTTCTTTCGATGAGGGCATTCTTCTGAAGCAGTTTGGTCAGCTGTAATTCAGCGTCTTCCCGTTCAAGTTCTTTCCGCCAGTATTCCCAGTTTTCGAAAGCTCCCTGATATCCCGCGAAAAGCTGTATCAGCGCGGTCATGCGGATCACGTTCCTGGTGTGCCTGTCCAGTTTTTCGAGGCCGGTTTCTTCACGTTCTACTTCAAATCCCGCGTCTCCCACAACGTTCATGTACGAATGCAGTTCAAAAACCGCTGCGAAATCGGTATTGTTTTTTATAATGTTTGTCCGGATCACGGGCGGTATCAGTTTCGGTGCCGTAGCAAGATTGCGCATCAGCTGCACTGCGAGCAGGCCGTCCGTCCTGTCCAGGATCTCTTCGATCCGAGCGACCGTTTCACGAAAATCTGCAGACGAGGCGAATGATCCGCTTCTGCTGCTTTCTTTCATTTCGAGATAATATGACGCGCTCTCTCCGCTTTTTGAGCCGGAACACGATACTTTTATACAGATGCCGTTGCCCTCGGCAGCTTTTTTGATCTCTGAAAGCCGGAGACTGACGAACGATCTGAGTTGTCCCAGCACCATGTACAGGAACCGGTTCTCGTAAATAGCAAATTCGTCTTCGTTTTCCGTGACGTAAATTTCTTCGGGGAAAACTTTTCCTTCTTCTACGCGTTTTATTGCGCTGCTGTTTTTTGCAAGGTGTGTTATCGATTCCTTTGAGAAGTGTTTTGCCTTGTCGATCCTTACGACGTCCCCTTCTTTTCTCAGCAGGCTTCGGGATTGTTCCACGGCTTTTTCAACGTACGGCATTGCGTTTTCGATCCGTTCGATCCAATCTGTTTTTACTGTGCAGTGCTGCCTTACGGCGCTTACTGAAAATTCGGGTCCGGTGCCGCCTTTGACATCGCCCGGAGCGTTTTCAGTTCCGGCTGCTTCTCCTTTTCCAGCCTCGCCAAAGGCGCAGTCGAGCCCGCGGCTGCCTTTCACGCCTCGTTCAGACAGCTTGTCAAGTTCGCATATTATTCTGTATAAAGCCGTATCGCCGCTGTAATCTGTTTTCATCGTCCGTCAGCTCCGGATGTAGCGGGAGACGTATTCCGTGCAAAGTGGCATGGTTTTTTCTCCGAACAGTTCTTTTATTTTTTCGAGCAGGTCTTCTGCTTTTGACCCTACGTATACCGGGTTCAGGTTTTCAAGTTTTCTCAGAACTTTTTTGCAGAGGATCAGGTCTATCGCTTCCGTTTCACTTCCTCCTGCCGAGGCGTATACGGGCACGAATTTTTCAGTCTGGCGCATCACTCTGTTGCCGAACGTTATCTGAAGTTTGTCGATCAGGTATTCGTCGAGCTGTTCTATCCTGGCGCGGGAGGTCTCAGAAATGTGAGCCGCTTCTGCTTCGTGGAACAGTTCGGTGAGTTTTTTGTACGTGATGCTAAGCGGTTCCGTTTCAGGCGCAATAAACGGAGTAGCGCGTCTGCTGAGTTCGAGGACCATCGACCTGTCGTAGACTTTATCTGATATCGCCAGCGTTGAATCGTCGTTGTTTGCCGTTCCGATGAACCATACATTTTCAGGTATGAGCAGTTTTCCGTCTTTTAAAAGTTCCGGATCGGTTTTGCGGCGTGACGATATTACTTCGACCAGGCGGCTTTTGGGATCCGGCAGTTCGAGCAGGGACAGGAATTCGGCGAAATAGTATTCGACGCGGGCAATATTCATTTCGTCCAGTACCGCCATATGGACGCGGTCGTCAATATTTGCTTCGTAGAGTTTGCATAACAGTTCGGTCTCGGTGAAATTGTCCGTGAACTCGTTATAATAGCCGAGCATATCCGTTTTGTCTTTCCATGAAGGCTGCACGGGAATTATTGCCGCACTGCTGTCAACAAATTTTCCGAACGCGTATGGCAGCGACGTTTTTCCAGTTCCGGACATTCCCTGAAGTATCACGAGTTTTGTCACGGCCAGTGATGAAATAAATGCTCTTATCGTGGATATTTCGTAGTATAGGCCCATTTGTGATGCGGCGAAGTTTCTGAATTCTTCGCATAACCGGGTGAGGTCTCCTTTATAATCCGCTCCGCCCCTGGACCTGAGCCGTGCGGCGTTTTCATCGAGCTCTGTGAGTCTGTTGAATCTGACGTTGTCACCGCGCCGTTTTTTATCTCTTTCCCGCATTTTTGCGTCGCTTATATCGCGGACAATTATCAGGATCATTATCGCCGCCACCGCCGCAGTCAATATTATCGCGTACGTCAGTACTGCCTTGTGCGAGGTCAATATATCCCAGATCCTATTTGTATCGTTCGCTTCGGCTGTCAACATAACGTTTCCTCCGTCTGTTATTCTGTGAGTCTGTCACCGTGTATCAGTTGTTTATCTTGTGCTATTATAATATCAAATGGCGTTTCTTTCAATACAGTACCTTTTTCTGTCAGGACCGTAACGCTCACGTAACGCTTCCTTCGCGCCCGCTGCATATGATCTTCTTCCATAAAAAAACAGAGGCACAGACCGGCCTCTGCTTCATCAAACATATTAAACTTATGAACGGATCAAGCCAGTTCGATGATAGCCATCGGAGCGGCATCACCGCGGCGCGCGCCGGTCTTATAGATCCTGGTGTAGCCGCCCTTGCGATCCTTGTATTTCGGTCCGATCTCATCAAAAAGCTTATTGACGACACGGTTATTATCGCCGTCTGTGTTCTTGGTCTTGTAGATCCAGCTTGCGGCAAGCTTTCTTGCGGCTAAGCGGGAAGGCTTGTCAACGCGAACAAGCTCGGTCGTTACTTCGCGGTCAGCAAATTTCGTGAATTTGCGTCCGTTTTTGGATGTCACTACGACCGTAAGTTTCCTGCCTTTGGAATCTACAGGGACTTTGCTTACCTTTACCTGCTTTGTCTCGAAGTTATCGGCTTCTTTAACTGCTGAGGTAATGAGGCGCTCAACGATGCTCTGAACTTCCTTAGCGCGGGTCTCGGTGGTTACGATTCTGCCGTTTTCCAGAAGCGCCGTGGTAAGGCCTCTTAAAATGGCTTTTCTCTGATCAGCCCTGCGGCCTAATTTTCTATATCCCATGGTTTATTTACCTCCAAAATTATTCTTCACTCGATTTAAGAGAAAGACCCAGAGAACTAAGCTTGAGTATAACTTCCTCCAGTGACTTTCTGCCCAGGTTACGGACCTTGATCATTTCGTCTTCAGTTTTATTTACCAGATCGCCGACAGTGTTCACACCGGCTCTCTTAAGGCAGTTGAACGAACGGACGGAGAGGTCAAGATCTTCGATGCTCATGTCAAGATTAGTGCCGTCAACGACCGGGACGACATTGTCCGCCGCGCTCTTTCTTTCGGGCATCGGGGAATTGAAGTCCATGAAAAGCTGCAGCTGGTCTACCAGTATCTGCGCGCTCTGTCCGATAGCTTCCTTCGGCGAAATAGCGCCGTTGGTCCAGACCTCGAGGGTAAGCTTATCGTAATCGATCATATTTCCGACACGTGTATTCTCGACGAAGTAGTTAACCTTTTTAACCGGAGAGAAAATGGAATCAATGGGTATCACACCGATTGCCATATTATCCGTTTTGTTCTTATCGGATGAACGCCAGCCTGTGGACGTTCCAACTTCCATCTGGATGTCGAGCACGCCGTCTCCGTTCAAAGTGCAGATATACTGGTCCGGGTTGAGGATCTCGACGTCAGCGTCGCAGACGATATCGCCCGCTGTAACTACGCCGCGCTCGCTCGCTTTTAAATAGACCATTTTATTGCCTTCGGAATAGAGTTTGAAACCAACGCTCTTAATGTTCAGAACAATTTCAGTAACATCTTCCACAACGCCGGGAATAGTAGAGAACTCGTGACTCACACCTTCAATTTTTACGTTCAGAGCAGCCGACCCCGGAAGCGACGACAATAGTATTCTTCTTAATGAGTTACCCAGTGTGATGCCATAGCCTCTTTCGAGAGGTTCCACGACAAACTTGCCGTAAGTTTCCAGTTCATCGGTTTCCACACATTCAATGTTTGGCTGTACCTTATCGCTCACAGATTACTCCTCCTTTTGTAATGATATGAAGATGATTATTACTTGCTGTACAACTCGACGATCAGATGCTCCTGTACAGGGAAGTCAATGTCTTCCCGCTTAGGCAGGCATGTAACCTTTCCTTCCAGTGCGTCAACGTCGAACGTGAGCCACTGAGGAAGGATGCGGCCGTTAGTCTCGCTGAGGATGACTTTAAGCGCGTCGCTGCTTCTGTACTTCTCTCTGACAGTGATGACGTTACCTGCGCTGACAAGATAAGACGGGATGTTTACAGCTTTTCCGTTCACGGAGAAGAATCCATGAGTTACTAACTGGCGGGCTTCTCTGCGGGTGCGGGCAAGTCCGAGACGGAAGACGACGTTATCCAGGCGGCGCTCGATAGTCGTGAGCAGGATCTCACCGGTGATGCCTTTCGTCTTAGCGGCTTTTTCGTAGTACATTCTGAACTGTTTTTCAAGAATGCCGTATACGAACTTAACCTTCTGCTTCTCATTCAGCTGATTAGCGTACTCGCTCTTCTTATGTCTCCGCTGTCCGCCGGGATTGCGTTTAGTGGAACCTGTTTTAGATTTTTTTGTATAGCCCATAACTGCGGGGGAAATATCCAGCGCTCTGCAGCGTTTAACAATGGGCTGCATATTCTTTGCCATAGTAGTTTTCCTCCTTTACCTGATCAAACTCTGCGTCTCTTGGGCGGTCTGCAGCCATTATGAGGAATGGGAGTCTCGTCCTTGATCATCGTCACGTCCAGACCTGCGACCTGCAGCGCACGGATAGCGGATTCACGGCCCTGGCCGGGTCCTTTAACGAAGACTTCTACAGTCTTCAGTCCGTGCTCCATAGCGGCCTTTGCAGCGGTCTCAGCGGCAGACTGAGCAGCGAAGGGAGTGTTCTTTTTGGATCCGCGGAATCCGAGGCCGCCTGCGCTTGCCCAGGATATAGTGTTTCCGTTGGTATCCGTGATAGTTACGATTGTATTGTTGAAGCTGGAGCGGATATGAGCCTGGCCGTTTTCAATATACTTACGCTCTTTTTTCTTGCCTCTTACAGCTCTTTTAGGTGCAGCCATAATTCATTCCCTCCTTATTTCTTCTTACCGGCGACGGTCTTGCTGGGGCCTTTTCTGGTCCTTGCATTCGTCTTGGTGCGCTGTCCGCGTACGGGGAGACCCATTCTGTGGCGTCTGCCTCTGTAGCAGTTGATCTCGATCAGACGCTTGATGTTAAGCGCCGTCTGTCTGCGTACGTCACCTTCTACGGTATATTCTTTATCAATGACATCTCTGAGTTTACCGATGTCATCTTCAGTCAGATCTTTTACTCTGATGTCGGGATCCACACCTGTTTTAGCGATGATCTCTTTTGCCTTGGTACGGCCGATGCCGTAAATGTAGGTCAGTCCGATCTCGATGCGCTTATCTCTGGGTAAATCCACGCCTGCAATACGAGCCATGTGTTAGTACACCTCCAAAAAAATATAAATGTTTTTTCAAATCTCTATATTAACATTTTGGGGTTCATGTCTATGCATGCAGCCGCACCACAAAATGAGAATATTCAAGAATTACATGCACCGGCCGCTTCTACGCACGGATACGGTGCCGAATGACGTCAGCCCTGCTTCTGCTTATGCTTCGGATAAGCATCGCAAATGACCATGACTTTGCCTTTTCTTTTAATAACCTTGCATTTATCGCAGATAGGTTTAACGGATGGTCTTACTTTCATGATGATTTCCTCCCATTCTTTATAAGTAACGCACCGGCGCGTCCTGACGCGTGTTTCGCGTCATCTCCGGCGGACGATGCGCCCGCGGCTCAGGTCATAAGGAGACAGTTCCATAGTCACCGAGTCGCCTTTAACGATTCTTATGTAATTTGTTCTGATCTTGCCGGACACATGCGCGATGACAACATGGCCGTTCTCCAGCGCAACACGAAAAACGCAGTTAGGTAATACTTCCTGCACAACGCCTTCAACTTCGATTACGTCTTCTTTCGACAAGCTTAGATTCCTCCAATGCACTAAGAATGCTTATAATGTAGTTACGATCGGCTCCCCCGCTGTTATGATGACAGTGTTTTCATAATGTGAGCAAAGCTTCCCGTCTTTTGTATATACAGTCCACTTGTTTCCGGCTACCTCCACCTCGTATCCGCCCGCGTTTATCATGGGCTCGATCGCGATGGCCATTCCCGGAACAAGTCTCGGCCCCCGTCTGGCCGACCTGAAATTAGGAACCTCAGGATCTTCGTGCATCTCCCTGCCGATACCGTGGCCGGTGTAATCCCGCACCACAGAATAGCCGTTGCCCTCCGCGTGATCCTGAACAGCTCCGGATATATCGCATATCCTGTTTCCCGGGACACATTTCTCAAGAGCCTTGAAAAAGCACTCTTCCGTTACTTTTACCAGCCGTCTGGTCTCTTCAGCAACGTTTCCCACAAGATACGTGCGGCAGGCATCCGCCTGAAGACCCTTAAGGATCGCTCCGACGTCGACGCTGACAATGTCTCCGTCTTTAACGATCCGATCCCCCGGTATACCGTGTATCAGCTCTTCATTTACCGATGCACAGACCGCTCCGGGGAAGTCAATTCCGCCAAAATAGTTAGGCACGCCTAGGAACGACGGAAGCGCGCCATTCTTTATTATACACTCTCTGGCAATTTTGTCAATATCTTTTGTTGTGATTCCGGGAGAAATTTTTTCAGAAAGCAGCGAAAATACCTCCTGAAGCACCTTTCCGGCGTCGATCATCCGGGCGATCTCTCCGTGAGACTTGATCGTGATCATTGTTTCATCCCTTTTATCTCAAGAGCCGCAAGGATATTTGCGAAAGTATCCGCGATCTTCTCCTCGCTGTTGACCCTGACAAGTTTGCGCGTCCTGACGTAGTAGTCGATGAGCGGTTCGGTATCTTTGTGGTACGCAACGAGCCTTGCCGCGATGACCTCTGGTTTATCGTCGTCGCGCATCATAAGAGAACTGCCGCACACCGGACAGAGATTGTCCGTGATGTTGTGAGATTTAAGATTGTACGAAAGCTTGCAGCCTATGCAGACCCTGCGGTACGCGAGCCTGTCGACCAGCGTTGACTCGCTGAGAACGATATCTATGACGCGATCGATCTTCCTACCCGTTTCAGTAAGAAATGAATCGAGCGCTTCGGCCTGATTCAGCGTGCGCGGAAAACCGTCGAGGATGAATCCTTTGGAACAATCCGGTTCGGAGAGTCTCGCTTTTACCATGCCGATAGTTACGTCGTCAGGCACCAGGTGGCCTTTGGATATATACTGTTCGGCGAGCCTGCCCAGTTCCGTCCCTCCGGAAATATTCGCTCTGAATATGTCTCCGGTGGAAATATGCGGAATGCCGATGATCTCGGAAAGCTTTTTGGATGCCGTACCTTTACCTGCGCCCGGGGCGCCAAGAAAAATCAGATTCATAAGACCTGGCTCTCTTTCATCTTAAACATAACAGCAGACAGAACATCCGCGGACAATATCGTTCCGTGGATGTTCTGCCTTTTTTTATCAGTCAAGGAAACCTTTGTAGTTTCTCATCAGAAGCTGAGCTTCGAGCTGCTTCACGGTCTCAAGAGCAACACCTACAAGGATCAGCACCGTCGTGCCTCCGAACCAGAGGTTTACAGATCCGATCTCTTTGCTGAAGTAGCTGGAGATGATCTGGATCACGGTGGGGAACACGGCCAGGACCGCGAGGAAGATCGCGCCGAACCATGTGAGTCTTCTTGAAGAACTCTTGATGAAGTCCGCGGTAGGCTGTCCGGGTCTGATACCGGGAACGAAGCCGCCGTTCTTCTTGAGGTTGTTGGCCATATCGTTGGGGTCGAAATAAACGATGTTATAGAAGAACGTGAACGCTACGATCAGCAGCGCGTAAACTATAACGTAACCCCAGGTATTGCCCGCGGAGAATCTGTTGACCCAGCCGGCGAAACCGGTGGTGGCGTTGGATTTTCCGATAAATGCAATGATGGTGGCCGGGAACTGAAGCATTGACATCGCGAAGATGATGGGAAGCACGCCCGAGGAGTTGACCTTGATCGGGATGTGCGTGTTCTGTCCGCCGTATACCTTGCGGCCGACAACTCTTTTCGCGTACTGTACGGGGATCCTTCTCTCTCCGCCTTCCATCCATACGACCGCGATGATGACGGCCAGGAATACAAGGATGAGTGCAACGACTACGCTGACGTTGAGGACGGTGTTGTTGGACAATCTTCCGCTTGCCGTGTCGGGAGCGAAGATATATCTCCAGAGCGTCACCGCGGCGTTAGGTGCGTTGGCAACGATACCTGCAAAGATGAGCATCGATATTCCGTTTCCGATACCGACTTCAGTGATCTTTTCACCGAGCCACATAAGGAACACAGTTCCGGCTGTGAAAGCGATGATGACGATCATGAACGTGTTGAAGTCGAATTTACCGCCGTCTGCGAACAGGTTGATCGTGCTGCCCTGAATGTTGAAATACAGCATTATGGACTGGAACAGCGCGAGACCGACCGTTACGTATCTGGTGATCTGGGTTATCTTCTGTCTGCCTTCCTCGCCGCCTTCTTTGGACAATCTCTCGAGTGCGGGGATCGCCACTGTCAGCAGCTGGATGATAATCGATGCGTTAATGTACGGGCTGATACCGAGCGAGAAGATCGATACCTGCTGGAAAGCACCGCCGGTCAAAAGGTCCATAAACCTGAACAGACCGTTTCCCGCGAGTGCCGAGTGTGCCTCGGCGCTCAGACCGGGTATGGCAATAAAGCACCCGGCGCGGAAAATAACGATGAGTAAGAGTGTCATAAGTATCTTTTTCCTGAGGTCCGGGACCCGGAATGCGTTCTTAATAACCTCTAAAGTCTTCATCTCAGATCACCTCGGCCTTTCCTCCGGCCTGATTGATCTTTTGGGCTGCGGATTCCGTAAATCTGGTAGCCTGTACGGTAACTTTTTTGCTGAGATCCCCGTCGCCGAGAATGCTGAGTCCGTCGAATTCCTTGCGGATCAGGCCTTTATCGGTGAGAGTCTCCATGTTTACGGTATCGCCATCTTCAAAATATTTCTCGATGATGTAGAGATTGATCTCTGCGTAAACATCTGCAAAGCGTTTGCGGTTGAATCCTCTTTTCGGCATTCTTCTGTAAAGAGGAGTCTGGCCGCCTTCGAAACCGGGGCGAACTCCGCCGCCGGAACGAGCCTTCTGACCCTTGTGTCCCCTGCCGGCGGTCTTGCCGTTACCCGAGCCGTGTCCGCGGCCTTTTCTGTAAGCCTCGGCGTTTGCGCCCGGTCCGGGTTGTAATTCATAAATTTTCATCAGTAAAGCCCTCCTGTCAGATCTCTTCCACTTTTACCAGGTGAGACACGACGTTGATCATGCCTCTGGTCTGGGGGTTATCAGGTTGGGTCACGGAGCTGCCGATCTTTTTAAGGCCAAGAGCCTTAACGGTAGCTTTCTGTTTCTCAACGACCTTGTTTGTACTTTTAATCAATGTGATCTTAAGTGCCATTGTCCGAACCCCCTGTTACATAATCTCATCGATCGGTTTGCCGCGCAGTGCAGAAACCTCTTCAGCTGTCTTCAGCATCTTGAGAGCTTCGATCGTGGCTTCGACCATATTATGAGGATTGTTGGAACGCAGTGACTTGGTACGGATGTCCTTTATGCCTGCAAGTTCCACCACCGCACGGACGGGACCGCCTGCGATAACTCCGGTACCTTCGGCTGCGGGCTTGAGCAGAACTCTGCCGGCTCCGAACTCACCGATGATCTCGTGAGGGATCGTGGTTCCGACCATGGGAACGGTGATAAGGTTCTTTTTCGCGTCTTCGGTTCCTTTGCGGACTGCTTCGGTCACTTCTGCGGCTTTTCCGAGGCCAACGCCTACTCTGCCGTTTTCGTCGCCGACAACGATCAGGGCGCTCCATCTGAAGTTACGGCCGCCTTTAACAACCTTTGTCACTTTTCCGAGATGAACAAGCTTCTCTTTGAATTCGCTCGTATTGGAATTATTAGAATTATTATGTTCCATATTGCTCCTCCTTGCGATTAGAAGTTAAGGCCGGCCTCACGGGCAGCGTCAGCGAGTGCCTGAACTCTGCCGTGATACGGATAACCGCCGCGGTCAAAGACAACGTCCTTGATACCTGCGTCGATAGCTTTTTCGGCGATGCGCTTGCCCACAGCTTTAGCGGCGTCAATATTTCCGCCGAATTTGACCTCGCCCTTTACCTCTGCTTCAAGAGTTGAAGCGGATACAAGAGTCTTTCCGTTTACGTCGTCAATGATCTGAGCGTAGATATGGGACAGACTTCTGAAAACATTCAGCCTCGGGCACTCGGGAGTACCGGAAACCTTGCGTCTTACGCGCACATGTCTTCTCTGGCGAATCTGATTTTTACTAAGTTTATTAGCCATTCTGAGTCAACCCCCTTCTTACTTCTTCGAGGCGCCGGTCTTGCCTTCTTTGCGCCTGATGTGCTCGTCGGAATACTTGATACCTTTGCCTTTATAGGGCTCCGGAGGTCTTTTGCTGCGGACTTTAGCAGCAAATTCACCTACGACCTGCTTATCGCAGCCGCTGATGGTGATGTGGTTCTGATCGGGCACTTCGATCTTGATCCCGGCAGGCGGGACCATTTCGATATTGTGAGAGTAGCCGAGGTACAGTACCAGATTGCCGTTCTGAGCGACAGCTCTGTAACCTACGCCGTTGATCTCGAGCTTTTTGGAAAAGCCTTTCGTAACGCCGTCGACCATGTTGTGGATGAGTGATCTGGTAAGTCCGTGAAGAGAGCGCTCGTATTTATCGTCGCTGGGTCTCTCGACGGTGATCGTGCCGTTGTCCACGGTGATCTTCATCGTGGGATGGAAGGAACGGGTCATTTCGCCGTTCGGTCCCTTAACGGTAAGGGTATTGCCCTCCGCAAGCTTTACTTCTACGCCTGCGGGAATGGCGATGGGTTGTTTACCGATTCTTGACATTAATAATATCCTCCAATCTTAAAATTCCGAGTCCGTCCCGCCCTTTTCCGGGCATTCTGGACCCTTTTCAGATTATTACCATACGTAAGCCATTACTTCTCCGCCGATACCGAGCTTTCTGGCCTTCTTATCGGTCATGATGCCCTGAGAGGTGGAGATGATGGCGATACCGAGACCGCCTAATACTTTGGGCAGGTCGCCGGCGCCTGCGTAAACGCGCAGACCGGGCTTGGAGATCCTCTTGATGCCGGAAATAACGGATTTCTTGTTAGCCGTGTATTTCAGGGTCAGACGGATGACTCCCTGCTTATCGTCGTCGATCTTTTTAACTTCTTTGATATAGCCCTCTTCCAGAAGAATGTCGGCAATAGCAAGCTTGATGTTGGAGGCGGGAATATCCACCGTCGCCAGCTTGGCAGTACCTGCATTGCGGATTCTTGTGAGCATGTCGGCAATTACATCTGTGATTTGCATAGCGATTCCTCCTTATTACCAGCTGGCTTTCTTAACACCGGGGATCTGGCCCTTGTAAGCCAGTTCACGGAAGCATATACGGCAAATTCCGTATTTTCTCAGATAAGCATGAGGGCGTCCGCAGATCTTGCATCTGGTGTATGCTCTGGTGGAATATTTGGGCGTTCTCTGCTGTTTAAGCTTCATTGATAACTTTGCCATGATTTACCTCCGATCA
>JAEEGL015843233.1_pt1 | contig 21727 bp, 26 predicted proteins | sample 9134231 | NCBI WGS metagenome assembly JAEEGL01 (sample SAMN16246548, study PRJNA631951) | gut metagenome | biome: gut microbiome; feature: rumen; material: fiber-attached | host: Bos | place: Iran: Karaj | collected 2018-10
CATCTTGTCTTCCCACTTCTCCTCGAAGTTAACGCAGTAGCCGTTGGTGAACTTGATGGACTTCATCTCCTTGTTGGTCTTTGTCTCGAGGAACTTGATCTCACCGTTCTTCGGGAGGCTGCGCTCTGTCATCCAAGCCAGTAGGTCGGGGGTGCCGTCGTTGAGGGCCTTCACGCGGACGGTGAGCTTACCGCCTCTGGGGATACCGGCCATCTGGCCTTCTACGTCTGTTGCCTGATTGAACTCGTAAGTCACCATCAGTACTTCTCTCTCTTTGTAACCATCAATGGTCATTGAAACTGGAGTCTTTGCCATAATCTTTTTTCCTTTCTTAATTTTTAAATTGTTAATACTAATTTTTTTTGTTTGATGGTGCAAAGTTACGACGGTTTTTGGCTCATTCCAACTTTTTTCGCCATATTCTTCCAAAGTATAGGCGACACAGACGCCGATTCGCGACAAATCATGAGATTACTTCAAAATTGTGTCGCATCGGAAGTGCAAAAATAGCAAATACGACGAAAAATAAAAGAAAAAAGGAACACAACGTTCCTTGGAGTTGACTGGTTAGCTAAGAGTACTACTGTTTTACCTTGATATATACTCCCTGGAAGGTGACGCCTTGGCCGAAACAGCCGAAGGTGTCGTGATTGGTAATCGTCTTGATCACCACAAATTTCTTGAAGAAATGGGCGCTGAAGCCATAGCCACACTCGTTGGCGTCGTTGTAGATGAAATAGTCGTGCGTTGCCTCACCCAACACGGCAGGACGATCGGGTTCACTCTTGCCCTCAGCAATGTTGCCCGGTGAATTGGATATTTCCCAATGAAGCTTATATTTGCCAGCACCACGGAACTTAACCGTACCGCCCATAATCTCACCATAGTGGGGATTATAAAGCTGATAGGCATACTCACGGCCGATATTCTGAGGGTCTTCGTAGTCCAGATAGTCAGTCACATTGATGAGCTCACCGTTGGAGTGGAAGTTCTTCATGTCGAACGTTTTGTCAGTCCGCGGGTTCGTCCAGACGCCATTGGTGATGGTTGCCTCTTCATCCTCACCTTCGATCTTAAATGTCATCACGCCCGTTATCGTGCCGTCAGGCGCAAACTCGCTCAGGAAATACCGGTCTATATCCTCGTCATAATACCCCACCACAAGGATTGGCGCGGGATTCTTGGCTTTCAGGTAATAGATCTCGCCTACGGCTATCTCGTCGCCATTGATGCAAAACTTCAGTTTGATGGGAATCTTATCGCCAAGAGTACCCTCAAGACTATACTCGCCCAGAACATCAGCCTGGGCTACCATTGCCAAGAACAGGCAAATAAAGAGTGATAACAGTTTCTTGATCATGAGTGGTGTATCTTGGATTTCAGGGAATCATCTGATGCTCCAGGAGGCGGCGCTCGGCGAGGGCGGCGTATTTGGTGCCGGGACGACCGTAGTTGGCGTAGGGGTAGATGCTGATGCCGCCACGGGGGGTGAAGAGGCCGACGACTTCGATGTACTTGGGGTCCATCAGGCGCACGAGGTCTTTCATGATCGTGTTGACGCAGTCTTCATGGAAGTCGCCGTGGTTGCGGAAGGAGAAGAGGTAGAGCTTCAGGCTCTTCGACTCGACCATCCGCTCGCCGGGGATATAGTGGATCTTGATCTCAGCAAAGTCGGGCTGGCCCGTGATGGGACAGAGACTGGTGAACTCGGGGCAGTTGAACTGCACCCAGTAGTCGTTGTCGGGGTGACGGTTGACGAAGGTCTCCAACACTTCCGGCGCATAGTCCATGCGGTATTCCGTTTTCTTGCCCAGAGCCTGAAGGCCCTCTTGTTCTCTCTGCTCGTTCATAATGCTTAGTTCAGATTCAGTTTAAAGATGTTATACACCATGCCATTATCGTAGACATCCTCGTGGTCGTGCTGCTTGGTGAACTTCACGACGCGGATGGTGATGGGCAGGACGATGATCTCATAGACGGTCTTCAACGTGACCTGCGTGATGACGAGCGACGGCATCTCCTCCCAGGGTATCACACCGCCCAAGGCGAGGGGGAAGAAGATGATGGAGTCGGTGAGCTCGCCGAAGACTGTACTCATCACGGCGCGATAAGAGAAGTTGCGGCCTCCTGACGACAGTTTCATGCGGCTCATCACATAAGCGTTGATGAACGAACCGCAGATGAAGGCCAGGAACGAGGCTCCGGCGATGCGGGGAGCCAGACCGAAGATCTGATGGAATCCCTCCTCGCCGTCCCAGTAGGGGGCGCCGGGAATCCAGTCGGCGATGGCACCCATGGTGACGAAGAAGAAGTTCATGGCGAAGCCCAGCCAGATGAGCATGCGGGTTCGCCCGTAGCCCCACACCTCGCACACGACGTCGTTGATGATGTAACTGACGGGGAAGACGATGAGGCCGGCCGTCATGTTGGCAGGCCCTAACGAAATTTGTTTGGTCTCGAGTACGTTTGCCGTAATCAGGCAGACGCAGAACAGGATGCTGTAGAACATGAACAGCACGCTGATACGTTGTTTGTTTTCTTGCATTGTCTTGTTTTGTTAAAGGGGGTATTCGTCGACCCCTGTGTTAATACTAAATCAAATAGAACAGCCACCCCATGTAGATGAGGAAGCTTGCCACTAAGACGGCGCCCTCACGGCGCGAGACATACCATTTGGTAAAGGCGAAGAGCCAGAGGAACCCGATGGTGACCAGCAGCACCATGAGATCGACGATGGTGATGCCCATGATGCGGAGGGGGTGGATGACGGAGGTGAGGCCGAGGATCAACAGGATGTTGAACACGTTGGAGCCGATGACATTGCCGATGGCGATGGCTGAGCGACCTTTATAGGCGGCAACCACGCTGGTGGCCAGCTCGGGCAGCGAGGTGCCTCCGGCGACGATGGTGAGGCCGATGACACTCTGGCGCACACCGAAGCGGTTGGCAACATAGGTGGCGGCATCGACAAAGAGGTTACTGCCGTAGATGAGGCAGCCCAGGCCTACGACGATCCAGAAGAGGTTACGACCCAGACGGGAATAGTCCTTCGGCAACTCGGCATTGTCCTCCAGTTCTTCTTCCGTCGGCATCAGACCGTCTTTCTTGGCGGTATAGAACGTGTAGATCATGAATCCCACGAAGCCGAGGAGCAGGATGACACCATCGGAACGGTTGATCTCGTTACCCCAGAGGTGGGGCGACTGCATATCGTCGAAACAAAGGGCGAAGAGCAGCAGCGAGGCTCCGACGGCGAAGGGGATATCCTTACGGACCGTGGACTTCTGTACGACCATCGGTGCCACGAGGGCCGAGCAGCCCACGATGAGCGTCGTGTTGAAGATGTTCGAGCCAATGACGTTTCCCACAGCCAGGTCGGAAGTGCCTTTCAAGGCCGACACCAAACTCACAAACAGTTCCGGGGCCGAGGTGCCTGCCGCCACGATGGTCAGACCAATGACTATCTCGGGCACATGCATGCCACGAGCCAACGAGGAGGCTCCCTCCGTCAGACGGTCAGCTCCCCAAAGGACGAGCGCCACACCGATTATAATAAACAGAATATTCAACCAAGTCATCTGATTTATGATTTTGTAGTTATATTATTCGTCATCATCCCAGTCGTCGCCAAAGAACGTGTCAAAGTCACCCTCGAGCGAAGGTCCCACGAAGGCATCCATCGCGCGACGGTCTTTCTTGGTGGGACGGCCTGTGCCGCGGGCACGGTTCACGAAACCGCTGATGCGGTTCATCTCTAACAGTTCGTACTGGTCGGGGGTGGTCACATTCTCGTAGATCTCAGGAACCAGCTTCGCCCCTACCCTCTGTTCGATGGTCTTCAGAATCCGGAACGAATAGGTCACCGGCGGCTTACGGACCGAGACGGTCTCGCCGGCCTTGACGGTATGCGAGGGCTTCACGTTGACGCCGCCGATGGTCACACGACCGTTCTTGCAGGCATCGGCCGCGATGGAGCGTGTCTTGAAGATACGCGCCGCCCACAGCCATTTGTCAATTCGTGCTATCTCAGGCATCTTTCCTCTTCCCCTGTTTATTGAACTGATTCATCGTGATGTCGATCCCTGCCAGCACGAAGCTCTGAATGATCTCCACACCACAGTCGATGGCGGGCTGGAGAGCCTTCAGCTCCTCTTCGGAATAGCGGCCCAGCACCCAGTCGACCTGCATGCCACGTGGGAAATCGTTGCCGATGCCCATGCGCAGGCGGGCATAGTCCTGACCGATGAGCTGCTGGATATGTCCGAGGCCGTTATGACCACCGTTGGAGCCGCCGGCCTTCAGACGGAACTGCCCTAACGGCAGGGCCACATCGTCGCTGATGACCAGCAGGCGCTTCTGGTCGATGTTCTCCTTGTTGAGCCAGTAACGAACGGCATTGCCGCTGAGGTTCATGAACGTAGAGGGCTTCAAGAGAAACACTTTCCGCCCCTTGACCGTTGTCTCGGCCACAAAGCCATACCGACGGTCGTCAAAATGAATATTGGATGCCTTCGCAAAAGCATCCAATACCATAAACCCTGTATTGTGGCGAGTAAGCTCGTATTCGTCACCGACATTACCCAAGCCGACAATCAAGTATTTGTCCATGTCCTCTTGTTAAAGGAAAGGATTAGGCCTCAGCAGCCTCGGCAGCAGCGGCAGAGCGCGATGCACGAGTAGCCTTCACAGAGCAAACAACTACCTGGGCGGGAGTAGCAATCTCAAGACCCTCGAAACTCAGGTCAGCCACCTTGATAGCCTTACCAAGAGCAAGGTTCGTTACGTCGATCTCCAGGCACTCAGGAATCTGCTTGTAAGGAGCGGTCACATTCAGCTGACGAACAGCCTGGCTCAGACGACCACCATCGCGAACACCCTGAGCATGACCAGTCAGCTTCACGGGGATACCGATTGTGATAGCCTTCTCCTCGTTCACCTCATAGAAGTCGATGTGGAGCAGGGCATCCGTTGTGGGATGGAACTGCAGCTCCTTCATCACAGCCTTATGAGCCTCACCGTCGATGGTCAGGTTGATCACATACACATCGGGAGAATACACCACCTTGCGGAGCTGGGTAGCGGGGATAGCAAACGAGAGAGCCTCGGGCAGATTGTTATCACCTCTCTTCTCACCATACAGGTTACAGGGCACGAGGCCCTCCTTGCGCAGCTCTTTGGCTGCCTTCTTGCCGGTTGTGGCACGCTTCTGGCCACTTACACTGAATTCTTTCATAATTGTGTTACTCTAAATTAAGAATTTTAATACTTTGCCTAATTCACCATCACACGATTTTCAATGTGCTTTGAGAAAAAGCGGTGCAAAGGTACACATTTATTTTGAATTGAGAAAACGAAACCATGAAAAAATAATAAAAATGAGTATTTTTCTTCGATTTTCTTGCATAGAATCGTTTTTTTCACTACCTTTGCATCAAGAAACAATAAATAAACATCAGGTGAGATGATTAACAGAGAAATTATTAGAAACAAAATTGTTCAGTTAACCTATGCTTACTATTTAAACGGTAACAAGAACATTGACACGGCTGAGAAAGAGCTTTTCTTCAGTCTTTCAAAGGCTTATGACCTTTACAACCACCTTTTGTCGCTCATCGTGGCAGTGACGAAAGAAGCCCAGCGCAGGCTGGAAGTGACCCAAGGCAGAGCAAAGCGCGAAGGTACTGCAGAGCCCTCACAGAAATTCGCCTACAACCGCTTTGCCATTCAGTTGCAGGAGAACAAATTGCTCAACGATTTCAATAGCAATCAGAAACTTGACTGGGCCGACACGCCGGCACCGGCACACCTCTTCGAGACCATCGAGGCCAGCGAGATCTTCCAAGACTACATGGCAAGCAGCGACGACAGCTACGACGCAGACCGTGAACTGTGGCGCAAGCTCTATAAGACGTTCATCCAAGAGAATACCGAACTCGACTCAATCCTTGAGGACCAAAGCCTCTACTGGAACGACGACAAGGAGATTGTCGACACCTTCGTGCTGAAGTCCATCAAGCGCTTCAAGGAGCAGAACGGTGCCCGCGAGGAGCTGTTGCCAGAATGGGACAGCGATGAGGAGAAGGAGTTTGCCCGCAAACTCTTCCGCTCAGCCATCCTCAACGACGTGGAATACCAGCGCTACATGAACGAGGTATCGCGCAACTGGGATCTCTCGCGCCTGGCCTACATGGACATCGTGATCATGCAGATCGCCATCGCAGAGATGATGACCTTTCCCAACATCCCCGTCAGCGTGACCATCAACGAGTATGTCGACATTGCCAAGCTCTACTCCACCTCGAAGAGCGGCGGTTATATCAATGGCATGCTCGACGCCATCGCCCGTAACCTTATCAAGACCAACCGTCTGCTGAAGCACATGGACGATGCCCACCCCGAGAAGGACGATGCTCCGAAGGACACACCCGTAGAAGGGGCCGTACCCGTGAAGATGAGGCACCGCAAGCGCATCACCAAGGGCGACGACGAAAAGAAACCAGAGTGATTACTAAATTATAATAAGGTATAATAATGACAAACATCGTACTCGCTGCACAGTCAGCACAGGGAAGTGGCATGAGCATGATCATCATGATGGTCGCCATCTTTGCCATCATGTATTTCTTCATGATCAAGCCTCAGCAGAAGAAGCAGAAGGAGATCCAGAAGTTCCAGAACGAGCTCACCGAGGGCACACAGGTCATCACCGGCGGTGGTATCTACGGCACCGTAAAGAGCATCGATCTGGCTAAGAACACCGTCGATGTAAAGATCGCTCGCGACGTGGTTATCACCGTCGATAAGGGCTCCGTCTTCAAAGACACCTCCAGCACGCCGCTGCAGAAGTAGCACACCACCCCGCGTATGACCGTCCTCAGTGTATGGCGCACCGTCAAGGGATTCTTGTTCACTAAGACGAGCAAGGAGATACTCATCTTCCTGTTCTTCTTGGCTTTATCTGGCATCTTCTGGCTGTCGCTGACACTCAACGAGACCTACGAGCGCGAGTTCACTGTGCCTGTTTCCGTTATGGGAGTGCCAAAAAATGCAGTGCTCACCTCCGATGAAGTTGACACCATCCGCGTGACCATCCGTGACAAGGGCATCGTATTGGCAACCTACGAACTCGGCAAGGCCCTGAGCCGCATCGAACTGCCCTTCCGCAACTACACCCACAACAACGGTACAGGCCATGTGCCCGCCTCTGAGATCCAGAAACGCATCTACCAGCACCTGGTAAGCAGTTCGAAGATCACGGCCATCAAACCCGAGAAGTTGGAGTTCTACTATAGCTACGGCTCCAAGAAACAGGTACCCGTACGCTGGAGCGGCCGCGTCATCCCCGAAGAGCTATATTTCATCTCACGGGTGACCTACGAGCCCGACAGTGTCACCATCTACGCCTCCGAGGAGAAGCTCGACAGTATTAGCATGGTGTACACCGAACAGTTGAACTACGCCAACTTCCGCGATACACTTACCGTCGACTGTAACCTCGCGAAGCTCCGTGGTGTAAAGGCAGTACCCGACCATATCCGTATCCGCTTCTTCACCGACGTGCTCACCGAGGAGCGTATTTCCGGCATCCCCATCATAGGCATCAACATGCCCGAGGGTAAGGTGCTCCGCACGTTCCCCGCCAAGACATCCGTCAGTTTCGTGGCCGGCGTCAGCGTCTATCGCAACCTGAAGCCTGAAGACTTCCTGGTGATCGTCGACTACGACGAGATCCGCCGCAACCCGTCGGAGAAGTGCCGCATCCATTTGGAGAAAGTGCCGCAGGGCATCTCCCGCACAAAGCTGGAAACCACCATGGTCGACTATCTTATCGAGTCAGAGACACAGGAATGAAGATCGGCATCACAGGAGGCATCGGGAGCGGCAAGAGTTATGTCTGCCGTTTGTTGGAAGCACGGGGCTATGCGGTCTATGACTGCGACAGCGCCGCCAAACGGCTTATCCGCACCTCGCCATTCATCCGCCGACGTCTCACCGCCCTCATCGGACCGCAGACATATTTCAAGGAGACAGGAGACAGGAGACAGGAGACAGGAGACGGAAGTCAGGAGTCTGGAGAATACTTCCTGAACAAGAAGGCTGTGGCTGAGTTCCTATTAGAATCTGAGGACAATGCAAGAGCCATTGACCGTATCGTTCATCCCGCCGTCTTCCGCGACTTCATACAAAGCGGCATGGAGTGGATGGAGAGCGCCATCATCTACGAGTCAGACATCTATCGCCTCGTCGACCGTGTCATCGTTGTCACCGCCCCCGAGGAACTGCGCATCCAGCGCGTCATGGCCCGCGACAAGATCTCACGGGAGAAAGTGCTCGAGTGGATGGGCCGCCAGTGGCCGCAGGAGGAAGTGCGCCGACGCGCTGACTTCGAGATCGTCAACGACGGCCACGCAGACATCGAACAACAGTTAAACAATATTATAGAACAATGCAAGAAACAATTTTAGCTATTTCCGGTAAGTCCGGACTCTACAAACTCGTATCACGCGGCAAGAACAACCTCATCGTCGAAGCTCTTGACGCCACACACCGCCGCATGCCGGCATTTGCCACCGAGCGCATCACGTCGCTCAACGACATCGCCATGTTCACCGACGACGAGGAAGTGCCCCTGACGGATGTTCTTGAGAGTATGAAGACACTCGAAGACGGCAAGAAGGCCGCTGTCGATCCGAAGAAAGCCTCTACCAAGGAGCTGCAGGACTACTTCACGAAGGTGCTGCCCACATGGGACCGCGACCGCGTCCATGCCAGCGACATCAAGAAGCTAATCACGTGGTACAACCTGCTCATTGAGGCCGGCATCACCGACTTCAAGGATGCTGAAGAGGAAGAAAAAGCAGAAGAAGCTTAGAACTTAGCCATCTTAATGGCTACCACCGCGCATTCGTCGCCCTTATTACCTAAGCGGCCCCCGGAGCGGTCTTTGGCCTGCTGAAGATCATTGGTCGTCAGCAGGCCAAATACTACGGGGATATTACTGGTGGCATTGAGCCGTGCTATACCCTCGGTCACGCCCTGACAGATATAGTCGAAATGGGGTGTCTCGCCGCGAATCACGCAGCCGAGGATGATCACGGCATCATAACCGTCATTGAGGGTCATCTGGTGAGCACCGTATACGAGTTCAAACGAACCCGGCACGGTCTTCACATGGATATTCTCGGGCAGAGCACCATGCCTTTCCAATGTCGACACGCAGCCGTCGAGCAGTGCCCCTGTAATCTCAGGGTTCCACTCGGCCACCACCACACCAAACGTCATGTTCGATGCGTCAGGCACCTGCTGTGCATTATACTCTGACAAGTTTTTAGTAGCCATCAATAATTGTCAATTATCAATTACTCAGAGCAGCGCTCAATGTAAGCGTCGATGGTCTGATAAGCCATGGAATTCATGTACTTCTCCTTCACCGTCTGATACAGCTTCAGAGCCTCAGCCTTCTTACCCTGACTCTCCAGGATCTCACCGGCCTGCACCAGGAAGGTGGGCGAGAGCGAATTGTTGTCGGCCTTGTCGGCAGCCTTCTTCAGCGTCTCCACAGCCTTGTCCAGCTGGTTCTGATGAGCGTAGGCATTACCCAGCGCACCGAGGGCAGCGGGCGAGATCATCTGATCGTCGGCGCCATCGTATTTCTCCAGATACTTCACGGCCTCATCCCAGTTGCCCAACTGTGCGTTGCACAGTCCAGCATAGAGGTTAGCCAGGTTGCCAGCAGCAGTGCTGCTGTAGTCGCTGGCCAGGGCCACAAAGCCCTTATAGCCTGTGCTGTCGCCCTTGAGAGCCACCTCGAAGAGGCCCTGGGCGAAATAGTCCTGACCCTTGGCGATGGCCGTTGAAGCCTTCTGCTCGTTGGGCTCAGACACGTAAGTCTTGTAAAGCACGACACCGGCGATGATGACGATCAGAGCCACCACGGCGGCGATGATGGCCTTCTTATACTTCAGGAAGAAAGCCTCACTCTTGTTCAGGGTCTCCTCCATCGTGGGAGCTGCCTGAGGTTGATTCTTTGTTGTTGCCATTATAATTATTGTATTAATTTTCGAAAATCGGCTGCAAAGGTACTAAAAAATTAAGAATTAAGAGTTAATAGTTAAGAAAATTTGCTGCAAAACCACATTTTTTCTTAATTCTTAACTCTTAACTGTCCAATTCTTATTAACTTTGCATTATGATTCTAGAGAAACTGACCCTCATCAACTATAAGAACATCCGGGAGGCCTCGCTCGAGCTGTCGCCGAAGATTAACTGTATGATCGGCCGCAACGGTGTGGGCAAGACCAATATCCTCGATGCCGTCTACTTTCTCTCTTTCTGTCACTCCGCCTCCAATCCCATCGATTCGCAGGTAATCCGCCACGACGAGGACTTTCTCATGCTCGAGGGTACTTACAGAAATACTCCAACCCTCCACGTCTCCTGTGGCATGAAGCGGGGCACGAAGAAGCACTTCCGTCGCGATAAGAAAGAATACCGTCGTCTGTCCGAGCACATCGGCCTCATCCCCCTGGTGATGGTCTCTCCTGCCGACACGATGCTTATCGATGGCGGCAGCGAGGAACGGCGCCGACTGATGGACATGGTCATCTCGCAGTACGACTACACCTACATGGAAGCCGTCAACCGCTACAACAAAGCCCTGCAGCAGCGTAACGTCCTGCTCAAACAGGAAGAAGAGCCCGATGCCGAACTGCTAAGCCTCTGGGAGGAGCAGATGGCTGTCGAGGGCGAGCGTATCTACCAGCGCCGCGATGCCTTCGTCCGCGAACTCACCCCTATCTTCCAGCATTACCACGAACGCATCTCCGGCTGTCGCGAACGGGTGGCCATCACCTACGAGTCGCATTGTCAGCGCGGACCGCTGCTCGACGTCATCCAGCGCGATCGTCAAAAAGACCGTATCATGGGTTACTCGCTCCACGGCATCCACCGCGACGATCTCGTGTTCACCCTCGGGGGCCATCCCATTCGTCGTGAGGGCAGCCAGGGACAGCACAAGACCTTCGTCGTCGCCCTGAAACTCGCACAGTTCGATTTCCTAAAGCGCACCAACGGGGGCAACACCCCAATCCTCCTGCTCGACGATATCTTCGACAAGCTCGATGCCTGCCGCGTGGAGCAGATCGTCACCCTCGTTGCCGGCGAGGAGTTCGGACAGATCTTCATCACCGACACCAACCGCGAGCACCTTGATCAGATCCTCGCCGCCACCTCCCACGACTACAAGATCTTCCACGTCGAGGATGGCGAAGTGTCTCCACAACAAAGTGAATGATTATGTTCAAGCGAAGCAGCATTCTCATCCGGGAGGTCATCCTGAAGAATCTCCGCGAGCAAGGCCTTGAGACGCCCTTGTTGCAGAAACGCCTTATCGACGCCTGGCCAGAGGTGATGGGCGAGACTATCGCATCCTATACCGGCGACCTCTATATCCGCAACCAGACACTCTTCGTCCACCTCTCCTCACCTGCCCTGCGGATGGAACTTTCCATGCAGCGCCAGGACATTGTGCGCCGCCTTAACGAAAGCGTCGGCAACCAAGTGATTGCCGACGTGAGGTTCGTCTGATATTTCAATGAAACAAAGAAGGCATCCCTTACTGACCAAAATCGGCGGTTTTGGTCACCAAATTCGGCGATTTTGGTCACCAAATTCGGCGGTTTTGGTCGGAAGGGCCCTATCCCCTTTATAATAAGGTGTTACGGCTAATGGTGGAATGAGAGATTTTACTTACGTTTCCGCTTCATAACAGCAAACTCCACCTTATACATTCCGACGACATCTGCGGGCTCAATGTTTGAGGGACTAACCTCTCTTACCTTGACTGGAGGGTCGACCGCTACCCATTTGAAGATAGAGATAGGTCTTTTGCGGTTGGACATGCCACCATAGATCTTGTCTCTCGTAAGCGGGATGCCTGCATCTTGAACGTCTTTGACCAATTGGTTGTAGAACCGCTCGCCTTCGTTCTTCGTGTTGAAGAAGAAAAAATAAAACGTCCTGTCGTCAAGCCAGTCACTGTAACAGATGCCGATGGTGACATCGCGATAGGTGAAATCAAATGAGCCGTTGGCATGGAGGCCTACGTAGCCGTTTATGTCTTCGCAGGAGCCAAAAGTATCAGTAACGACCTGCCAGGCCTTTTCCTTTGTCGTAGTCAGAGGTGTGGTGATGCACGAGAAGGGGTAATAGAGCAGATCGCTGATGGTGCGCTCCCTGTATTCGATAGGCGTGGGAGCAGCTGGTGCTTTAAGGGTGCCTACAGGGTTCTGCGCCCTCGACGACATAGGTGACAAGGACAGTAGAACCGCCAATATCGGTGTCAGTGCAATAGGTTTCAAGTCTTTTTTCATATTCAATGGTCTTTGTTAGTGTAAAGGATTGTTATCAGATGACTATATCGATGGGGATGTCATTGGCATCGTAGGGGACTACATCAACCTTTTGGAAGTCGAAACAGAGGCCGATCAGCAATGGACAATGGATATTATTAAGGAAGCGGTCATAGTAGCCACGTCCTCGTCCTAAACGGTGGCCATCGGCGTCGAAAGCGACTCCTGGAATCAGGGCGAGATCGATCTGAGCATAGTCAGTGAAGGGAGAGCCAACGGGTTCTTGGATGCCATAGGCGCCTTCCTGGAGGTCTCGGGGACCAGTATATCGGCGCAGTTCCATAGTGGTGTCGTCGAGGACTTTCGGCAGGAGGACAGTCTTGCCCTCGGCCACGAGATCGTCGAGCAAGACATGGGTATTGACTTCGTCTGGCAGGGAGTAGTAGGCCAGGATAACCCTGGCATCGGCCAGATGGGGTCGCAAACGGGCGATAATGGGCTCAGACAACTCTTCCAACTGAGAAGGAGAGTACTGCTGTTTCCGTTGGCGGATCTCCCTCCGCAACTCCTCCTTAAGCATAGAGTGAGCGCTGATGGGTACCGCGATAGTCGAAGGCACGGGCGATGGGACCGTCGGAGACAGAAGCTGGTACGGGCTGCGGGAAGGCCTTGCCTTCACGGAAGAGGCGCAACGTCTCGATGATAGCGGGATCGTCGCGGTTGAGGTATTCCGTCCAGGCCTGCTCGTTGAGGATATTATAGATGATACGGCTATTGACGAAGCGCTCCAACAACTTCCGCGACTTCTGGATCATGAGGTTGCGGCGCTTCAGGCCGTTCTTGTCGGCAAAGACGACAAACTGCTCCAGCGTGTTCTGGTTCTTCAGGAAACGTTCCATGTCGTTGACATCGTCAAAGCGACTCAGACGGGCACGGTTCTCATCTGTGTAGTTATAGGCGAACTGAAGGATGAGTCCCGACATGGATGCCTCTTTGTAGTAGGAGGTCATGCCGATGGTGTCCTCAGGGATGAAGATGTCGGGCGTGATGCCACCGCCACCATAGACAACTCGGCCATTGGCAGTGTGGTATTCAGGACCCGTATGGCGGATGCTGTCCTGCGAGAAGAACTCACCGTGCTGATAGCGCTCAATCCAGTCGCTCTCGTAGTTCTCACCAGAGTTATAAGGTTTCTGGATGCATCGGCCTGAGGGGGTGTAATAGCGGGCGATGGTGAGTCGGATCATAGAGTGGTCAGAGAACTCCATGGGCTTCTGGACAAGTCCTTTACCGAAGGAACGACGACCAACGATCGTACCGCGATCATTGTCCTGAATGGCTCCTGCGAGAATCTCAGAGGCAGAGGCTGACGCTTCGTCAACAAGTACGACGAGCGGCAGACGCTGGTAAGAGCCGCGACCGTCGGAACGGTACTCCTGACGCGGATAGCGGCGACCCTCGGTATAGACGATGAGCTGACCCTTTGAGAGGAACTCGTTGGCGATCTGCACGGCAGACTCAAGGTAGCCGCCAGTATTGTTACGTAAGTCGATGACGAGGTTGGAGAAGCCTTTCTGCGAGAGTTGTGCGAGGGCAATGAGCAGCTCGGGATAGGTGTTCTCACCGAAGTTCTTGATCTTGATATAGCCACAGTCGTTGTCGAGCATATAGCTGCAGGTGACACTCTTTGTAGGAATCTCGCCACGGGTGACGGTGATATGACGGATCGCCTTCTCGCCATAACGGATGATGCCAAGCTTCACCTTTGTGTCCTTCGGTCCTTTCAGACGGTGCATGGCCTCCTCGTTAGTGACTTTCTTACCGACAAAGACGGAGTCGTCGACCTCAACAATCTTATCGCCCGCCAACACACCGGCACGTTCGGCTGGTCCATTGCTGATGACATTCTGCACACGGATGGTATCCTGACGGATGGTGAACTCGATGCCAATGCCGGAGAAGGAGCCGCGTAGGTCGTCGTTGGCAATCTCACCATCACGGGCGGTGATATAGACAGAGTGCGGATCAAGTTCGCTAAGGATCTGAGGCATGGCTTTCTCAACGAGGTCGTTCACGTTGACGGTATCGACATACTGGTCGTCGATGATATGCAACAGGTTGTTGAGCTTGTTGCCACTGGTATTGATGATATTCAGCCGGTTGCCAGAGAAATGGTTGGCATAGAACGTGCCGATAAGGATGCCGGCGACGACACCCAGGGCAATCCACAGCGGGGTAAAACGAGGAGACTTCTTCATTTACGATTGACGTTTTTACGGATTAACGGATTCGTTGATGTCCATGAACACTACTTCGATGCCGGCACGTTGCAGGAGATCGATGCCGTCGGTAAGACGGTACTTCTCGCCGTAGACGACACGACGGATGCCTGCCTGGATGATGAGTTTGGCACACTCGATGCAGGGCGAGGCGGTGATATAGATGGTGGCGCCGTCGCTGTTGTTGTTGCTACGGGCCAATTTCGTGATGGCATTGGCCTCTGCATGGAGAACATAAGGTTTGGTGACGTTATTGTCGTCCTCACACACGTTCTCGAAACCACTTGGCGTACCGTTGTAGCCGTCGCTGATGATCATCTTGTCCTTCACCACCAAGGCACCGACCTGACGGCGCTGGCAGTAGGAGTTCTCGGCCCAGATGCGTGCCATGCGGAGATAGCGACGGTCGAGTTTCTGTTGCTTATCTTTTGATTCCATTGCGTTTGAGTAAAGCATCGATAGTGGGCTCGGAGCCCTTGAAACGTTTATAGAGCGTCATGGGGGGCTCGGTGCCACCCTTGGAAAGGATACAGTCGCGGAAGCGCTGGGCGGTATCGGGATTGAAGAGTCCCTCGCGCTTAAAGACAGCAAAGGCGTCGGCATCGAGCACCTCGGCCCATTTGTAGCTGTAGTAGCCGGCGGCATAGCCACCAGACATGATATGCGAGAATTGCACGGTCATACAGGTATCGGGCAACTGCGGCATCACCATTGCCTTGGCCCAGGCTTTCTTCTCGAAGGGGATGATATCGTCGGTGAAGGCATCTTTCTTCGTATAATAGGCCATGTCGAGCAATCCGAAGCTGACCTGTCGCATACAGGCATAGCCAGCAAGGAAATTACGACTGCGGACAATACGGTCGATGAGTTCATCAGGCAGAGGCTCGCCCGTCTGGTAATGGAAGGCGAAAGTGCGCAGGAACTCTTTCTCGATGGCGAAGTTCTCCATGAACTGCGAGGGTAGCTCGACGAAGTCCCACCACACGTTAGTGCCACTAAGACTCTCAAAACGGGTGTTGGCGAACATGCCGTGGAGCGAGTGCCCGAACTCGTGGAGAAAGGTTTCCACCTCACCGAGAGTAAGCAGGGCAGGCTTCTCGGCCGTCGGCTTTGTGAGGTTCATCACCACCGAGACGTGGGGACGGACATTTTTCATGTTTTCGGGGCCAAAGGGCTTCTTCACGTCGATACGTTCCATCCACTGGCTCTGGTATTCAGTCATCCATGCCCCACCCTGTTTACCCTTGCGGGGATGGAAGTCGGCATAGAATACGGCCAGATAGGAACCGTCCTTGTCAAACACCTCATAAGCCTTTACGTCGGGATGGTAGACGGGGATATCCTTATTCTCGCGGAAAGTGATGCCGTAGAGCCGGTTCGCAAGACCAAACACACCGTCGATGACTCTCGACAGCTCGAAGTAAGGGCGCAACATCTCAGCATCGATATTGTATTTCTTCAACTGGAGCTTATGAGAGTAATAAGAGAAGTCCCAAGGCTCGAGTTTGAAGTCCTTACCCTCCAATTTCTGCGCCATCTTCTCGATAGCCTTCACTTCTTTCTGGGCTGTCGGCTTGTAAGCGGCGATTAGGTCGTTGAGCAACTTATAGACATTCCGCACATTACCTGCCATACGATGCTTCAGCACATAGTCGGCATAGGACTTACTGCCCAACAACTGTGCTATCTCACGGCGCAGGTTGATGAGCCGCTTACAGATCTCGATATTGTTCTCGGTATTATCATGCGTACACTCCGTATTCTTCGCCATATACATCTGTCGGCGCAGTTCGCGACGGGCACTATAGGTCATAAACGGCGAGTAAGAGGGGAAGTCGAGGCTAAACACCCAACCTTCCTTCTCCTGCTCCTTTGCTGCAAGCGCTGCTGCCTCACGGGCTGTCTCTGGCAGACCTTCGAGGTCGGCCTCGTCGGTGAGGTGAAGGGTAAAGGCCTTGTTCTCCTTCAACACATTCTGCGAGAACTGCAGACCCAGCATCGAAGCCTCCTCAGTTAGCTGGCGCAGACGTTCCTTACCTTCGGCGTCGAGGAGGGCACCACTACGCACGAATCCGTCGTAGCAGTTGTCAAGGAGCATCTTCTCCTCTGGCGTGAGCTTACGGTGGTGACGGTGCACATATCTGATACGTTCGAAGAGCCGTTCATTAAGGCGGATATCGTTGGCATGCTTCGTAAGGATGGGACTCATCTTCTGTGCCAAGGCATCCATCTCGTCGGTGGTCTCGGCAGAGAGGAGGTTAAAGAATACGGTACTCACCCGCGACAGGAGATCGTAGTAACCCTCGCCATCTTTCTCATCGTCGACACTGATGATGGTATTGTCGAAGGTGGGCTTCTCGGGGTTGTTGATGATCTTCTCTATCTGCTCGTCGTCACGGCGGATACCCTCCAGCATGGCCTCCTCGTAATCCTCAAGACGGATACGGTCGAAAGGCGCCGTGTCGTGGGGTGTGCCATAGGACTGGAAGAACGGGTTCTGCCTCTTGTTATCTGATTTCATACGGATCTTGCTTTCTGGGGTGCAAAAATACAACAAAAAAGTGAAAAGCGAGGAGTGAAAGGTGTAAAAATTGTTACCACCAACTAAAATTATCCATTATCCGTTGTCAATTATCCATTTTTCACATGAGCAACCGTTCCAACTGCGGGATCTCTATCCTTCCGCGGTGCAGTTCGAGCATGCCGGCGTCCTTCAGGCGGTTAAGGACCCGCGACACATTGAGACGACTGTCGCAGACTTCCTCAGCCAGGCGCTCCATCAGAATATGGAAGGTCTTGGGACCTGCGGGATAGAGGGTGTGCTGGAAGAAGAAGCGCACGACACGTTCACGAAGCGACTGCGGACTGCATCGCCACTGCCACTGGATGAGCTTCTGTGTCTGTGTGGCATAGTGGTTGATGAGATTCAGACGGAACACCAGGAAGTCTTCGGAGAGTCGGACAACCTCTTCTTTGTCGAGGGTGAGGAAGTTTACATCCGTCAGAGCATAGAAGTTACGGGTGAAACGCTGGTGATAGCCGAAGATGCTCTCTTGCTGGAGGATATACGGCGATGCCATCTGTTCGGTGACCATATAACGGTTGTCGTCGCCGAAGCTCTCGATCTTCAGGGTGCCGTTGATGAGGAAATAGAGATGGGTGCAGGGGTCGCCGGCATGGATAACCTGACGGCCTGCGGCCACCTTTCTAAAGCCGAAACGCGTATGTCCGGCCACAATCTCCAGATCGTCGCGGCTCATACCCTGGAACAACGGGAACTGGAGCAGTCGGTCGTATATCTGCAGGGTGGCCACTATTCCTCGATTTTATCTTGCAGGGAGGGAGAAAACCACACGGCAAGGTCGCCCTTACCTGTGTCGTAGATGAGATACGCCATCAACTCGGGATGACGTTCCAAGAGTTTCTGGGCTCGTTCCATACCCATGACCATAAACGAGGTGGCATAGGCGTCGGCCATAGTACAGTTGTCGGCGAGTACGGTGGCTGAGAGCAGACTGTGCTGCACGGGATAGCCCGTTTTAGGATCAATGGTGTGGGCGTAACGACGACCATTCTTATAATAGAAGTTACGGTAGTTGCCGCTAGTGGCCATCGCTTTGTCGGTGACATTCAGGACCGTCTGCAAGTCATGACCAATGCTGAGGGAGTCTTCTGTGGGTTTCACCACACCGACACGCCACGGCAGGCGCTGGGCATTGACACCTCTGGTGACAACCTCACCACCAATCTCGACCATATAGTTCTGGACACCGCGGGAATACAGCATCCGCGCTACGGCATCGACGCCAAAGCCCTTGGCAATAGCACTACAGTCGAGCATCATACGAGGATCTTGCTTGCGGATCTTACCGTCGGCAAGGGTTACCTTCTGATAACCGATGATCCTGCGCAGACTGTCTACCTGATGGGCTGTGGGCATCTGCTCGTTCTTGAAACCGAAGCCCCAGGCATTGACCAGCGGCGCTACAGTGATGTCGAAGGCGCCTTCGGTGTCGGCAGATATCTCCATTGCTTTCGTGAACACCTCGACGAAATAGGGATCGAGCGTCACCTCACGGTTCTGATTGACAGCCGTAATCACCGACTCTTTGTTGAATGGCGAGAGGGAATGGTCGACCTTCATCAGTTCTTCACGGATGGGGACACTGAGGTCGGAGTCGCATTCATAGACAATCTTATAGGTTGTACCAAACACCATGTCGGACGCCTGACGGTATGGGGTAGATTGCTGTTGACTGATTATCAGCACCGTACCTATAATCAGCAGTACAAGAAAGGGCAACTGCCAGATCAGTTTTTTCTTCTGTCTCTCATCCATAACGTTCAGATATCAATAATCACGTTAAAGGTGGCACCCAGTTTCGTATCGTAGGTACCAAATCCGGGAACATACCACGGCTTACCCCAGTCACCCTCCTCGGTATGTGACAGGCGCTGCTTGTAACGCACACTCCAGCCTAAATGAAGAGGACCATAGATCTTGGCATCGACACCGATTAAGAGCTCTGCCCAGTGGTATTTGCAGGCTATGTCGCGCATGCCATAGCCAGTATCCCAAAGCCAGACTGGGTCAGGGAAGTCAGGTCGGGCGATGTCGATCTTATAAGAGGTGAAACCATAGCGCACACCCAGATACAAACGGTTAGGGCCATGCTTGTCTCTCAGCATGTTCTTGTCTATACCTATCTTAAAATAAGGGGCTGAGGTGCTGTAGTATAGTCGTGTCACCTCGTCGTCGTGCTTGGCCTTACCGATACCTGCCTCTACAATCGGGAACCACTCGTCATGAAGATTCACTCGCAGGGCAGCCTCATACTGGCCATAGTCTGACAGCATCAGCATGCCTGCACCCGCCAGGTCGAAGGAGACGGCAAAGCCACGGAAGAGGGCGACGGAGTCTTTCTGGAGGGTAAAGAACTTCATCTGCGCCTGGGAGCCCATTGCCATCGTGACCAGCAACAGACTAATCGCCAGTCTTCGGATAGAGGTAGACATGGATAACTTTATCGTCATTGGTCACAGAGGGGTTAATAATTGCAACGGAATCCAGGAGGTTATGGGTACAGCGGATATCTGTCAGCTTATGGAAAAAGCTGGCATTACAGTCGACAGACTCGAAATGAGGGAAGTCCTCCTTCTTAACCCAGAGCGTGTCCGTCACATTCAGACTGTCGCCATTGAAGTGGAGCACGAGTTCGTCTTCGGGATGAGAGTAGCTGATAGGGAGATAAAACGTGCTGATATCGTAACCCTTATTAAATAGAGTGTCTTTGCCATTCTTACGAGTTGTCGACACAGTCAGGGTATCGACCAAAGCCAAGGCCTGACCGTCGCGGTTGGTAAACTGATACTGCGTAAGTACCAGACTATTCACCGGACAATCAATCGAACTGCAGGATGTCGTTAGGAGAAAAGAGGATAGTGGGAAGAGGAAAGAGATTACTCTTACCGCCACCATACTCAGATTTCTTTTCCTATTTATCATCATTATCCACTTATCATTTCTCTTTCCTCAAAATCGTCTCCTCCACCTGATAGTCGTTACGGCCACTCGACGAACGACTGATAAGGTCGCCGAGGAAGCCAGTGAGGAAGAGTTGTGTGCCGATGATCATCATCGTCAGGGCGATATAGAAACAGCGAGAGTCGGTCACCAGGCGCTGAGGAATATGATCAGCCAGGCACCACAGTTTATCGGCACCGATGACGAAAGCAGCGATAAAGCCGATAACGAACATGATGGTCCCCAGGAAACCGAAGACATGCATGGGCTTCTTGCCGAAGGTGCTGAGGAACCACAGCGTCAGCAGATCGAGATAGCCGTTCACAAAACGATTCAGTCCCATGAACTTCGACGAGCCATACTTGCGGGCCTGATGGTGGACCACCTTCTCGCCAATCTTATCGAAACCGGCATTCTTTGCCAGATAAGGGATATAGCGATGCATCTCGCCATACACCTCGATATTCTTTACGACAGCCTTGCGATAAGCCTTCAGACCGCAGTTAAAGTCGTGCAAGTTCTTGATGCCGCTGATCTTACGGGCCGTGGCGTTGAAAAGCTTCGTGGGCAGAGTCTTCGAGATAGGGTCGTAACGCTTCTGCTTATAACCACTCACCAGGTCGTAACCGTCTTCCTTGATCATACGGTAGAGCTCAGGAATCTCGTCGGGAGAGTCCTGAAGGTCGGCATCCATCGTGATTACCACATCACCCTGGGCCTGTTCGAAGCCACAATACAGGGCAGGACTCTTACCGTAGTTACGGCGGAACTTAATGCCCTTCACACAGTCAGACTTGGCAGCCAAGTCGCTGATTACCTTCCACGACTCATCGGTAGAGCCGTCGTTCACAAAGATCACCTCATAGCTGAAGTCGTGTTCCTTCATCACCCGCTCTATCCAGGCATAAAGCTCTGGCAGCGATTCAGCCTCATTATAAAGAGGTATTACTACTGATATATCCATCTATTGATTTTCGATTTACCGATTTACTATTTACGATATACGGATTAACGATCCTATTTCACCGCGTTTCGCTGCATCACAAGACCAATGGGGAAGGCGAGCACGAAACCGATTACGATATTCACTGTCAGGATGTTCAGGGCATAGTCTATCGGACGGATGTTCGCCATCTCTGAGAGACTATCCTCGACCATCTGCGTCATGCCATACTGGGTCACCAATGCCCTACCCTCGTCGGAACTCAAGATCTTAGAGAAGGTGCTCAGCAGATAGCCATGGTCCATATAGGCAAAATAGAGAAACTGTACCACAGCCAGCAGCACTGCCCCATAGAAGAACACAAACACGGTGTAGGCATAGCCACGGCCAAAGGAGATCAGTCCCTCACGGCCCTCGTCACGGAACCTGCGCAGTCGTCCTGCCACGAAGAACGGTGTCATAACAGCCAGTCCTAACGCCAGCATGGCAAGCAGTTCGTTCGTGATGCCTAGGATATAGCAGACGAAGCTTGCCGTCCACAATAAGGCAAGGAAGAATCCGTCCTGACGTGCATAAGCCTTTAATTGTATATATTCCGGTGCGGTCATGAAATTAACAATTATCACTTTCA
>JAEEGL016801398.1_pt1 | contig 21727 bp, 23 predicted proteins | sample 9134231 | NCBI WGS metagenome assembly JAEEGL01 (sample SAMN16246548, study PRJNA631951) | gut metagenome | biome: gut microbiome; feature: rumen; material: fiber-attached | host: Bos | place: Iran: Karaj | collected 2018-10
CCAGTTCTACGGGAAGTTCGAAAAGATCCGCGCAAATACGAAGATCGTCAACATCGTGATCGCGAGCATCAAGGACGCTCTCAGCAAGCCCATCATGGCCGGCTACATGCTGACTGAGGGCCGCAAGATCAAGAAGATCCCGAAGGACGCGCCCGTCATCCGCTGGAACGCGTTCATGCAGATGAGCAAGATGTGCTTCTACGACTACAAGGTGAAGCGCCGCTCCGAGGATCCGGCCGTCATCCTGTATTCGGGCGGCACTACCGGGACCACGAAGGGCATCGTCCTTTCAAACCTGAACTTTAACGCGCTGGGCGACCAGATCGAGGCCACGAATCCGATGTTCCGGCCCGGCGACCGCATGCTCGCGGCCATGCCGCTGTTCCACGGCTTCGGCCTGGGCGTCTGCATCCATTCGATGCTGACCCGGGGCGGCAGATGCGTGCTGATCCCGCGCTTCACGGCGAAGTCGTACGCGCGCCAGATCACCAAATACCGCTGTAATTTCATTGCCGGCGTCCCCACGCTCTACGAGGCGCTCCTCCGTCTGGACAACATGAAGAACGCCGACCTGTCCTCTCTGAAGGGCGTCTTCTCCGGAGGCGACTCGCTTTCGGTAGAACTTAAGAAGAAATTCGACAAATTCCTGTACGATCATAACGCGGTCATCCAGGTGCGCGAAGGCTACGGCACCACGGAGACTGTCACGGCCTGCTGCCTGACGCCGCCCAACCGGTTCAAGGAGGGGAGCATCGGCCTGCCGTTCCCGGATACCTACATCAAAATCGTGAAGCCCGATACGGACGAGGAAGTTCCGTACGGCGAAGAGGGCGAGATCCTTCTGTCCGGCCCCACGGTCATGATGGAGTACATGAACAACCCGGAAGAGACCGCCAAAACGCTCCGCCGCCACGCGGACGGCCTGACGTGGGTCTACACCGGCGACCTGGGCACGATGGACGAAGAGGGCTTCGTCTACTTCCGCGGCCGCGCGAAGCGGATGATCATCTCCTCCGGCTACAACATCTATCCGGGCCAGCTGGAGAACATCCTGGACGCGAACGAACTGGTGCAGATGAGCTGCGTCATCGGCGTTCCGGACCCGTACCGCATGCAGAAGGTCAAGGCCTTCGTGATGCTGAAGCCGGGCGTGGAAGCGAACGACGAGACGAAGGAAGCCATCCTTTCGTACTGCCGCGCGCATATCGCAAAGTATTCGATGCCGTACGACATCGAATTCCGCTCCGAAATGCCCAAAACACTGGTCGGCAAGGTAAATTACCGCCTGCTGGAGGAAGAAGAGGAAAAGAAGCGTCAGGAAGCTGAGAAAGCGGCTTCCGAAGCCGGCTTTTCCGATGAGGACCGGAAATGAAGATCAACGTTCTGATTGCCGCTTCCGAATGCGTACCCTTCATCAAGACCGGCGGCCTGGCCGACGTCGTGGGTTCGCTTCCCAAATACTTCAACAAAAGGCGCTACGACGTGCGTGTGATCCTGCCAAAGTATACCTGTATCCCGGAACAGTGGAAGGAAAAGATGCAGTACATCACGCACTTCTACACCGGTTTCAACTTCCAGGAACAGTACGTGGGCCTCTTCCGACTGGAGCATGAAGGCGTCATTTTCTACTTTATCGATTCCGAGTATTATTTCTCCGGTCCCTGGCCCTACGGGAGCGGGGAGGGTTCGATGCCCTGGGATATCGAAAAGTTCGCCTTTTTCAGCCAGAACGTCCTGTCGTGCCTGAAGCAGATCGACTGGAAGCCGGACATCATCCACTGCAACGACTGGCAGACCGGCCTGATCCCGGTCTATCTCAACGACCGCTTCCAGGGCGACGTGTTCTATCACAAGATCAAGACCGTCTTCACCATCCACAACCTCCGCTACCAGGGCGTTTACGACATCGAGACGGTCAAGTGGCGCACCGGCCTTTCGGATTATTATTTCACTTCCGACAAACTGGAGGCCTATGAGAGCGGGAACCTTTTGAAGGGCGGCCTGGTCTATTCGGACCGGATCACCACCGTCTCGCCCTCTTACGCGGAGGAGATCAAAGGCGATTTCTACGGCGAGGGCATGAACGGCCTGCTGCGCGCCCGAAGCGACGTCGTTTCCGGCATCCTGAACGGCATCGATACGGATTCCTACGATCCGGAATCCGATCCGAACGTCCCGTTCCACTACGGGCCGGACGACGCCGTCCGGATGAAAGCGGAGAACAAGAAATACCTGCAGAAGCAGCTGAATCTCCGGAAAGACCCGAACGCTTTCATGATCGGGATCGTTTCAAGGCTGACGGGGCAAAAGGGCATCGACCTGATCGACTGCGTGATGGAAGAGATCTGCTCGCGGGAGGATATCCAGCTGGTCGTCCTCGGTACGGGCGACGGGCATTACGAGAATCTGTTCCGGAATTACGCCGAGAAGTATCCCGAGCGCGTCAGCGCGAACATTTTCTATTCCGAGGGCCTTTCCCGGCAGATCTACGCGTCCTGCGACGCTTTCCTGATGCCGTCTTTGTTCGAGCCCTGCGGGCTTTCGCAGCTGATGGCGCTCCGGTACGGGACGCTCCCCATCGTCCGCGAGACCGGCGGCCTCAAGGATACGGTCGAGCCGTATGACGAGGTCAAAAACCGCGGCACCGGCTTCTCGTTCCGCAATTACAACGCTCACGAGATGCTGGGTGTGATCGAATACGCGAATTCGGTCTACCGCCTGCACCGGGGACGCTGGGACGAGATGGTCGTCCGCGCGATGAACGCGGACTTCTCCTGGAAAAGATCCGCGATTGCCTATCAGAAACTTTATGACGGCCTGATCCGGGAAAGAGAAGAGGAACTGAAGAAATGCTGAGAAAGATCCTTTCCGTAGCGGTCATCGTCCTTTTGATCCTGAATTTCGCGGGCGTCATTTATTCGCTCATCACGGCCAACAACCAGCTCTTCGCGACGCTCACGGTCTCGATGATCGTTTTGTTCATCGTTGGCTACGTGGTCATCCGGGCGGCCCGCGAGCACGAAAAGCGTGAGCGTGAAGAGGCCGAAAAACCCGAAAAGAAAGACTGATCTTCCGTCAGTCTGACCGAAAGAGAGGCGGGAACCCTGCGGTTTCCGTCTCTTTTTCACGGAATTTTGCTTTAGTGCGAAAAAGCGATTGACTAAGACCCGCGGTCGGTGTTAAGATACGCACGATCAAACATACCATGATAGAGGCGCGGCCGACATCAGTATCTTCTCCCGGTGAAACGGATCTTTCGGGGAAGGGAAAGGGGAAGCCGCCGAAGGGGAAAGCGGGATCCGCCGCTTTCATCCTGGGCGAACGGAGAACATCCGTCCGACTGTCGCGGGAGACCGCGGAGCGCTGTCGTGATCGGCTGAATGCAGGCCATTCAAAAGTCATGACGGTGTCATGGCTTATTTTTTATCCCGAAGGAGGAGAAGAACAATGAAGAAACTGCTGGCTGTATTTATCACGATCGCGATGGTTCTGTCTCTTACGGCATGCGGAAACACGAATAAGCCGGGCACATCGGACATTCCCGGACTGGAAGACGGTGTCTTCACGGTCGCGATGGAATGCGCGTACGCCCCTTATAACTGGGCCCAGCCGACGAACGCCAACAACGCAGTGAAGATCAAGGACAGCGCGCTGTACGCGAACGGCTACGACGTCATGACGGCGCAGGAGATCTGCGACAAATACGGATGGAAACTGGAAGTGGTTCAGCTCGAGTGGGATTCTTTGATCCCGGCGGTCCAGTCCGGCGTGGTGGACGCGGTCATCGCGGGTCAGTCGATGACGTCCGAACGCATGGAACAGGTCGACTTCGCAGGCCCCTATCTTTACGCCTCGATCGTCTGCCTGACCAGGAAGGATTCCGCCTATGCCAAAGCGAAGGGCATCGGCGATCTTGCGGGCGCTTCCTGCACGAGCCAGATCGGCACCATCTGGTACGATACCTGCCTGCCGCAGATCGAGGGAGCGGACATCCGTTCCGCCGCCGAAAACGCGCCGGCCATGCTGATGGCGGTCGCGAGCGGCGCCGTAGACTTTGTCTGCACCGATATGCCCACGGCCCAGGGCGCGGTCCTGGCTTATCCCGAACTCACGATCCTGGATTTCTCCGGCACGGACGGCGATTTCAGCGTCAGCGAGGAAGAGATCAACATCGGGATCTCCGTGAAGAAGGGCAATACGGCGCTTCTGAACGCCGTCAACGATGTCCTGAAGGGGCAGACAGCGTCCGACTTCAACAAACTGATGGAAAAGGCGATCTCCATCGCCCCGCTGAACGAATAACTCCAAGGAACTTGAATGGCGCGCCGGGTCCCGGACGCCGGAGGCTTCTCAATGAAACTGTTTACGGATATCGGGTCGATCCTAGGCAAATACTGGATGGTCTACCTGGACGGCATCAAAAACACGCTGATCCTTTCGGTCGCGGCCACGTTCATCGGCTGCCTGATCGGGTTTGTCTGCGGCATCCTGCAGACCATTCCCTGCGGCCCCGAAGACCGGCTCCCGAAAAGGATCCTGATCCGCGTGGTCCGCGCCGTCATCCGCGTGTACGTGGAAGTCTTCCGCGGTACGCCGATGATCCTGCAGGCCGTCTTCATCTACTACGGCGTTCCGTATGTGTTCGGTTACGTCTTCAAGAGCATCTGGGCGGTCAGCCTGCTGGTCGTTTCCGTTAATACGGGCGCGTACATGGCCGAATCCGTCCGCGGCGGCATCATCTCGATCGACCGCGGCCAGACGGAGGGGGCGCAGGCCATCGGCATGAGCCATTACCAGACGATGCGCTACGTGATCCTGCCGCAGACGCTCCGGAACATCCTGCCGCAGATCGGGAACAACTACATCATCAACGTCAAGGACACCTCGATCATGTTCATCATCGGATTCGCGGATTTCTTCGCGGCACACAAGATGGTGACCGGCGCGATCTTCACGTTCTTCCCGTCCGCGGTGGTGGAGATGGGCGGCTATCTGGTCCTGACGCTCGTGGCGTCGGTGCTCCTCCGGTTCATGGAGAAGAAACTGAGCGGCAAAAAGAATTACGAACTCGTCCGGACGGACCAGCTGGTCACGACGGCGGGCACATATAATTACCCGTCTGACGGCACCCCGTTCGACGAAAAGAGCAGGGAATTCCCGGAGGAACGGAAATGAGCGAGATCCTGCGTGTTGAACATCTGTCGAAATCCTTCGGAAATCACGAGGTCCTGGCCGACGTCAGCATGACGGTCTCGAAGGGGGACGTCACCACGATCCTGGGCGCCTCCGGATCCGGAAAGTCCACGCTCCTTCGGTGCATCAACCTTCTGGAGCGGCCTTCGGGCGGCGACATCCTGTTCCACGGGAAAAGCATTCTGGAAAAAGGCTTCCAGGCGGCTTCCTACCGCGCACAGGTGGGGATGGTCTTCCAGAGCTTCAACCTCTTTGAGAACATGAGCGTGCTCCGGAACTGCGTGATCGGACAGGAAAAAGTCCTGGGCGTCAAAAAACCGGAAGCCCGCGAACGCGCGCTCTTTTACTTGGAGAAGGTCGGGATGGCGCCCTTCGTGAACGCCCGTCCCGCCCAGCTCTCCGGCGGTCAGAAGCAGCGCGTGGCCATTGCGCGGGCGCTGTCGATGGAGCCGGAAGTCCTGCTTTTTGACGAACCGACGTCCGCGCTGGACCCCGAGATGGTCGGGGAAGTCCTGAACGTCATGAAGGCGCTGGCGCAGGAGGGCATGACGATGCTGATCGTCACGCATGAGATCGGCTTCGCGCGCGACGTTTCCACGCATACGGTCTTCATGGACGAAGGCCTGATCCGGGCGTCCGGTCCGCCGGAGAACCTACTCCGCGATCCCGACGATCCGAGGCTCCGCGCCTTTCTTGCAAGATACCTTTGAAAATTCACAAAGATATGGTAGACTCCTGATAGAGACCTCCGTCAGGAGTCTATTTCTGCGGATCCAACGCGGGAAAAGGAGCAAAGGAATGAATCGTCAACGAAGGAAAAAGTCCGAAAAAGCCCGGATAACGGCCCTGTGCGTCCTCCTTCTTCTCACGCTTTTCCTTCCGGCCTGCAAAGATCCGGGTTCCCGGACGGAACCGGGATCTTCCTATGAGACCGTTGGCTCTGAAAAGGCGAAACCGACGGAAGAAAGCACGGAAAACACGGCAATCGTAGATGATCCCGTACTTTCTTCGACAGAGTCGGAGTCCGAAGGTTCGGACGCGTCTGTGACCACTGTTCCGTCATCGACTCCGCCGACATCACAGCCGACCGGGACGGAGCCGGTCTCGGAAAGCGATCCGCCCTTAAATGAGATCCGTTTCTGCACCGCGGAAGCGCTGAACGTCCGCGAAGGGCCGTCCACGGATTCCGAAAAACTGGGTGCTTTTTACTACGGCGAAGAGGTTCGCGTTCAAAGGGACCGTCCCGACGGCTGGTCGGAAGTCCTTTATTACGGCAGGACCTGCTACGTCCGAAGCGAGTATCTGTCTCCCGATCGTCCGCCGGAGCCCGAAACGGAGCCGCACGGGGACGAACCCGCCGCGACCCCGGGCGCGGTCGAATATCTCTCCTTCGATCCTTCATGGGAATTTGCGGAAGAGAGCAGGATCCACAGCGGGCAGGCCGTCCTGTACCGCGCTTCCGGGAACCGGAACGGCATCGTCGTGGGTGTGAACGCGGGCCACGGGACCGCGGGCGGAAGTTCCCAGAAGACGTACTGTCATCCGGACCATACGCCAAAGCTGACCGGCGGCTCCACTTCCGCCGGGTCTCTTCAGGCGACGGCCGTTTCATCGGGCATGACGTTCAGAGACGGAACGCCGGAAGCTTCGGTCACGCTCCGGGCCGCAAGGATCCTCCGGGACCTCCTGCTTTCCAAAGGCTACGACGTCCTGATGATCCGTGACGCGGAAGACGTCCAGCTGGACAATATCGCGCGGACGGTCTTCTGCAACGAACGCGCGGACTGCCACATCGCGCTGCACTGGGACGGAGACGAGCTTTCCTACGACAAGGGCTGCTTCTATATGTCCGTTCCGGACGGGCTCAGATCCATGTACCCGGTAAGCATTGCCTGGCAGAAGAGCGAGTCCCTGGGCGATAACCTGATCCGCGGGCTCCGTTCGAAGGACCTCAGGATCTTCGAGACGGGCAGCATGGACGTCGATCTTACGCAGACTTCCTACAGCAAGGTCGCGTCGGTCGATATCGAGCTCGGAAACGAGACGTCCGCCCACGACGACGATACGCTCCAAAGGATCGCCGAAGGCCTGGCTTCCGGAATCGATTCCTATTTCGGCCTGTAACGCGCCTGAAACGCGTTCAGCATACGGATAACTCTGTTTCACCAACCTCATCAAGAAAGGACCGCTTATGGCCGAATTCAGCCAAAACGTCATTGAGACGCAGGGCCTGACCAAGTACTACAAGAAATTCCCGGCTGTCCAGAATGTTTCGATGCACGTGCCGAAAGGCTCCGTCTACGGCCTCATCGGACGGAACGGCGCGGGAAAGACCACCACGATGAAGCTGATCACCGGCATGCTGGAGCCTTCGGAAGGCAGTTTTTCCATCATGAACGGGCCGGACGGGAGGCCTCTTCGGATCGGGACGTTGATCGAGGAGCCGGGCCTTTATCCGAACCTGACCGCCTATGAGAATCTGAAGATCAAGGAACTCGCTTTCGGCGGTGATCTTTCGGAGATCCCCGAGCTGCTTTCGTTCGTGGGACTGACCTTCTTCAGGGACAAAAAGGTGCGTACTTTCTCCCTCGGGATGAAGCAGCGCCTGGGCCTGGCGATGGCTCTTGTGGGAGATCCGGAGATCCTGGTCCTGGACGAGCCCATCAACGGCCTGGACCCGCAGGGCATCGCGGATTTCCGGAAGGCCGTCAAAAACCTGAACGAGACGCGCGGCATGACCGTCCTGATCTCGAGCCACATCCTGGAGGAACTTTCCAAACTGGCGGACGTCTACGGCATCATCGAGGGCGGGAAGCTGGTAAAGGAAATGGACGAGGAAGGCCTGATGGCTTCGATGCTCGGCCGCGTCCGCTATTCCCTGAGCGATCTGGAGAAAGCCCGGGAGATCCTGGGCGAAATGGGCATCTACAGCACCCAGACGGTCAACGCGCACACCATAGACGTTCTGGAACAGATCGGCAGGAGCGGAGAGATGACCGCGCGTTTTGTGGAAAACGGCATCACGGTCTTTGAATCGCACGTGATCCACGAATCCCTGGAAGACTGGTTCATCGACGTGACAAAGGAGGACAGCGAACATGCGGAATCTGATCTCTTCTGAGTTCTGGCGCTTCTTCCGCCAGAAGAGCACTTACGTGATCCTGGTCGTCTATTTCGTCCTGATCCTTTTAAGCGGCCTCATGACCGGTTTCATCACCGGAAACTCCGCCGGACTGATACGCCTTTACCAGTCGCTGGGGCTGAACGACCTTGCGGAAGAGGGCGGGAACCTCCTGGCGATGTACGGCTATAAGATCAACTCTTATACGGATTTTGCACCCCTGGGCATCACCGCCGACCTGGCCGTCGCGCTCCTGGTCTTCATCGTGTTTTTCTCGATCGCCCGGAGGCGTCACGGTTATCTGAAAAACCTGGCCGGTGCCTATACCAGGAAGGAGATCTTCCTGGCGGACGCGGCCGTGATCCCGGTCTACAGCCTGATGCTGATCGCGGCAGCGCTCTTGGCTAACCTTTTTGCGTTCTCGCTCTGCTTTGACGGCCTTTCCGCAGGCGACCTGCCTGCGTTCTTCGTGAACGTCCTGCTTAGGTGGCTCCTGCTTTCCGTCTGCGGCCTTCTTTCGGTCTGCCTGTTCGACCTGTTCCGCGGCTATCTGCCGCCTTTGATCCTGGGGCTCGTCTATTTCTCGATGGCGGCCGTCTTCCTCTTCAACATCCTGAACAATGTGCTGTCGCTGATCCTGAAGACCGAGATCCTGGTCCAGAAACTGACGCCGTTCGGAAATCTTCTTTATCTCCCCGTGGGGGAGGGCGGATGGAACGGATACGCCGTGACCTGCATCCTGGTCTACGGCGCGTTCGCCTTCATCCTGGAGCTGGTGCTCCTGAAGCGGAAAGACCTGGTCGCCTGATCAAAAAGTCGGCTTTGTTTTCGTCTTTTCGTCTTGTCTTGTCTGTTCTTTTATGTTACTATTTGCTGTGAGGTATTTTTATGCGCGTGATCTCGGGCACGGCCCGCAGCCTGCCGCTTAAGACCGTTCCGTCGGACGCCGTCCGGCCCACGTCGGACCGGATCAAGGAAACGCTTTTCAACATGCTGGACCCCTACGTCCGGCAGTCGCGCTTCCTGGATCTCTTCGCGGGCTCCGGCGCCATCGGGATCGAAGCCCTGAGCCGCGGCGCCGAACACGCCTGGTTCGTGGAGCGTGACCGCAAAGCCGCCGCCGTGATCGAGGAGAACCTTAGGTTTACCCGTCTCATCGGCAAGGCAGACGTCCTCCGGACCGACGTGCTTACCGCCATCCGTGAGCTGTCGTTCCGGGAAGAAAAGCCGATGGACCTGATCTTCCTGGACCCGCCTTACGCGGAAGGCCTTGTGCCGGACGTACTCCGGGCGCTTGCCGGATCGCCGCTCTTGTCCCGTGAGACTCTTGTGATCGTGGAAGCCTCGGTCAAAGCGGATCTCTCCAAAGCGGAAGAAGCCGGCTACACCGTCTTTAAGGACAAAGTCTACAAGACCAACCGCCACGTCTGGCTGAAAAGGAAAGAGGAGTGAATGTTAAAAGCCATCTATCCGGGCTCGTTTGACCCGGTCACCTTCGGCCATATCGACATCATCCGCCGCGCGGCGGCGCTTTCCGACCGCCTGGTGGTGGGCGTCCTGGTGAACCAGGGCAAGGATCCGATGTTCACGCTGGACGAACGCGTCGATATGATCCGGAAAGCCGTTCCGGACCTTGAGAACGTAGAAGTCAAGCCTTTCACCGGGCTGACCGTCGACTTCGCCAGGAGCGAGGGCGCGAACTGCATCGTCCGCGGACTCCGCGCCGTTACGGATTTCGAGTACGAGCTCCAGCTGTTCCAGACAAACAAGAAACTGGCGCCGGACATCGAGACCGTCTTTTTGAACACCAATCTGCAGTACGCCTATCTTTCTTCCAGCATCGTCAAGGAAGTGGCGTCCTACGGCGGCGAGATCTCCGAATTCGTTCCGGATTTCGTGGCCGAATGCATCAGAGAAAAATTATTAAAGTGAGGATATCAAGATGAGCAATCGTATCGAACAGGTTATCGGAGACATTGAAGAGTTCATCGACGGCTGCAAGATGCAGGCGTTCTCCAGCACGAAGATCATCGTCGACCGGCCGCAGCTGGAAGAGTATCTGGATGAACTCCGCCACTACACGCCGGAAGAGGTCAAGAAATATCAGCGGATGCTGAACAACCGCGACAAGATCCTTTCCGACGCGAAGCGGAAAGCCTCCGAGGTCGAGGAGAAAGCCCAGGCCTACGCGGAGCGCATGACCAGCGAGAACCAGATCACGCGCATGGCGTATGAGAAAGCCAACCAGATCATCCAGCAGGCGAATGAAGAAGCCACGCAGCTCCTGACCGACGCGAACGAGCAGGCGCGCGAGATCCGCGAGGGCGCGCTCAACTATACGAACGAGCTTCTGGATTCGCTCCGTTCCATCCTGAGCGGCACGCTGGAAGATTCCAGAGCCCACTTCACCTCACTTGTGGATACGCTGGACGAGCATCTGAAGATCGTTGTTTCCAACCAGAACGAACTGAACCGTCAGGACACGAAGCCGCAGGAGGCGCCGCACGAGGAGAGTCCTTCCTACAACCAGCCCTTCTTCGAGACGGATTACCAGTACGACGACGAGGACGACGAAGAGGAAGACGAAGACTGATCATGACGAAAGGCCCCGATCGGTACACGGTCGGGGCCTTTTTTCGCTTTTACGATAGGCGCGGGATACGGACGGAATGAGCGGACTGCCGGAAAAGTACCTGAAGAACATGGAAGACCTGCTGGGAGAAGATCTCCCGGCTTATTTAAGGTGCCTTCAGGAGAAAAAACTGTCCGGTCTCCGCGTCAACACGCTGAAGACAAGCGTCGAGGAATTCCGGAAGATCTCGCCTTTCGAGCTGTCCCCTGTGCCCTGGACGAAGAACGGGTTCTACGTCTCCGATGAGACGCGCCCGGGCAAACATCCGTACTATTACGCAGGCCTCTATTACCTGCAGGAGCCCTCGGCGATGCTTCCGGCGCAGCTTCTGCCCATCGAACCGGGCGACCGGGTCCTGGACCTCTGCGCGGCCCCCGGCGGGAAATCGACCGAACTTGCCGCAAGACTCAACGGGACCGGGACGCTTTACGCGAACGATATCAGCGCTTCCCGCGCGCAGGCGCTTTTAAAGAACATTGAGCTCTTCGGCGTCCGGAACGCCGTGATCCTTTCCGAAGACCCGGAGCGCCTGAAAGACCGGTTCGAAGGCTTCTTTGACAAGATCCTGATCGACGCGCCCTGCTCGGGAGAAGGGATGTTCCGGAAAGACCCGGCCGTCATACGGTCGTGGATCGAACACGGAAACGCGTTTTACGTGAAGCTCCAGAAGAGCATCACGGCCGCGGCGCTTAAGATGCTGAAGCCGGGCGGGATGCTCCTTTATTCGACCTGCACGTTTTCCCCGCTGGAGGACGAAGACATCGTGCTCCATATGCTGGACCTGGATCCGGATCTCACGATCGTGGACTGCTCCGGTTTTTACGAAGGCTTTTCCGGCGGAATGCCGGAGAAGGCAGAAAGACCGGACCCCGCCCTTCGGGGCTGTATCCGTGTGTTTCCCCACGAGGTGCGGGGAGAGGGACATTTCGCGGCACTTCTTCAGAAGAGGGAATCAGGCCCTGACGCGGCGTTCAAGCCCCAAAACGAGGCTTTTTCCGCGTACCGGAGCGGGAAAACGGTCCCGGTCCCCGCGGAGGCGCTGGAATTTTTGTCCGCCTTCAGGGAACCCTTTAACGAAGGCCTGGAACTCCGGGGCGACCGGCTTTTCTACAGGCCTTTCCGCGAACCGGATCTCACGGGACTTCACGTGATCCGTTCGGGCCTCCTTCTGGGTGAAGTCCGTAAGGGCCGGTTCGAGCCCTCGCAGGCACTCGCGATGGCAGTCCGGAAGGATTCGTTCGACAACGTCCTGGACCTTCGGGAAGACGATCCCCGCGTCCTGAAATACCTGCGCGGCGAAACGGTCTTTTCCGAAGATCATGAAAACGTCCGGGACGGCTGGGTCCTGATCCTCGTGTCCGGCCATCCGCTGGGCTTTGCGAAATCCGGGAAAGGCGTCCTGAAGAACAAATACCTTCCGGGATGGAGGTATCAGTAAAAACCGCGAATAATTTGACATCCCGCGGGGATTTGGATATAATATATTGATATCCTTGAACGAGGTGACCATGATGAAAACACAGGGCATCCTGATCGTCATTTCCGGCTTCTCCGGCGTCGGGAAGGGCACGATCATCAAAGAACTTCTGAAGAAATGGCCGGAAGAATACGGCCTCAGCATCTCTGCGACCACCAGGAAGCCCCGCGAAGGGGAAGAAGACGGCCGGGAATACTTCTTCCTGAGCCGCGAAGAATTCGAAAAGCTGATCGCGGAAGACAAGCTGATCGAATACAACGAATACAACGGGAACTACTACGGGACGCTGACGGACTACGTCGACGGCATTCTTAAGACCGGCCGGAACGTGATCCTGGAGATCGACTATCACGGCGGCCTGAACGTCCGGAAGAAATTCCCGCAGGCCTATCTCATCTACGTCGTGCCGGCCCACGCGGACCAGCTTCCCGAAAGGCTTCACAAGCGCGGGACGGAAACGGAAGAGGAGATCCTGGAACGCCTGAAACAAGCTGTTATTGAGACCGAGTGCCTGACCAGCTATGACCGGGTGTCCGTAAACGACAACCTGGGCCTCTGCGTCTCGGAGATCCACTCCGCCATCATATCGGAACAAAACCGCCAGAGCGCCATCCGCGGCTACCGCGAGGAGTTCTGCAACCGGCTGAATGCCATCATAAAAGGAGAATGAACATGCTGCATCCCTCTTTCAACGAACTGATCAAGAAAATGAACGACACCAAGACCGAAGAAGACATGGAAGTCGTCAGCCGCTATTCGCTGGTCATCGCGGCCGCACGCCGCGCGCGCCAGATCAATTCCGGCTCCGAGCCCCTGGTCGAGTCCCAGGAGAAGGAAAAGAACCTTTCCGTGGCCGTGGATGAGATCATGGACGGCAAGGTCCACATCCTGGAAGCCGTTCCTGAAGAGGAAGAATACGTCGAGGAAGAGGCGTGACCGTATACCTGCAGTCACTCGGCTGCGACAAGAATCTTTCGGACAGCGAACACATGCTGGGGCTTCTTGCGGCCGCAGGCTACGATCTGACCGATGATGAAGCCGAAGCCGACGTCCTGATCCTGAACACCTGCTGCTTCATCGGCGACGCGAAGGAAGAGAGCATCCAGGAGATCCTCCGGCTCGCGGACCTCAAGAAGAACGGGAAGGCCAAAGTCCTGATCACGGCCGGTTGTCTTTCCGAGCGCTATCAAAAGGAGATCCTTTCCGAGCTGCCGGAGATCGACGGCTGTGTCGGGATCGGGGGCACGGACCGGATCGCGGAAGCCGTCCGGGAAGCGCTTGAAAAGAAGCGCCCGATGTTCTTCCCGCCCAATACCGAAACGCCCCTGATCCGCGAACGGGTCCTGACGACCGGCGGCCACTTCGCATACTTGAAGATCGCCGAAGGCTGCAGCAAAAACTGCGCCTACTGCGTGATCCCGAAGGTCCGCGGCCCTTACCGTTCCGTCCCGATGGAAGAACTCCTCCGGGAGGCGGAAGACCTGGTCTTACGCGGCGTGAAGGAACTGATCCTGGTCGCGCAGGAGACGACGCTCTATGGCGTGGACCTGTACGGAAAGAAGTCGCTTCCGGAACTTTTAAGGAGACTCGCGAAGCTCGATCTTTCCTGGATCCGCCTGCTTTACTGCTACCCGGAAGAGATCACGGACGAACTGGTCCGGGTGATGAAGGAAGAGCCTAAGATTCTGCCGTATCTGGATATTCCCATCCAGCATGCGTCCGACGCCGTCCTGAAGCGGATGGGCCGCCGCACGACAGAGGCCGAGATCCGCGCCTGCATCGAAAAGCTCCGCCGGGAGATCCCCGGCCTGACCCTTAGGACGACCCTGATCACCGGTTTCCCCGGCGAGACCGAAGAAGACGTCAAAACCCTTCTTAAATTCGTGAAGGACATGCGTTTCGACCGCCTGGGCGTCTTTCCGTATTCGCCCGAAGAAGGCACGAAGGCGTACGATATGCCGGACCAGATCGACGAAGGCCTTAAAAAGAGGCGCCGCGGCCGCGTGATGCGCGCGCAGCAGAAGGTCGCCTTTGAAAAGGCGGAAGAAAAGATCGGGAAAACGGTCGGCGTCCTGATCGAAGGACGGCTGACCGACGAACCCGACACTTATGTGGGAAGGACCGAGGCGGACGCCCCGGACGTGGACGGCCTGATCTTCCTGCACTCCCCGTATGAACTGAATACCGGAGACCTGGTCAACGCGAAAGTGACCGCGTCTTCCGGTTATGACCTGATAGGAGAACTCTCGGAATGAACCTGCCGAACAAACTGACGATGACGCGCGTGGTGCTGATCCCGGTCTTCGTGGCCCTTGTCATGATGACAAAGGCCTTTGACTGGTGCCGTTTTGCGGCGGTCGGCGTCTTCATGGCCGCCTGCATCACGGATTTCTTCGACGGCCGCATTGCGCGGAAATACGATCTCGTCACAAATTTCGGCAAATTCATGGACCCTCTGGCGGACAAGCTTCTGGTCTGTTCGGCACTGATCTGCCTGGTGCATTTCAACCGCATCCCCACCTGGGTCGTGCTCATCATCGTGGCGCGTGAATTCATCATCAGCGGCTTCCGCCTGGTCGCCGCGGAACAGGGCATCGTGCTTGCCGCGTCCAAGATCGCGAAGACCAAGACCGTCATGCAGATGCTGATGATCATCGTGCTGATCCTGGACTTCGGGGCGCCCGCGATGAACGTCATCGAGACCGTCCTGATCTACGTCTCCCTGGTCCTGACCGTGATCTCCCTACTGGACTACATGATCCGGAATTTCGACGTGCTGAGAGGAGAGATGTGATGGACGTCCACCGCCTGATCCGCGATATCGTGAGCAAAAGGGGCCGCGCGGAAGACCTGCCGGCTTTGAGGGCGTACGCCGAAGGGATCCTTAGGCGCCGCGGCTTTATCATGCTCGCGTTTTCCGTCATCTCCGTCCTGGACGGCGTACCGGAGGACGAAGAGCCGGCGCTCCTTCCGGAAACAAAAGCGTTCGTACCGGCGCTCCGCGGGTTTTATGCCCGTTACATGGAAGGGGAAGAAGGCCTTTTCGGGGTCTTTTCGGACTTCCGCAAAGAACTGATCCGCTGCGCCGAGTCTTTCCAGACGCTCAGCGAGCTCTATAAAACACAGGAATATGCGCTGAACCGCGTCGAATACCGCTTCAGGGAGGGCAGCCTTCCGGACGGTTATTCGGACGCGTCTTTTTCTCAGCGCCTCCTTTCGGTCCTGGCAAATGTGCCGCAGGACCGGCAGGGCGTCTTCATTGCCGAGACCGTTCCAGAACTTCCCGTACGCATTACGAAAAACCGCTTTTTAGAGCAGGTCGGCGAGCGCCTGACCGTTTACAAAGCATCGGACCGGAACGCGTATGAGGAGGCTTTATCGTCTCTTTCCGACGCACTGGGCCTGCCGGCAGCCGGCTTTACGGGAAGCCTGTCCAGGTACGCCGCGCTCTATGATGAGATGAAGAACCTCCGCTATGCGGAGCTCACGGCCGAAGATCACGGCCGCCTCCGCGGCCTCCTGGACGAGGAGAGCGGCGTGATCTCCGCAAATACCGACTATCTGCAGCTGATCCAGCGTGCGGCCAACGAATTGCTTTCCCTGATCCTTCTCGGAAAGGGGGAAGACGAAGAGAGCCGGCTTGAGAAGGAACTCATCCGGGACACGTTCTCGGCGTTCGATCTCAAGGGAGAAGAACGGGAAGCCTGCCTCCGGGACGTCCTCAGCCGCTGCGGCGGGCTCGAGAATGACGAGGAGGACCTTCGGGACCGTACGGACGAACTTCGGACGGTCTATTCCCATCTGGAGAATGAAAACAGTCCGGATCCGTTCGTTTCCGATCTCTGCAGCCGATGGGAGACCGTTCTCCGGCTGACCGGCGGTTCCCTCTACGCGCCGCTTTCCGAGCCGGAAGCGGTCCCGCTGACCGAAGCGGATTTCAAGGAACTCACCGAAGCGTTCCTGGAGAAAGCGGACCTTGCTTTAAGCGGGACGGACCGCTTGTTCCGGCGCGCCCTGATGAGCCGCGTTTTTTCGATCCTGCCGCCAAGGTTCCGTTCTGCTGAAGAATATGAGAATTACGCGCTTTCCGCGCTCACGGCCTGCACCGATGCCGCCGAGAAGACCGGCGCGGTCGAGGTCCTGACCAAACTCATGGGAGCGTTTTCATGAAGGTCTTCCCCGAACTGTGGATCGCCGGCTCGCTCTCGTATGAACGGAAGGCGCTATACGAGAAGGCCTCGGAAGGAAAACTCCCGGGCTCCGTCTTTGCGGTCGTCCTGCCGGACGGGCCCGGACGGGTCCTCGAGATCATGAAAGGCCCCGACGTCCGGAAGTTCGACGATCCCGCAAAGGATCAGTGGATCGTCGGCCTGGCCTCTTCAAAGGATGAAGCCGTAGTGCTTTCCGGCGAGATCCTGAACCGGGTCCTGGAACGGACCGGCGGTACGGACGTCCGCGCGTATCTGGCGCCGCTTCTCAGGGAGTGCAAATGATTGCCGTCCTTCTCACGGTCCTGAAGATCCTCGGGATCGTGCTCCTTGTCATCCTGGGGCTCGTTGTTCTTTTGCTTCTTCTTTTGCTCTACGTTCCCATCCGCTATAAAGGCGGCGCGGCGTTTGGCGGAAAAAGCGAGAACGAGGGCACAGGTGCGAAGGTCCGCCTGAGCGCCGCCGGAAACACGGTCGATCTTAACGAAGGCTCGGCGCAGGCCGAAGCTGCCGTGACCTGGCTCCTCCGGATCGTTTCCTTTAAAATGGCCTACCGGGACGGGAAAACGGAAACCTCCCTCAAACTGTTCGGCCTGTTCGATCTTCTGAAAGACCGCGGGGAAAAGAGCCCGCGGAAGAAAAAAGAGATCTCTTCCGAAGTGCCTTCATCCGAAGAGAAGACAAAGCCCGGGGCAGAAACGGTCTCCGAAGGAAAACACGGGGCCGCTCCCGAAACCGTTCCCGAAGAAAGAAACGCATCTTCAGATAAAGACGCGTCGGCTAACGAAACGGAAGCGGAAGAAAAGAAAGGAGCTCCGGAAAACGGTGACGCGCCCGGATCGGAAAAGGACGCCCTTCCGGACCGCATCCTCGCATGGATCGACAGTCTGGTGGATCGGATCACCTCGATCCACGACCGAATCGACGACGCCGTGACAAAGGCGGAGGAGAAGGCCGGATCCGCCGGAAGGACCTACCGTTTCCTGACCGAAGACCCTGTCCGTACCGCGATCACCCAGATCTGGACCGCGGTCAAAAAACTGCTCGTCCACCTCTTTCCGCGAAAGCTCCGGGGGTCCCTTCATTTCGGGACCGGCGAGCCGGCGGACACCGGCATGATCCTGGGCGCGCTTTCCGTTCTGGCGCCTCTGCACCGCGGCGCGTTCGAAGTGGAGCCGGACTTTGAGAGGAAAACGCTGGATGGCAGCGTCCGCTTCAAGGGACGCATTTTCATCGGCTACATCGTGCATCTTGCGGTCGTCCTCATTCTGAAAAAGGAAGTCCGCTATCTCCTGAAACACTATAAGGAATATTTCGGTTCATCCGAATCCTGAAAGGAGCTTTATCATGGCTGAGAACACGAAGATCAACGATTCCGTCAGATCCCTGCTTTCCGGGCTGGACGGCTTCATCTCCTCGAAGTCCGTCATCGGGACGCCCATTGAAGTCAACGGCACGCTGATCCTGCCGGTCACCGACATCCAGGTCGGCGTGGGCGTGGGCACCTACAGCGGAAAGAACAACGGCACCGGCGGCGGCATGGGTGCGAAGATGTCCCCTTCGGCCGTCCTGATCCTGCAGAAGGACGGGGCTTCGCGCCTGGTGAACATCAAGAACCAGGACGCCGTGACCAAGGTCCTGGACATGGTGCCCGACGTCGTCGATAAGATCTTCGGGCCCAAGGTCAAGGACGATCCGGACGTGGAGAAGAAGGTCGACGACATCGTGAAAAACGCCGCGGAAGAGAAGCTCTGATCCCGTTCTTTACGATGATCGGCGCTGATCTTTTGATCCCGCATATATGCAAATGTCCGGAACATACGCACTTTCCGCGCGTATTTCGGAAGTTTCGCATACGAGTTGTGCGCGTTTCCGAAACGGGACTTCCGAATTCCCGCGGAAGCTTTCCGAAACCTCTTTACGGCAGCCCGAAAAACTTTATAATGGCCGTAGATTCCGGTTGACAATCCGGCCGGAGGGGCGTATATTGTATTTATACGAACAAATGTTCTATTCGGAGGTCATGAATGGATAGAAGCGAAAAGCTGAAAGCACTGGAAGCGGCCATCGGCCAGATCGAAAAAGCCTACGGCAAGGGCTCCGTCATGAAGCTTTCGGACGGCGCGAATATCGCCGTGGAGACCGTGCCCACCGGCTGTTTGAGCCTGGACGTCGCGCTTGGCGTCGGCGGCATTCCCAGAGGCCGTATCATTGAGATCTACGGACCGGAATCGTCCGGCAAGACCACGGTCGCGCTCCATATGGTCGCGGAAGTGCAGAAGCGCGGCGGCATCGCCGGCTTCATCGACGCGGAGCACGCGCTGGATCCGGTCTATGCCAGGAACATCGGCGTGGATATTGATAATTTATACATCTCGCAGCCCGACTCCGGCGAACAGGCCCTGGAGATCTGCGAGACCATGGTGCGCTCCAGCGCGGTCGACATCATCATCGTGGACTCCGTTGCGGCCCTGGTGCCACGGCAGGAGATCGAAGGCGACATGGGAGATTCCCACGTGGGCCTTCAGGCCCGCCTGATGTCGCAGGCGCTCAGGAAGCTGACCGCCGTGATCAGCAAATCGAACAGCATCGTGATCTTCATCAACCAGCTGCGTGAGAAGGTCGGCGTCATGTACGGCAATCCGGAGACCACCACCGGCGGCCGCGCGCTGAAGTTCTATTCGTCGGTCCGCCTGGACATCCGCCGTGTGGAAGCCATCAAGCAGAACGGAGAGGTCATCGGCAACCATACGCGCATCAAGGTCGTGAAGAACAAGGTCGCCCCGCCGTTCAAGGAAGCGGAATTCGACATCCTGTTCGGCACCGGCATCTCGCACGCCGGCAGCATCCTTGACCTGGCCTGCTCGTCGGGCGTGATCCAGAAAAGCGGCGCCTGGTTCTCCTATAACGGGGAGAAGATCGGCCAGGGACGTGAGAACACGCGCGTCTATCTGGAAACGCATCCGGAGATCATGGACGAAGTGGAACGCCTGACCCGCCAGCATTACAATCTTCCTGTGGAAGAAAAGCAGGAAGAAGAGCCTGTCCAGGAGCCCGCAAAGGCCCGGAAGCCCCGCAAGGCGGCCGAAAAGGACGAAGAGATCATCGATCTTTCCGAGGAATGACCTTTGATGAGCGAAGAGAACCTTTCCGCGGAAGAAGCTGAACTCCAGGCCAAGAAAAAGGCCATGCGGCTTCTGGAATACGCGGACAGGACAGAAAAACAGCTCCGTGATAAGCTGAAGGAGGGAGAATTCCCTCCTTCAGCCATCGATGCGGCCATCGAATACGTCAAGGCCTTTCATTACCTGGACGACCGACGCTACGCGGAAAACTATGTGCGCGGACACGCCGGGCGGAAGAGCCGGTATGAACTGAAACAGGAACTCAGGCTCCGCGGCGTTTCGGACGCCTATGCGGAGGAAGCGCTTCTTCTGGCGGAGGGAAGCGGCGAACTCGATGAGGCCGCTTCGGTATCCGCGCTTTTCCTGAAGAAATACGCGCACAAGGACCTGGGCGATCCCAAGCTTTATGAAAAAGCCTTCCGCTATTTCGCGACAAAAGGTTATGCGTATGATGTCATCAAAAGAGGCCTGGAACAGGCGCTCTCGGAATCGTACGAAGACGGTGCGTTCGAAGACAATGAATTTGAATGACTGATCCGGGCCAGTCCGGATCGTTTGCAGGTGTGGCGGAATTGGCAGACGCGCCGGATTTAGGTTCCGGTGGGAGACCGTGCAGGTTCGAGTCCTGTCACCTGCATTCAAACGAATTACGGATAAAACCTGTTTCCGAATGAATAACAGATAAAAGGCCTGTTTTCTATGAAACAGGTCTTTTTTTATCCAGAGAACCCTTATCCAATGATTGCAAGAAAGAAAAAGTCGTGCTATGATGTGCAATATATTACACTAAAGTGATATAAGAGTTTGAGATCGTCCGGAAAACGAGGTGGAGAACATGGAAAAGAAGAGCAGGATTGTCGTGAAGGTCGGAACGTCTTCCCTGACGCACGAGAACGGCAGCTGCAACTTAAAAGCCTTTGAAGACCTGGCATTCGCGCTGTCGGATATCCACAACAACGGCGTCGAAGTGATCATGGTCTCATCGGGCGCCATTGCCATCGGCAGCAAAAAGATGCATCTTCCGGAGATCCCGAAGGAACTTCGGATGAAGCAGGCCGCCGCCGCGGTCGGCCAGTGCGAGAACATGTTCCTGTACGGCAAATTCTTCGGCACCTATAACAAGACCGTTGCGCAGATCCTTCTGAACGCGGACGACATTGAAGATGAGGAGAAGAAAGAGAACCTGACGAACACGTTCGGCGCGCTTCTGGAACAGGGGATCATCCCCATCGTCAATGAAAACGACTCTGTGAGTTATAAGGAGATCGAATCCGAAGAAAAGCTCTTCGGTGATAATGATATGCTTTCGGCCGTCGTCGCGGTTCTCTGCAGGGCGGACCAGCTGATCATCCTTTCGGACATCGACGGCTTCTATGACAAGGATCCGCGGCTCTATAAAAATGCCAAGCTCATCCGAAGGATCGAAGAGATCGATGAAAATACTTATTCCCTGGCCGGCGGCGCCGGATCCAGACGCGGGACCGGCGGCATGCGGACCAAACTGCAGGCCGCGGACCTCGCGACCGCACAGGGGATCGACGTGATCATCACGAACGGCAAAAATCCGCGCGTTCTTTTTGACATCGCGGCCGGGAAGGAGACCGGGACCCTGTTTGTGGGCAGGAAGTCCAGGTATTGATTCAGAAGTTCAGAAACGGACGGATAAAGATATGAAGATCGCATTTATCGGAACCGGAAATATGGGCGGCGCCCTTGCGAAAGCGGCGTCCCGTGCTGAAGAAAACAGCATCATCCTGGTGGACAGCCTGAAGGAGAAAGCGGAAGCCCTTCAAAAAGAGATCGGAGGCGATGTCTTGGCGCTGCCGGATGCCGTTTCCGAAGCGGATATGATCGTGCTTGGAGTCAAGCCCCAGAACATGGAGGATCTATGCCGGTCACTGGAACCGCTTCTGGAAGGTAAGCCGGGGGCGTTTACGGTCGTTTCCATGGCAGCCGGCGTTTCCATCCCAA
>JAEEGL010995046.1_pt1 | contig 21725 bp, 18 predicted proteins | sample 9134231 | NCBI WGS metagenome assembly JAEEGL01 (sample SAMN16246548, study PRJNA631951) | gut metagenome | biome: gut microbiome; feature: rumen; material: fiber-attached | host: Bos | place: Iran: Karaj | collected 2018-10
TGGCATTGATGGCATACTTGCTCCATATATTGAAGAACATCCTGTAGCATTAGCTACTACCATATTATCTCCAAATAATTGAGTAACTAGTTTAATATATGGTGTTTCTCCACAACCTGCACAAGCTCCAGAGAATTCAAATTTTGGTTTTACAAATTGACTTCCTTTTACTGTATTAGTGCTCATTACATTTTCTTTATATGTTACTTCATTGAACAAATAATCTGATACTTCTTCATTGGCTTTTTCTTTTTCAATCATTTGTAATGCTTTATTTCCTTTTAGTCCAGGGCATGATTCTACACAACTTCCACAACCAGTACAATCTTTTATAGATACACCTATAATAAATTTATAAGTATTATCCCCTAGTTTTATATCTCCTAGATTTTTAACTACTTCTACTGGGGCATCCATTACTTCATTTTCATTTAATAAGAATGGTCTTATTGCACCATGTGGACATACTAGAGAACACATATTACATTGAATACAGTTTTCATGATTATAACAAGGTATAAAAGTAGATGTATCAGCTTTATCAAATTGAGAAGTAGCTGGGCTCATTCCTCCATCTGGCATATTAATAAATTCTGATACAGGTAATTCTTCTCCTTCTAAATCATTTATTTTTTCTTGGAATGATTTTTTATTTGGAATTGATTCAATAAAATCTACAAATGGTAATTTTATTTCTTCTATAGAAGCAATTGCTTGATCTATTGCTTTGATATTTTTTTCTACTACATTACCACCTTTGTTAGAGAATCTTTTTTCAATAGCTGTTTTTATCTTATTAACTGCAAAATCAAATGGTACAATTTTTCCTAATTTGAAGATAACTGTTTCCATAATAGAACTTATTTTACCTGGTAGTCCTACTTCTTCAGCTATTTTATTAGCATTTATAATATATAATTTAATATTTTTACTTTTTAGTATTTTTTTATCATGTGATGATATCATTTTAAATACTTCTTGAGTTGATTTAGAACTATTTATAATGAAAATACCTTTTTCTTTAATATTATCTAACATCTTTAAATTATGTAGATATACGTCTTTTGTACATACTACTAGAGATGGATTAGTACAATAATAACTAGAAGATATTGGATTATTACTAAATCTTAGATTACAAATAGTTTTTCCTCCACTTTTTCTAGAATCATATCTAAAATATCCTTGAACATATCCTTTGGTATTATCTCCAGTTATTTTTAATATATCTTTAGATGCACTTACCATTCCATCACTACCAAAACCATATATTAAGAATTCAACATTATCTTTTTTAGTAGTTATTTCTGTATATGGAATAGATAAATGAGTAATATCATCATTTATACCTACAGTGAAGTTTGTATGAACATCTCTTGTATCTAGAAAATCAAATACTCCTTTTATCATACCTGGTGTTGTATTTCTAGATGATAGTCCATATCGACCTCCATATACTCTTACTTTAGGAGCAACATTTTTAATTATATTAACAACATCTAAGTATAATGGTTCTCCATTTGAACCTGGTTCTTTTGTACGGTCTAATACTGCTATTTTCTTTACTGATTTAGGTAAAACTTTTAAGAAATATTTTTCACTAAATGGTCTATATAAATGTACTTCTACTAGCCCTACATCTGAACCTTTATCATTCATATAATCTATTGTTTCTTTAATAGTTTCACATACTGAGCCCATTGCGACTATTACACTTGTTGCGTTAGGTGATCCATAATAATTAAATGGTGCATAATCTCTTCCAGTTAATTCAGATACTTTAGTCATATAATCTGCGACTATATCTGGTACTTTATCATAATAAGAATTTCTTACTTCTGTTTGTTGGAAATATATTTCTTCTCCTTGATTAGTACCATATATTTTTGGCTTTTCTGGATTAAGACCTTTTTCTCTAAATTTTTGTAGAGCATCTTGATCAATCATATCTTTTAATTTATCAGTATCTATAACATCTATTTTATTTAATTCATGACTAGTACGAAATCCATCAAAGAAATTAACAAATGGAATACTAGATTTAATTGCGGATAAATGAGATACACCTGTTAAGTCCATTACTTGTTGAACTGATGAAGATGATAGCATAGCAAAACCTGTACCTCTAACAGAATAAATATCTTGATGATCCCCAAAAATAGATAAAGCATGTGTAGCGAGAGATCTAGCTGCAACATTAATTACACCTGGTAATAATTCTCCTGCAATTTTATACATATTTGGAATCATTAATAATAATCCTTGAGACGCAGTATATGTAGTAGTTAAGGCACCTGATCTTAATGATCCATGAATCATACCAGCAGCTCCTGCTTCTGATTCCATTTCTACTACTCTTGGTTTTGTTCCAAAATAATTTATTTTTCCTTCACTTGCCCACTGATCTGTAACTTCTGCCATAGGTGACGCTGGTGTTATTGGGTATATTCCAGCTACTTCTGTAAAATTATATGATACGTAAGCACAAGCTTCATTTCCATCCATTATTTTTTGCATTAATATCCCTCCACTATATTAATTATAACATATAGATTAGAAATCAATTAATATGAAATGTTAGTTTTTGTAAAGAAAGGTAATATGTGCTATAATTTTTAGGAAAAGGAGTTAGAAATGACTAAAAGATTATTAATAAGTTTAGAATTATTATTATCAGTTTGTTTTATAATGATACTTATTCTTGTATTGAGTGGTAATATAAGTAATTTTGATAATAATATTTATAGTTTGATAAGTAATTTGATTAGTAATAGTATGACTTCTTTTATGAAGATTATTACTTTTTTAGGAAGTGCTTATACTCTTATTACAATTACAGTATTATTAATATTATTTAGTAAAGATAAGATTTATTTCAGTATAAATTTGATTGGTATATTTTTATTAAATCAATTATTAAAACATATAATACAAAGGCCAAGACCTGTAGATATAAATATTATTAATGAGAATGGTTATAGTTTTCCCTCTGGCCATTCTATGATTAGTATGGCTGTATATGGTTTCTTGATTTATTACATATATAAAAATATGAAGAATAAAAGATTAAAATGGCTATTAATTTTATTATTATCAATACTAATACTTTTAATTGGTTTTAGTAGAATATACTTAGGTGTTCATTTTGCAAGTGATGTATTAGGTGGATTTATACTATCATTAATATGGTTAATTATTTTTATACTAATTATTGATAATAAAACAAATTCTTGACATTTATAATATTTACGATATAATTATAAATGTCTACTTGATTGGTCGTAATCCTTATACGGAAGGAAGGCTTACGGCAAATCCTAAGTATGCGGATGTAGTTTAATGGTAGAACCTCAGCCTTCCAAGCTGACTACGGGAGTTCGATTCTCCTCATCCGCTCCATTTAAATAGATAATTAGTCGAAAGGCTAATTTTTTTGTACTTAAAAATCTTTTAAATAGTAATATTATGCTCATTTTGCTTTACACTTTAAAAAGTATATTTAATATAGAAAAAGTTGATTTTTATATTTATATACATATACAATTAAAGTAGAATAGATATAGAATTGGACGTGTATAGTATGAAAAAAACGATATTTTCAATTATATTATTCATGATGTTTATACCATTTGTAGTTAATGCAGAAACATGCGATATTGATAAAATAACAATTAGTTCAATTACTATTGAAAGTAAATCAGATAGTGTTGTAGAACTTGATGAAGCAACTGCAAGTGGTAGAAATATTAATTTAAATATATCCATGTCAGAAGTTGGAGATAACATATCATATAAAATAGTAGTAAAAAATGACTCAAAAGAAGACTATCAATTAGATAAGAATAGTTTTAATATTAGTTTAGATTATATCGATTATACACTTGAATCAGAAGATAATACTAATATAGTTAAAGCCAATTCTAGTAAAATTGTTTATCTAAAAGTAAATTATGCAAATGAAGTTCCTGATGAAGCCTTTGAATCTGGAACATATAATGATAATAAGATAATGACATTAAATTTATCTACTGGCGATACAGTAAGTTTGACGGATACATTAAAAAATCCAAATACGGGAGTCCAATCATATATTTTAATTTTATTTATAGTATTGTTAATTAGTATCACTACATATGCATCATTAAGAAAAAAGAAATATGCTAAAATCATGATATTAGTAATTGGGATTGCAATTATAATACCACCAATAAGAGCTTATGCTTTATGTAAATGTGATATTAGAATAGAAAGTAAAATATTGATTATTAATCATAATCATAATGTTTATGTAACGAATGATTATGGTTGGAACACTAAACAATATTTAGATAATAACTATGTTAGCTATGATGCATTTGAAGAGAGATATTTCATTGTGGATGGTGAAAAAAATATATACTACGAAAATGGTATTAAAAAAATTGGTAAGTATAAAAAAGGAGAATTAGTAAGTACAGGTACAATAAACTTAGGAAAATGGTGTTTGGAGAGTGATTTTGATAATACCCATACTTGTTCAAATGTTCAAGCAGTTACCTTAGAGAGTTCCTTTTATTGTGAGACGAACGATATGTGTATGGCTGAAGATTTTAATGAATTGAATTTTAGTTCAACTGTTAGTTATCAGTGGGGTACTTACGTAAAATTTCCTACAGATTTTACAATGCCTGATCATGATGTATATTTTGTAATTAATGATGGATAAAAATAATCATAAGATTAAGATATTACTAGCTAAGTGGGAGTACAAATTCCCACTTTTTATTTTATGGACTTTTCTTTTGTCAAAATGTATGTTATATTTCATTTAGCAATTGAGAATCTTGAATGCCTTATATAACGTGATATTTTGCGTATATATGACAAAATGTCGCTCCATTTAAAAACAACTAGTCAAAAGACTAGTTTTTTTGTGTCATAGTATATGTACTATACATTTAAAAGTTGATTATTCCCCACCCTCATAAGTAGATATGTTACACCAATCACAACCACCGATATTGGACTTAATGGAAGGCCAAATTAGCCAAAGAATTGCAGCAAAAGCAACACCTATAGTAAGGAAAACTAACTCATATGTAATTGTAGTCTTCAATAAACCACTATCTTTCTTTTTTAATCCGATAATCATAAAGATATAAGGTAATAATACAACTGCTAATACTATTAATATGTATAATATAATAAATAAATCTCCCGTAGTGAATGCTTCTATTGAATCTAGAGATCCTATAAGAAGATATAAACTTGGTATTCCTATAATAATTGTATATAAAACAGTGATAACAACAAATTTTGTTGATAATTTAGTTGTTTGTTCTTTTTCCATAAACATACTCCTCCTATTATTGATTTTAACCGAACTATGGTTTTTGTCAAGTTGATTTTATTTATATAAAATATTAAACTATTATTAGGTGGTTCTATGAGAAAAACTATATTTAATATAGATAATAAGAATAATTATAAGGATGAATATAAGAAAATCATAAAAGTATTATCTAGTAAATGTATAGTATTAGATAAGAATAAATATAATTACTTTGATTATATAAATAAATATTTATTTAATAATTGGAATTATAGAGATACTTTTATTGATGTATATAGTTATTTAAATTTTATTGGGATTAATATTAGTAATAAAAAAATAAATGAGAAGAGTTTTTTTAATTTATTAGAATTTTTATTAAATATACAATTAGTATTTGAATCTAATAAGTATTTGAAAGATAATACTATATTTAATTCTACTAGTTATAGTGTATTATTCCATAATATACCTATAATATTAGATAAATATGGATATGAAGCATATGATTTAGATGATAGGGTTTTAATATATAAGAAAGATTTTTCTTATGAAGAGTTATTTGATTTAGTACCTGATGATATATATGAGAGTATATTATATTATAATAATATTAATAATCGTGGTATAAAAATAAAAAGAATTATACTTAATAAAATATATAATTATATGATTAAAGATATTGATTTATATAAGTCTTATAATAGTACTGTATTTAGTTCAATTAAAATAGTTATTAATAAGATGGGTATTATTGGAGATATAGATAAGAAATATAAAAGTATTAGTAATTATAAGTTAAGAAAATATTATGATAATTGTTTTAAAATGATGTGTTATTTAATAGTGACTAAGAATATATATAAATATAGAGATGAAATAAAAAAGAGTAATAATTAATTACTCTTTTTATGTGGTATTTTATTAATTGTGAATCCTATTAAGTAGATAAATAATAATAGAAGTATAAACCATAATACTGATGCGATTACACTTTGATTATGAACATCTAAGAATGTATATGGCCCTTTTACTATTCTTAGAATATTTAATGTTATTAATACTATTGCATAAATAATAGTAGGTATTACACATATTAATAGTTCTTTATTACTTAGTTTTTTCTTTTTATCTAGGAATATATAAATATATAGTAATAATAATGGGCAGAATAAATGAAGAAAGAAATTTGGTCCTAGAAATAAGAATTTAAAATTAAAATTATATGTTGGTAATAATATAAATAAAGTTACTAAGAATGTTAACATTAAAGACATTAGAGTCATCATTCTAGTTATTTGTAACCATCTAGGTATTTTCTTTTTTCTATTTAAATATAATACGTATATACATCCTATTATAAAAGCAAATAAATTGGAATCTAAAGTATAATACTCAAATTGGAATCTATTGAATAAATTACATGTAAGTATAATAGCTAGAGATTCACTGCATATGAATATTATATTAATTATTAATTCTTTATATTTTTTCATAATTACCTCTCATTTATTTAAATCATAACTCATATCTATAAGTTTAAATATTATAAAATCTGGTACTGTGTCATCTAATATTATAGATATCCAGTTCTTTTTATTCATGTGATATGCTTTATAGAAACCATTTACTGTTAAGAATTTATCTATTAAATCTTTATTTATTTTTAGATCTATTATTTCTATTTCTTTATTAGAAGTATTATCTAATTTAGATTTATTGATATTCATAATAATAGAAAACCATTTATTACTATCTATATTTCTAAATACTCCATATGATGGAAATTTATCCCATAGAAATTCTGGATTAGTATTAAATTTATTCTTTATATAAGAAGTTATTCGATTAGATTGGTTATACATAAAATAATATGTTATAAAGCAGTTATCTCTTATATCTAATAATAATTCTTTATATTTATCTTTTAATTGATTAGTAAATTCACCTGTATCATTAGTTAAATTATTAGTATACTCTTCATTAAAGTTTTTATCTATTATTTTTCCTTTGATAAAGCCTTTTTGATTTACTTCTATTTCTACTTTAAAGTCTTTATCAATATCTTTTTCTAAATAATAATTATCATCTTGTTCTATAAAACCATAATTAAATAATTTATTATAATCTACTCTACTACGTTCAAATATTTCTTTTTCAATATTATTCATTTTTTATTACCAATATATCTTTAGATATTCCTCTATATTCATTATTTTCAAAATCATCTTCTCCATTATAAGTAAAAGCCATTAATTCTACATTTGAATTTACTTTAGATATATCTGTACCTGGAGTTAATTTAATACTTGTCATATAAGTATTATCATTATATTCATCATCTGTAATATGTGAATACCAGGAATCATTTCTATGTGAATAATCATCATATAAATATATTTTTATATATGGTTTATATTTCATTGTATCTTTAGGGCTATAAATATAATGAGAGATATTAGTACCATCTTTTAGAGTATATGATAAGTGATATGCCATTTTATATGATTTATTTGTATCTATTTTATTCCATTCTTCATAAAAAGTATCGGCAAATCTTGTTTTATACTTTACTGTTTTTTCTGTTGAAGGAAATATTTGGAATACTGCGATATCAGTTCCTAGAGTAAATTTGGTTTTATAGTCATCAATTCTATTTAATTCATAATTACCATCTTGATAGATTGATATAGGCATTTTATTATCATCTTTATATTCTTCTTTTATTTCTTTTGGTTCTTCTATTGTTTTAGTACTTTTTTCTACTTCTTTTGATTTATCTAATTTAAGAGAACAACCTGTAGTAAATAAGACTAATATTAAAATTGTAAGAATTATTTTTTTCATATGACACCTCTATTCATATAAATTACTTTCTTCTAAGTATTCACTTTCACATGTTAAATTTATTTTTAAACTTTTTAATACTCGTTTATCTCCATTATTTACAATATATGTAGCATGAGCATCACAATCTTTTAATTTACTTAGATTAGATAATGCTTTTTCTGTCATTGGATTAGTAGCAGATGAAATAGATAAAGCAGTTAAAACTTCAGGTAGGGTTAATCTTTTTCCAGTATCTAAGCTTTCTTTTAGATTGATAATTGGTTCTAGAACTTTTGGAGATAATAGATCTATATCATCTGGTATTTTACTTAGATATTTAATTGCATTTAATATTACACTAGATGCGGGTGTTAGTAAATCTGTTTGTCTACCGGTAATAATCTTTTTATTTACTTTTACTGCAATTGAATGATAATTAGTTTTCTCCTTTTTCTCTAAAGCTGGTTTTACTACATCTAAGTATGTTTCATCTATTTTTAATTCATTCATTAATAGTTTTACTTTTTCTACAGTATCTTGATCACATAAACCTAGTTTATAATTATTCTTTTCATTATAGTAACGTCTTACTATTTCTTTTTTAGATGCTTCTTCTACTACATCGTTATCACTAATACAGAAACCAACCATATTAACTCCCATATCAGTTGGGGATTTATATAATTCTTTTGCTCCTATTTTAGATAAGATATTCTTCAATACAGGAAATGCATCTATATCCCTATTATAATTAACTGCTGATTTATTATAAGCTTCTAAATGAAATGAATCTATCATATTAACATCTTTTAAGTCAGCAGTAGCAGCTTCATATGCTAGATTAACCGGATGTTTTAGAGGTAGATTCCATACTGGGAATGTTTCAAATTTAGCATATCCAGCATTTACTCCTCTTTTATTCTCATGATAAATTTGAGATAAACATGTGGCTAGTTTTCCACTTCCTGGACCTGGTGCATTTACTAGGATTAATTTTTTTGTAGTCTCTATGTATGGATTTGCGCCATACCCCTCTTCACTTACTATGGTCTCTATGTCTGTGGGGTATCCTTTAGTAGGTTTATGAATATATGTTTTTATATTATTACGATTTAATTTTTTAATAAATTTATCTACACTTGGTTGATTATTATATAAAGTAATTACTACTGAATTAACAGAGAAACCCATGGCCTTAGAATTATTTAATAATTTTAATATTTCATTATCATATGTTATACCAAAGTCTCCTCTAGTTTTATTTTTTTCTATGTCACCAGCACTTATACAAAATATTATTTCTAAATCATTTTTTAATTCTTTAAACATAGATATTTTAGCATCACTTTTAAAACCTGGTAAGACTCTAGAAGCATGGGAATCATCAAATAATTTTCCACCTACTTCTAAATATAATTTATCAAATAATTTAAATCTTTCTCTTATCTTTTCACTTTGTATTTTTACATATTTCTTATTATCAAATCCTTTTTTCATATCAACCTCACTATATTAAATCCATATTCTTCTATTAAATCTCTACATATATTATCATTTATATGCATACAATAAATTCTATCTCTTAAACTTACTGGTATTTCATTTTTTAAATCACCTATATATACATGCTTAGAATCTTCATTATTAGAACTAGATGTATCTACATATATTTTATCTATATTTTCACTAGAATGAATTATATTAATAATATTATCTAATTCTTTCGTATCTCCTGAATAATAAACTATTCCTTTATTAGTATTAAATTTTATACTATAACAATGCATTTTAGGACTATGTTTAGTTTCTTCATATTCTATACTATTAAATGAATCATAATTAGAATAATTAGATATATCTATTAAATTATATTCTTCTTTTTTAATACCTACTATTTTTAATAATAATTTTAAATCATCTAAATATAATAAATTATCACTTATAATTATATTTGGTTTTATATTTAATAATTTATTAGAGTAAGATATTAAAGTACCTAGAGAACCTATATGATCACTATGAGTATGAGTAATCATTATATGAATATTTTTAATATTATTAAGAATATTATTTTTAATTAGATTTTGAAATGTAGTTTCTCCACAATCTATTAAAAATAATTCATTATTCTCTATAAAATAACAAGATGTGTTTCCTTCTATTGGATTGAAGGCTGCGCCTCTTCCTAAAAATAATAATTCCATATTAATTATTCTCCTTATACTTATTAAATTCATCTATAAATTCTTTTATTTGATTTATTTGTTCTGTATTAATTTTTCCTCCTTTTAAACCAAATAGTTTGAATCCAGAAAAACCAAATTTAATACATAAATCTTTATCATATACAGGTATATTTTTTTCTATTGACTTTTCTCTTATTGTTTTATTTATTAAATTAAATCCTGCGCATGTTGAGAATGGTACTATCATACCTATTTTTTTATTATCTAATTTATTTATATATTTAGATAGAGATTCATCAATACCAAATTTATATACTCCTCCACCTATAAATAAGTAATCTATTTTTTCATTTATTTCATTATCAATACTTTTAGCAGTTACATCTAAATATTTAGATATTTCTTCTGCGACTCTTTTAGTATTACCACCTAATGATTGATATCTAACTTCTATTTTCATATAACTCTCCTATTACTTATTATATAATAATATACTAAATAAAAAAACCAGATTAACTGGTTTTCTTTTCTAATTTATATGTTTTTCCTTTTGATTTTGCATTTTTATCTTCTAATATATTTACGCTTCCATCATTACCTAATATACATAATTTTCCTTCGTCATCTACTGTTCCATATAAATATATTTTTCCATTTTCTTCTCTTTTTAGAGAATCTTCAAATATTACTTTTTTATTTATTATTTTGAATATGGATTCAATTGTATTTCTTACTCCTCTACCACCAGTACCTGAATTATAGGCATCTTCAGCAATTTTTTCTACAAATTTTTCATCATTATATAATACAACATCATCTTCTTCTAATAGTTGTGATTCTCTTAATAATGGTGATTCTTTTGAGTTTTTCATTATATTTACTAAATCTTCTTTAGTTAATTTATGTAGCGAAGCAACTATAAATCTTCCAGCAAATTCTGGCCCCATTTTTCCTATTGTACCTATATCTTCTTGAGTAATATTTAGGCTTTCTAATTGTTTTGTTCTTTCTTTCTTTTTTTCTTCTTCTGATTTTACTGTTACATTAAATCCAATATTATTACCACTTGTTTTTTTCTTTAATAATTTATCATATATTTCTGGGAATGCGCCACAAGCAAATACTGTTAGATTTGTAGTATTAAATACACAATGTCTTTTTCTATTATTTAGAACATAATCTACATTATAATCTTGTCCTTCAACAAATCTTAATAATTGATTTATAACACCTTTTCCTCCAACATCTCCATTATCACTAGTACCTTTTTTATCTACTTCATCAAATACTACGATACCATGTTCTGCTTTAATTTGATTACCATCTGCTTTAGTCATTAATTGACCTAAACAATCTTCTACATTATCTCCTACATATCCTGTAGTTGATAAAGAGTTAGAATCTACATGTACTATTGGCATTCCATATTCTTTTGCTATAGTCTCTAATATTAGAGATTTACCACTACCTGTTGGACCAACTAATATACAATTTGTTTTCTTTTCTCCATCTTTTAATTTAGAATTTTTATATATTGTATAACATACTGTATCAATAGCATCATCTTGACCTATTACTACTTCATGTAATCTTTTATATAATTCTTTTATTTTCTTTCTTTTGAATTCTACAGAGTATTCATCTTCTCCTAAAAAGATCTCTTCTAGTTCTTGTTCTTTAGCTGTTCTCATCATTTCTTCTTCTATTTCTTTTTTATCTTTATCTGATAAATTGTTTTCTTTATTTAAACCATCTATTTCATCTTCAGATAATTCATCATCTTCTTTATTTAATGCTTCTTCAATAGAATTATCTAATTCTTCTTTAATAGTAGTAATATGATTAAAGAATTGTTTGACTTGATCTAAATCATTAGTCTTTAATACTTCTTCAAATTGTTTCATTGGAATAATTGCATCATTTCCAGAGAAACCTATTAAATGAGAATCTAAATTCTTTATTATTTCTTTATCAACAATATTAATATAGCAGCTTTGTTCTTCTCCTTCTACTCCTATTAATACTTTATTAAATAAAAGGTCTTCATAGTAACCATATATTTCTTCTTCATCTGTAGTACCAAACGCTTCTTCTGCTTCTTTTTCTGTTAGACATAAAAAATACCCTTCATCTTCATCTGATTTGTCTCCAAAAGATAAGTTTACTATATTTTTATATTCTCTTCCATTCTCATTAATAAATATGTCATCATCATCAACCATTCCAAAAACTATTTCTACAGGTTTATAGATGAATAAATCTTTTAATCCATCATCTTTGCCTAGATTAAATTTTTTTACGATAATGCTGTAACATAAGTCTAAATTTTCTTCATCCATAATAAAACTCCTTATAAAAACAATTACTTACTATACTAGTATAAATTAAATGTTTTTACAAGAAAAAATCCACTATTTTTGTGGATTTTTATTATTATCATTTACTTTGAATATAAAATTTTTTTGGATAACCCAACTAAACGTGAATAATAATATTTCTGTTAATAATTTAGCAATATATGGAAGCATTACTAAACTTAATAATTTTACTATAGTAGTATTTAATATTAATATTATTAAAGCTAGAGAAAAGTATCCTATAATTGATTTAGATTTTTTCTTTTTACTTTTAAATACTAGATGATTATTTATATTATAATTTAGTATTGAACTTACTAATCTTGAGATTATATTAGATACGATTACTGTGTTAGTTAATATATTTAAAATATTAAATAATAGATAATCTACTATAAAACATAATAGTGAGGATGAAGCAAATTTAAATATCTCTTTATATATTTTATATGAATCTTTAAATGCATTAAAATGAGATCCACTATTATTATCTATATAGATTGTTTCTATTTCTATTTCATAGATTGGAATATTATTTTTATGAGCATTTAATAATACATTCATTTCATATTCATATCTATTCCCTTTAATATTTAACATATAGTCCATTAGATTATTAGAGAAAGCTCTTAGACCTGTTTGAGTATCATATATATATTGTCCTGCGACTATATTAAATATAAACTTAGTAATTCCATTTCCTATTCTACTCCTAAGAGGTGTTTTTTTAGATCTAGGCCTTTTACCTAATACTAATGTATTATCATGCTTTAAAACATATTTATATAGTTTTTTAGCATCTTCTAATCTATGTTGACCATCACTGTCTATAGTTACTACAATATATTCTTTATAGTTTTCTTGTATATATTTATATCCTGTTTTTAGAGCATAACCTTTTCCTTTATTTTGTTTATAAGATATTACTTTAGTATCTAATTTATCAAATAATTCTTTATATTTAGGACCTGATCCATCATCTATAACTATATTAGTTATTTTCTCTTTATTAATCTTATTAACTAATTCAACTAGTTTTTCATCCGGTTCATATGCAGGTATTAATAGTATTAGTTCTTTTTCCATATTATCCCTCTATTCATAATAATATATATCTATTTTATCATTATAATTATTTTTTGTGAAAAAAAACAAGTTACTTTTAGTAACTTGTTTACTGTTCTGGCATTGGGCATCTTTTTACGATTGAATATTCTTGTGGTTTAACTAATGTATTACCATTTCCATCAGCAAATGTTACAGTACCGTCATCATATGTTAATACATCTGGTATTGATAAAGTACATCCTGGATCTATACTACTTGAAGTAAATAAATCCATGTGATCATTATACCATTTATTCCATTTTATATTAGATTCAGTTCTTACACATTCACCATTTACTTTTACTACACATTGATTATTATCTATTTCGACATTAGTATTAATTTTTAATTCATTATCAGAAGCTATTGTAGATAATGGAATTATTCCAACGATTGATAAAGATAATAATATTGCGAATAGTTGAATGTTTTTATTCTTTGTTTTTGTTTCTATTAAAACTGCAATAATTAGTACTATTACTAATAATAATGCGATTAAAACATAACTACTTGTTTTTGGATTTTCTACTATATTATCTCTATAAGCTATAGCAGTAGATTTGTTTTCTGTGTAATTCTTACAACTATTTTCTGGAATAGATGTTCTCGTAGTATATTTCATTGTTACATATATTTTTTTAGATGAATTAGGATTTATTGTTTTATCATCCATATCAATACTATATGTTACATATTCACTTTTTGGTAATTTAATATCACTTTTATCTAATTTAACAAAATTACTAGTTTGATTTAATACAGTTATTTCAAATTTAATATAATCATTTATATTATGAAATTTTGCATTTAAATTAGCATTTAATCCTTTATAAGATAACTCTTTATTAGATTCAGCTTTTTCACTTTTATCTACTATATCTATATTAGAAATAGTTAATGGTTTAGAATCGTCTTTTGATATTTTTACTTTATATATATTAAAACTATATGAGAAATAATTATTTGCGATAGTAATAGATTGTGTTCCTTCCACACCATTAAATTTATATAAATTTGGATTATCAAAATCAAGAGTATAATTACTTTTTGTTTGTGTTAGTGGTAATAGATAATATGTTGTATCCTCTAAGAATAATCCTGTTGCTTCACTATATCCAGTTATATTTCCAATACTTCCATTAGGATCACTTACTATCCATATACCTTCACAAGATTCAATTGAATTACTTGGAGTAGCAGTACAATTAGTTACTTTTTCTATACTTTGTCCAGCAACTGGCACATTAAAAGAATATGTTATCGATTCAATCATATGAGAAGAATCTGTTGCATATACATTAGTTATGCCTAGTAATAAGACCGTTGTGATAAATAATAGCAATTTCTTCATATTATCACCTCTATTATAATTTTATCAATTATATTATGATTTAGCAATTAATATTTTTTATAATTCTATTTTCCATATATCTTTGTAGGATTCAAAGCTCATTGTTTCTATTTTTATATTTAATTTATATCTAGCACTAATATAGTCGTCTCCTTGAGAGCGACATTCTACTCCATCTAATAGATTACAAGATGTTTCATTAATAACATTATTATTGAATGTGATTGCGTCTATAAAATTAGAAGTTGTTTCTTTTTGATTAAGTTTATTTTTATAGTAATAGTATCCATCTATTAATATCCATTCTTTATTAATAGTTAATATAGCTGCTTTTGTACCATCACTTAGAGTTAGGCCTAAATTATTACCATTTTTAGATATCCATTCTTCATTAAATGATATTCTTACTACTATTGGAACATTATCATTATTAGTATAATTTATTTCTTTATTTATAGTAGTACCTGGAGTCCATTTAGATGGGCTAATGAATTCTATATTTTTAATATTATTATATTGTTGTTTTGCGAATATTGTAGGTAATTTTATATTATCAATAAAAAAAGCAAGAGATATTCCTATTAAACCAACTATTATTAATAAAAATGTTGTGAATAATGGTTTAATAAGTCTATTTCTCTTACTATACATACATACCTCCAATTATAATATTTCTATTTCTTCATCTTCTTCTTTATTAGAGGATTCTACTTTTTCATTTGCTTCTTTTATTTCACCTAAATCAAATACTTCTGTTTTAAATTGTTTTTCTTGTGCATTATTTATTTCTGTTACATCGAATGTTTCTGTTGCAAATTGTTTTTCTTCTTGTGGTTCGTTTGCGATAGGTTCATCTGCGATAGCTTGTGGTACTTCTGGTTCATTTGGTACAACTTCTTGTGCAGCTTCTTTTGTTTGTTCCTGTACTTCAGCTTCTTCTACTAATTCATCATTGTCTTTATTAGCAATTCTACCAGAAGCAAATTCTAGTATTAATATTAATACTACTATAACTACTAAATAATAGTGAGTATTTACTGTTTTAATATAAAAACCTATATATGGTAGAACTAGATTATCTACTTTACCTAATACTTGATCATATGTTACTACTACTGGATCTATAGTATTAGTAGCATCACCTTTAGTTGTATATCCCTTTTCATCTACCTTATATACTCTATGAGATACTATTTTATCAGATACTTTAAAAGATATTATATTTCCTTCTTTAATTTGATTCTTTGGTACTTTGTGGAAATATATGATACTACCTTCTTTTATATGTGGAGCCATTGAACCACTTAATACAACTAATGGTTTATGTCCAAATATAATAGGTAAACAAACTATTGCATATACTGCGATAGCTACATATGAAATCCATGCTAGTACATGTATTATTCCTTTAAATATTTTCATAGTGATCACCCTTTTGTATTCTATAATCATATTCATTATAGCATAGTTCTATAAAAAAAGAAAAGATAATTTTTATTATCTTATTGAAGGTAAACAATTCCAATATTTAAATATGTCATTACTATTTGAATTATAATCTATAATAATTTGCAAAATTAAATTTATTGCAGTCATTAATAAGAATAACACAATAGAAATAATAATGATTTTGATTAGTCTTTTTTTTGCTTTTTTAATATTTTCTTTTTCCTTAGTTCTAATATTTTTTATTAAATTAATAATACCAATTAAAATGCTGATTATTGGGATAATTATTTGAAATAAAAATACAACTATACGTAATATTTTCTTAATAAGTTGTTTCCTTCTATATTCATCACAATTATCTATATCAGTACCAATTAAAAAATAATTACTCATATTTTATTAACCTCTTTTCGTTATAATAATATACCATAAATATTAAAATTACTAGATAGAAAAAGATATAATTTCTTATATCTTATAATTCAAATTGACTATTATATAAGTCGGCATAGAAGCCATTTTTCTTCATTAAATCTTCATGTGTTCCTTGTTCAATGATGTTTCCTTCGTTCATTACTAATATTAGGTCTGCATTACGAATAGTAGATAATCTATGTGCTATGATGAAACTTGTTCTTCCTTCTGTTAATTTATCCATTGCTTGTTGAACTAATTCTTCTGTTCTTGTATCTACATTAGATGTAGCTTCATCTAATATTAAGAATGGGGCATCTTTAATCATACCTCTGGCGATTGTGATTAACTGTTTTTGTCCACTAGATATAGATTCATTATCTCCTACTTTAGAACTTAATCCTCCTGGTAGTGTTTTAATAAAATGATCTATTCCTAATATTTTGCAGGCTTCCCATATTTCTTCATCATTTACTTCTTTTTTATTAAACTTAATATTATCTCTTACTGTTCCATCAAATAACCAAGTATCTTGTAGAACCATACAGAATAATTCTCTTAAGTTTTCTCTTGAGATATTTTTTGTTGAAACATTATCTATTAAGATATCTCCATCTTTAATTTCATAGAATCTCATTAATAGATTTACCATAGTTGTTTTACCTGCACCTGTTGGTCCTACTATAGCGATTTTTTGACCTGGTTTTGCTTTAGCACTAAAGTGTTTAATAATAGTTTTATCTTCTGAATAGCCAAATTTAACATTATTAAACTCTATTTGTCCTCTTACTTTTGATTTATCTAAATGTTTTAGGTCTTTTTCTTCTTTAGTCATTTCCTCTTCTCCTAAGAAGTCAAATACACGTTCTGCAGCTGCTGCAGTACTTTGAAGTGATGTCATACTTTGAGCTATTTGAGATAGAGGTCTTGTGAACATTCTTACATAAATCATGAACTCAATTATAACTCCTATACCAATATTACCTTTCATTACTAATAGGGCCCCTACTACGCATATTGCGACATATCCTAAGTTACCTACAAATCCCATTAGAGGAGGCATTATTCCAGATAAGAATTGACTATTTCTACTACTTTTAAATAATTTAAAATTTAATTTATCAAATTCTTTATTAGTCTCTTCTTCCCCATTATATGATACTACTATATTATGTCCTGAATATATCTCCTCAATATATCCATTTAAATCACCTAGTTGTTCTTGTCTTTGAACAAAATATTTTTGAGATTTTGATAAAATAAATCCCATTATGATAAATCCAAATAAACTAGCTCCTATACCCGAAAAAGCCATTGTTGTATTTATAGATATCATCATTATTATAGAACCAATAAACAATGTAATACTTGTGATTAGGGAACCTAGTGATTGATTAAGACTCATGGACATTGTATCTACATCATTAGTTACTCTAGATAAGATATCTCCTGTTTCGTGATTATCAAAATACTTTAATGGTAATCTATCTATCTTTTTATTAATATCTTTTCTTACTTTTTTAGCATATCTATTAGTTACTAGAGCCATAATTATTTGTTCTATATAACCAAAGATAGCTGATATTACGTATAAAACTACTAATATAATAGTTATTTTTATAACCATATCTTTATTAATCTTAGGAATAACTAATTCTTTTATACTATCTGGAAATTCATCTATTTTAGATAACATTTCCATATTAGCTTCTTCTTGATTCATAGTTTTTAAAATACTTAAAAATTCTATTTGATCTTGTTTTGTTATTTTTGCATTATCTACTGTAATATCAGTAATTATAGTATCTATAGTAGTTTGATCTAGATTAGAAAATGCTTTTATATCATCTTTTTGATCTGGAGTAGATAAAGCATTTAATAATTCTTTTTGTTCTATAGTTAGATTATCTTTATATGTAATCATAAAATTATTTATAGAATTTTTATATATTTCTGTTGATACTTTAGTTAATCCTTCTACATTTGGTTTTACTCCATCTGATATATAATCTGCTAGATTAGCTAATTTATTTGGAGCTATTAAAGAGATTATGGCACTACCAAATGCTAATAATAGAGATATTATTATAGCTATATGCCAGTTCTTTAGACTTTTAATTAATTTAATCATTGATCCTTTAAAATCTTTTGATTTTTCTATTGCTCTTCCTCTATGCATTGTTTAATTCCTCCTCACTTAATTGTGATAAGGCTATTTCTTTATAAACTTCACATGATTTTAGAAGCTCTTTATGGGTACCTATACCTACACATTCTCCTTTATCTAAAACTATTATTTTATCTGCATTAATAATAGTACCTATACGTTGGGCTACTATTAATGTTGTGGCATCTTTAGTATACTTTTTTAAATCTTTTCTTAACTGTGAATCTGTTTTATAGTCTAGAGCTGAGAAAGTGTCATCAAATATATATATTTCTGGATCTCTAGCGATTGCTCTTGCGATAGATAGTCTTTGTTTTTGACCACCTGATACATTAGTACCACCTCTTGCGATATGAGCATCTAATTTGCCATCCATTTTATCTACAAATTCTTTAGCTTGAGCTACTTTTAAAGATTCATTTATTTTTTGATCTGTTACCTCTTCTTTTCCATTATCACCAAACTTAATATTATCTTTGATAGAACCTGTGAACATAAAAGCTTTTTGAGCTACATAACCAATAATATTATGTAGTGTTTTTTGTTTATAATCTTTTACATCTACTCCATCTACTAAGATAGATCCTTCTGTTACATCATAAAATCTAGGTATTAAATTTATTAAAGTAGATTTACCACTACCTGTAGAACCAATAAAAGCAATTGTTTCTCCTTCTTCAGCTTTAAATGAAATATTCTTTAATAAATATTCATCTGCATCAGGGTATTTGAAAGATACATTTTTGAATTCTACTGTTCCTTTTTCTATTGGTTTAGCATCATCTTTATCTTTAATTATAATATCTGAATCTAATACTTCATTTATACGATTAGCTGATACTCTTGCTCTTGGCAAAATCATAAATATTACTGTTAACATCATAAATGACATTATTACTTGCATACCATAACTTGTGAATACAACCATATTAGAGAATAAATCTAATCTTTGGAATAGGCCTAAATTTACCATTAATAGAGCTCCTACAAAGTATATTCCTACAGTTAATCCATGCATAATAATACCCATTACTGGATCCATAATAGCAAATGTTTTTTGAATTGTAATATTAGTATTAGTTAAATCACTATTAACATCATTAAATTTATTTTCTTGATATTTTTCAGCATTAAATGCTCGTATAACTCTAACTCCTTGAATGCCTTCTCTAGTTACATTATTAGTCTTATCAATTAATAATTGGATTTTCTTAAATAATGGAGTTACTACAAACATAATACTAAATACAGTTATTAATAGAATTATTACTCCTACTGCGACTATTCCACTTAAAGCTGCACTTCTATTTACTATTTTAGTTACTGCCCAAATGGCCATAATTGGAGCTCTTAGTAGGGCTTGAAGACCAAAGGCTATTAACATTTCTATTTGAGTAACATCATTTGTTGTCCTAGTGATTAAGCTACTTGTTTGAAAGTTTTTAATTTCTGTTATTCCAAATTTTTGTACTTTTTTAAATAATCTTTCTCTTAGATTAAGTGAAAATTCTGCGGATAAAGTAGAAGCTAAAAATCCAATAATTACAGCGAATATAGCACTAGCAAAAGCACATAAAAGCATATATAAACCACTAGTTAATATTTCTTTCATAGTACTTCCTTCAGTTTCAATTAATTTAGTTATTTCACTCATATAATCAGGTAGTTTTAGTTCTAATCCTACTTGAAATATTATGATTATGAAGCAAATTAAAACCATTAATACTTGTTTCTTATTAAATTGTTTAAATAGTTTTATCATTCTTCCTCCTTGTATGTTTTAAGATTGTTTTCTATATAACCATCATATTCGATTATATATCCTTGAATATTTTTTATCAAGCAACGTACAAAAAAAGAGTTGAATTAAATCAACTCTTTACAAATTATTTCTTTGTTAAATAGTATTTTTGAGCGGCAGAATTATTTGAAGTATATACTTGAATATTTGTCTTATTAGCTGTTTTTCCACCAGCTGCATCTAATGCTTTACCATTACATCTTGATATAAAAGTATATGTACCATTACTATTCTTTTTTATTACCCATAATTGAGCACTAGATCCATTATATGTATATTGCCATACATTAGCACCATTTGATTGACTAGCACTTTTAATATCTAAAGCTTTATTTGATTTAACATTTATTATTTTATAATAACCATCTTTTACATGAGTTATTTTAAATTGTTGTGCTTTAGAATTATTTGATTTATATAATTGAACATTTGCTTTATTATCAGTAGATCCGCTAGCAATATCTAATACTTGAGTTTTGGCTTTAGATATTCCAATTACGTAAGTACCATTAGATACTGATTGTGTACCAGTTAAATTATTATCTTTAGTCAATTTAAATTTCTGTGCTTTACTATTATTATTTGTATATATTTGGATATTTGTACTATTAGCTGTTTTTCCACCAGATACATCTAAAGCAAAGTTACCTAATTTAGATATAAATGTATAAGTACCATCAGTATTCTTTCTAATTTTCCATAATTGAGCATTAGATCCATTATAAGTATATTGCCATACATTTGTACCTTTAA
>JAEEGL016565499.1_pt1 | contig 21725 bp, 14 predicted proteins | sample 9134231 | NCBI WGS metagenome assembly JAEEGL01 (sample SAMN16246548, study PRJNA631951) | gut metagenome | biome: gut microbiome; feature: rumen; material: fiber-attached | host: Bos | place: Iran: Karaj | collected 2018-10
GAACACGTCCAGAGCGCCGTTCTTGGAGAGGACAAGCAGATAATTCTTGAGTGATTTGGCGGGATCGAGCCGGTCGCGGTAGAGCCACACTTTCATGAAGACCGTCTGCGCCAGGTCTTCCGCGAGCGCCTTGTTCTTGACTAGTATCATGAGGAATTTCCGCACCTGGGGATACCAGCGCAGAAAGAGCGCGTCGAACGCCCGTTCGTCGCCGGCTTTGACGGCGGCGATAAGTTCACTGTCCGAAAAGGCTTTGTATTTTCCCGCAATGCTCAAAACCGCTCTGTTTTAGTGTCCCACAAAAATAACCAAAAAATTTCATTTTCCCATCCTTCGCGGCTTATTTTCTCCGCCCGCCGAGGACTCGGATCCCTGCGCTTCCTCTGTCCGTGGGGCTGGAGGTACAGGTTGCGGGCGGAGAGGCCGGAAAACGCCCGGAACCTCGGCCCGGTGACATAGGTTGCGGGCGAAAAAGCCGGAGAGTGCCCGGAACCTCAAAGCCGCAGGCCGTCAGGTGCGGGAAATGACATCCATCACGGCGAGGGTGTGATCGAGGGCGCGGAGCATCGCGTCGCGGTCGTGGTGGAGGTAGAGGGTGCGGAAGGTGTCGAATTCGTGGCAGAGGCGGTGGGGGTAGCGGTTCGGGGCGTAGTGCTCAGGCTCCTGGCCACGGATGCTGACGGTGAGGGAAGGGAGGAGGTTGGGCATCCCTTCGATGCGGATCCAGCCTTTGTCGCCCTGGATGGTGAGGCCGGAGGGGTTGCCGGAATCTTTGGCGGCGGTGCAGACGGCCAGGTGGCCGGGATAGACGAGGAGGACGGTGCCAGAAGTGTCAATGCCGTTGTAACCGTGGTTGGAACGGAAGATGACTTCCTGCGGCTGCCCGAACAGGCTGACGGCGAGATGCAGGTTGTAGATGTTGAGGTCGCGGAGCGCGCCGCCTTCGCAGGAGGGGTCGAACGCGGAGCCAATAATGCCGTTAAGATAGTCTTCGTACCGGGAGGAGAATTGGGAGAAATCGGCCTGGAATAACTTGACCGTCCCGATGCGGGGAAGGTGTTCTTTGACGGCCGCCCAGACGGGGAGATAGATATTCGAAATCGTCTCAAACAGGAAGAGGCCCTTCTCCCGGGCCTTGTCCGCGAGGGCGCGTGCCTGTTCCGGAGAGGAGCAGAAGGGTTTCTCCACCAGCACATTGACGCCTGCTTCCAGAGCGGTCATTGCGTATTCGTAATGGACGGGATTGACCAGTCCGATATAGACGAAATCAACGCCGGAGGCCAGCAGGTCCGCGTAGGTCGGACAGACCTGCGGAATGCCGAACCGGTCTGCGAGCGGGCGGGCCTTCTCGGGATGGCGTCCCCAGATGGCGGCCACCTCCCATCCGGTCTCCTGCATAGCCGCGACGGCTTCGGGAATGATTTTTCCGGTGCCGGCGATGCCGACGCGGACTTTCACCTGTTCTTTCACCGGATATAAATAATATTCGGCACGATCCGCTGGCCATAGTGGTCGAAGCGTCTGTTGTCGTAGGGGTGCGAGAGGACGCCGGTCTGCGGGGTCCAGAGGGCGCAGGAACCGCCGCCGTCGAGGTTGATGGCATCAACGAGGCCGAACATCTGGGCAATCTGCACCGTCTCTTCGATCGAGGCACCATCACCCTGCCCGGGGAAGCGTCCGTCGATGACGATCATATACGCCCGGTCCCTTTTGTCCACGCCCATCAGAGTGCGGGGATGATGCTTGGTGTAGAAACTCTTGTTCGGCCAGGATTCCCGGGCGGGCTTGCCGTCCTGGAGGAGGACCGGCCCGGCCGCGATGGCATTCCAAAGATTCGCACAGGCCAGATCATAGTGAAGCGTGTCGCAGGCAAAAATGTGCACTCCGCCGTTGCTTGAGAAGCCAAGGATGCCGTCGGTACGGAGGTCGAATTCCCGCGCCGTCGTGGAGGCCATCCGCCTCCCGCGAATCTTCAGATAGGTGACGGGTGTGAGTTCCTTCACGTTGAAATAGCTCCCGTTCACAGCGGCGATGGCTCCGGCCAGCTGCCCGAGGGCGCTAGTGCTGTCGGCCCATTCCCGTTCGGCATCGCAGATCTGGGTCCTGTGCCGGAAGGAGTTGTAGCGGACCGCCGAGATGTAAGCCGTGCGGCCGAAGAGTTCGGTCTGCACGGCGCAGTACCGAACGCCTTTGCCGAGTTTTTTCCAATTCCAGTCGGGCGCTTTCTCCTGCGCCAGAGCCGCGATGCCCCAAACCAGGGCGGCGGCCAGAAGTAACCATTTTCTCATAGCAGGCAAACCTACAAAATTAACGTGAAAAATCCAAGACGGCTATCGTTCGAACTTCCGGAGGATGGAAAGTTTGATGCGTTCCATCTTGCCGCCGTAAGGGTGCTCCCGAAGCGGAAGATTCCAGTGTGTCTTACCGCGCAGGACGGTCTGCGGGTGGGTGAATTCCCGGAATCCCCATTCGCCGTGATAGGCGCCCATTCCCGAATGGCCCGTCCCGTTGAAAGGAACGCCTTTCACCATCATATGGATGCACACCTCGTTGATGCATCCCCCGCCGTACTGCTGGGTGCGCATCACGTGGTTCGCCCACCGCATATTCCGGGTGAACAGATACATCGCCAAGGGGTGTTCGCGGTCGGCGACGGTTTCCATCAGGGCGTCGACTTCCGCGTCCTTGAACGGCACGACGGGCAGCAGCGGACAGAAAAGTTCGTGCTGTACGATGTGCTCGTCAATACCCACAGGATAGATGATTGTCGGGCTGTAACGCCGCGTCTCCTTGTTGCCGGAGCCTCCGAAGAGGATGCGGTCGCGGTACTCGTCGGCGAGCGACGCGCATTTGTCGTAGGCGCGGTCGGTGATGAGTTTGGGATATTCCGGATTCTCTTCCGGCTTCTCTCCGATCTGGGCGATGAAAGCCTTTTTCAATTCGGCCAGGAAAGGTTCGGCTACATCTTCCGCCACGGCAATCTGGTTGATGTTGATGCAGATTTGCCCGGCGTTGCAGAGCTTGAAGAAGGCGATCTTGCGGGCGGCGTCCTTCAAATCGGCATCCTTGCGGACGACGCACCAGTTGCCGGTCTCGCCGCCGAGTTCCAGGGCCACCGGGGTCAGATTCTTGGCGGCCTCTGCCATCACGTGCTTGCCCACGGACGGCGATCCGGTGTAGAAGATCTTGTCGAAGCGCTGGGCCAGGCACATATCGGCCACGTCGTGCCCACCGTCGATCAGCGTGACGTATTCGGGCGGGAATACTTCGGCGAAGAATTTCTTCAGGGCCGCGGTGCAGGCCGCCGATTTGGAGCTCGCTTTGATGACCACTGTGTTGCCGCCGGCCATTGCCGCAGCCACGACGCCGATCGTCAGGAGAACGGGGAAGTTGAACGGACTGATCACCAGCGACACGCCGTAAGGCATCTTGTACACCTTGGTAACTGTGCTCGGGAAGCACATCAGGCCACTGAAGTGCCGCTCAGGACGCGCCCAGCGGCGCAGGCCGCGGATCATTTCGTTTACCTCGGTGATGATGGGGCCGATGTCGCAGAGGAAGGCCTCGACCCGGCTCCGGCCGAGGTCTTCGGCGAGGGCGTCCTCCAATTCCGTTTCGTGGGCAAGGACGGCCGCCTTCAGTTTCTTGAGCTGCTGAATCCGCCATTTCACGGGAAGAGTGACTCCGCTGCGGAAATACTTCCGCTGCGCCGCGACGATGTTCCGGATCTCCTCTTCAGTATGATAATGATCGTCCGGGAATGGGGTGACGGAGCGGATCACCTCCCCCGGCAGCCGGTGAATCTGTTTCCTGAAAAAATAGGTATCCATTTCAGCACAAATAATTGCAAACACACAAATTTAATAATAATTAACCATAATTGAAAAAAATGCGTAAATTTGCGAGGATTGTGGAAAATTTTGAAAACATTAATCACATAATGATGAAAAAACTTTATTCAATGCCTGCTGTCAGAGTGGGCGGCATTGCGCTGGAACGCGCTTTTCTGGCCTCCGCGACAGCCGGAGGCATCACGCCGGGTTCTGACCCCGGGACCGGCGGATCCTGGGAATTCGGGGATGAAGACTAAAAAAAGACGGCCCTATGAAAAAGTATTTTTATTTCCTCGCGGCGGTTGCCGCACTTTCGCTTGCTTCCTGTAACAAGAACGAGCCGACCGGTCCCGTAGAACCCGAAGGCCCGGATGGTCCTCAGGGGCCTCAGGCTGTCGAAATTACCGTCCGTGGCCGGGTCGCGGAGACCAGGACCCACATCGTCGCCGCGCAGAGCGGTGACGATTGGACGTACACCTCCCATTGGGATGACGCCGGCGAGGCGCTGGGTGCCTTCCTGTTCCAGAGCGCCCTTACCGCTTCCGATACTCCTGCCCGCCTCCCGGGCGAGAACTCCGGGGACGAGATGGTATTCCACGGAACGGGTATGCCGCTCGAGGACGGAACGTATAGATTGTTCCTGTATTCACCTTACAGCGCCTACGTATCAACGGGTGACGGATTTATCGTCGGCAACCTCAAGACCAGCCAGAGCCCGGTCCAGGGTTCCTTCGATCCGGCCTGTGACCTGATGGGCTATTCGACGGACAATGTCGTCGTCTCCGACGGGGCGGCCGTCATCGAGAACATCACGCTCCAGCGCCCGATGGCCATCCTGCGCGTCAACCTCACAGCGGATGCGGCAGGCATCGCGGCCGGAGAGGTCGTTACTTCCATCAAGATGGAGAATGCGCTGATCCCGCTGACCGGCACCGTCAAGATCGGGATGACCGGCAATGCGGAATTCACCGATCCCAAGACCTATGTCGAGGCGACGATTCCTGCGAGCGAGGCCATTACCATCGGTGGCGCCAACGGCACTAATGCGGTATACTTCATCGTGGCCCCGGTGACGATCCCCCAGAATACTGAGATTACCTTCACCGTCGAGACGGCGGATCATAGTGGCGAGAATGCGATTGTCCGTACCGTGACGGCGCCTTCCGCTATGGCCTTCCAGGGCGGAAAGGTCAATGTGATCGACCTTAAGATCCGTGACAAGGATGCGGGCGAGATGCGCTATGCGGGCGGTACCGGCATCGAGAGCGATCCCTGGCTCATTGCCACAGCCCAGCATATGATCCATATGACTGAGGACGGCGTGGACGGCGAGACCAAGTACTTCAAGATGATCGATGACGTGGATATGTCCTCCGTGGCGGCGGCTGACTGGACGCCATACAACAACGAAGGTGAATATGCCAAGAAGATTTATTTCGACGGCGACAACCATCTCGTCAGCAACCTCGCCCTGGAGAGTCGCGACGGCGTCAAGTATATGTCGGTGTTCGGCCTTGTGAACGGAACGGTCAAGAATGTGAAATTCAAGAATTGCTCCGTTACATCCTCCTCGAGCGACCCGCTCGGCCTCGTGGCCGGATGGGCCGGCAACCTGAGCGGGACCATTACCGCCGCGCTGGAGAATGTCCACGCGACGCAGTGCGCCCTCAGCTGCAGCTATGCCAAGAACGATATCGGCGGCTTGGTCGGAAGGACCAATGCAACCACCTACAAGAAGTGCTCTTATGACGGCACGATTACCCGTACGGCCAAGGCGGATGATGATAAATATTATCACATGGGCGGCGTCATCGGCAACTGCTACGCTTCTGAAGGTTCCCTCACCATCGAGAACTGCTCCTCGTCCGGAACGTTGACGGATCCCGACAACTCGGTGGGCGGCATCCTCGGCGGTATGAACGGGGAGTTCTATGTCGAGGTGACGAATTGCAGTTCCACGGTCGACATTATCTCTGAGGGTAAGGTGATTGGCGGCATCATCGGCTATACCGGAATGGCTACGGTTTCCGGCTGCACCTACGACGGCAACATTACGACAACCTACTCAAAGGATTCCTATGTCGGCGGCATTGTCCCTTACAACTATCATTGGACGATCATTTCCAACTGTACTTCCGCCGGTAAGATCACTGCTACCAAGGGCCGTGTCGGCGGTATCTACGGATCTATCGGCGCGCAGAACGGCGATACGCACGAGGTATTCGTTATCACGAACTGCAGCAGCTCGATGACCATTAATGTCTCCAACGGAGACAATTGCGGCGGTATCGTGGGCTACGGTTATTATACCTACGGCGGCCGGAGGAGCATCACCGGTTGCTCGTTCACGGGGACGCTCAATACCAAGGGGCAGCAGTGCGGCGGTATCATCGGCTACGCGCACTGGACCGATATTACGAAATGCTCCGTCAGCGGCACCGTCAACTCTACCGGCGGCAGCACGGGCATCGGCGGCATTGCCGGACGTGCCAATCACGACGTTCTGATCGAGGACTGCAGCTTCACGGGCAGCTTTACCTGCAACAACCAGCGCTCCGCCGGTATCGTCGGCAATACTAGTGGCTCCAATCTGGTGATCCGTCGCTGCTTTGTCGGTTCTTCGCTGCTGGATAAGAACCTGAATATCGCCGGCATTCTCGGTAACGGTCAGTCGGCCAATTCGACGGCGGGTACGCACGAAAACAACAATATCACAATTGAGAAGTGCATCGTCTGGAGCCCGACGATTACGGCGCAAAGCGGCACGGCCGCCCAGTGGGGTTCCGGCGCCATCGCCGGTTCCATCGGCGGCAAGAACACCCTGACGGACAACTTCCGCAATCCGGATATGGTGCTTACCTACACCTGCGCCAATACGGAATGGCCGCTCCTGTACGATCAGGAGAATGCTTCCGCTTCGGCCCAGATGACTTACTACAACGGTGCTGTGGAAGCCCCTGCGACCTGCCAGTCGCCTTACCACGGCAAAGCCGCGGCGGCGGGCAAGTCGGCCGCCCAGGTTGCTTCCGACCTCAGCTATCCGGCCGATACCTGGGATCTCACAGGCTCTGCGCCGGTGCTGAAATAAACTCCCGGCATAGTTTACGAAGAGTGCCCCTGAAGCGATTCAGAGGCACTCTTTTTAGATATTAAGCTATACTTACTTGGCCGTTACGACGGCAAGTCCGTCCATAATCTCGCGGGGAACCCGGCCGGAATTGCCGGGGGCGTTGCGCATTGTGAGCGTGCCGCCGGAGCTCCGCGTGACGTATGTCGACGAGCCGCCGCCGTCGAGGTTGATGGCATCGGCCGCTCCCGCCGCCTTGAGGATGCGGGAAAGCACGTCATAACTGACGCTGTAGGACCCGGTCTTGTAGCCAAGCTCTTCCCTTCCGTCTACGACGAGGATCCAGGTCGTCTTGTGATCACTGCTGGTACCGACGGCCGTGCGGGGATGCTGCGCGGGGTCGGTATAGCTGACCGTGATGCCGTTCCAAAGGAGTGCCTGGCGGCCACCGATGGCTTCCTGGATGTTGGCTTTGACGCTGTTGTAGTCGGTCTGGTTCATACAGCGGGCCGTCCCGTCCTTGAAGACGGCATAGACCGTGTTGACCGTGGTGGCAAAATCGCTCTTGAGGCACACTCCCTTGCGGTACAGGATGCCCTGGAGGACCAGTTCGCCGGTGCTGTCGCCAAAGAAATCGCCGTTGGTGCCGCCCCAGACCGTGATGTTGGTCCGTTTCTGCTGGAGGGCATTCAGCTGATTGAGCACCAGCTGCCGGTTGTGGATCTTGGTGTCGTCATCGTCCGGGAGCGTCGCCAGGACGGTCGCCTTGGTCATATCCACGGCGAGGAGATAGACATTTCGGTTGAGCGCCTGCGTGTCGCCGCCGAAGTCGTCCTGTAGCGTGCAACTCATCTCAAAGCTGGTGACACCGTCCGTGAGGGTGGTGAAAGTGTCTTTGGACACGCCCTGGATGTAGCTGCCCATCGCATAGACCAGCCTCCGGCCATATTCGGTGGAAGCGTGGAATTTCTCGTTGCTGAATTGCTGGGTAACCGTGATGTCGGCCTCCAGGGCGCCGTCGTCAGACATGACCTTGAAGGCCGCGCTCCGGGCGCTCCCCGTGAAATTGACCTCTCCCGAGATAACCAGGGCGGAGACGTTTTTCTTCTCCAGATGAAGCCACTCACACGCAGGGTCAGTGAAACTCCACCCGCCCTCTGCATTGACGGAGATGTAGGTGGATTTGCCAAAGGTGTCCAGATTGACCTTTGTTTCGGAGACGAATCCCGAGGCGGCGTTGCCGTACTGTACGATCTGGAGCACCTTCCCGGCTTTCCCGGCCGTGACTTTGATACTGGCGTTGCGGTCGCCTTCGTCCTTGTTGGCGGAGACCCGGATCTTGAGCGGATCGCCCGCCTTGCCGGATTCGGTCAGCACGGTAACCCAGCCGTCCCGGGAAGAGGCTTCCCACGAAGCGTTGCAGACCAGGCCGCAGTCGTGCACGGCGGATTCGGCCGTGATGAACATCGGGTTCTGCGCAAAGGCCACCGCGGCCTCCTCGCCTCCTCCTCCCTTTCCACAAGAGAGGAGGAGCGCAAGGGGTGCGGCTAAAAAGTAATAACGGAATCTCATATTACCGGACAAAGGCTCCCATCATCGCGTCGTTGCGAGGATTATCCCATTGGTCTTTCCCGAGGACGCTCTGATCGATAGGCGCATTGAGGCCATTCAGGCCGCTGACCGTGTAACCAAACGTCACAGCGGGATTGGCATTGCCGCCGGTCAGGGAGAAAACGGTGGTCTTGCCATCGGCTTCCCGCTTGCTGAGCATCGTGCTCCCGTCAAACAGCGGGGCGGCGCTTATGTTCGCTCCGCCATCATCGACCGTGCGCGACCCGATCACGCATTTGTGCGCTGTCAGCGTGGATCCGCTCACAGTATACAGATCTGCGGCATCAACATTTGCGTTCCAGATATTGCCGGATACAATGCTGTTGTAGATGTCGACCGTGCCTCCGGCCTTTTCGATGCCGATGGCACCGCCGGCCGTTGCTGAAGTCCGGTTATTGGTATTGTTGACAATCGTGCAGCTGTAAATCTTGGCCGTCGTCGGATAGGTTGCCTGGTCAGAAACGAATGCAAGGGCGCTTCCGGTCGAGGCGGAGGTATTGTTGAAGAGGGTGCAGTTCGCCATATTCAGGAACACGCCTGAGGTGGCCTGGGAGCGGGCGTAAATAGCGCCGCCACGGCCCGTCGCGACATTGCCCGAGAATTCGGAGCCGATGACGGTCAGTTTGGTGGGAGCGTCCGCGGCGTTGGTGAGTTCGTAGATTGCGGCGGCAAGGCCGGCCTTGTTGTCCCGGAAGATACAGTCCTTGATGGTGACGTCGGCGCCCGGATAGACCAGGTTGGCGCCATTGGTGCCGGCGCCCGTCGAAGCGTTGACGGCGACATTCTCCTTGATGAGGCAGCGCTCCATCAGCACGGTGGCGTAGGTGACACCGAAACCACCGCCCATATTGGCCTGGTTCTTCTCGATGGTGCAGTCCGTGAACGTGGCCGTTACGATGGAGGTCGTTTTCTCTCCGCGGACATAGATACCAGCCATGTTCACCGTAGTTTTGTTTCCGGAGAAGATGCAGTTCGTCGCCGTGGTGGTCGAGGTCGCTTCTGCCGGGGCATAGAGATACAGTCCGGCCGCAACGCCGGTTCCCTGGTTATCGGTGAACCGGCAACCGTCCAGGGTCAGTTCGCTCTCGGCCGCCCAGAGTCCGGTGCCGTTGTTCTGGATGGAAGTATTGCCACTCACCTCGATGTTCTTGAGGGTTCCCTTTACATCGTTGAGATAGGCACCGACAGCACTGAGGCCTTTGTTTCCGTAAATCTTGACATTCTCCATATCGAGACTGGTCCCGATGGCGTAGAGTCCTGTGCCGTAGCTGTCATTATAATTTTTTTCGTTAACGGGAGAAGTGACCGCTTTATCGGTGGATGCGGCCGTAGCATCGCCGCCTGTGATCGCCAGGTCCTTGAGGATAACCTTTGCCTCCGGGAGGGCGGTCACGCACATCGTGTGCAGGACACCGTCGCCGTCGAGGATGGTCTTGTCGTTGCCCGCGCCGATAAGGGTGAGACCGCGGGCGACCTCGAAGGTCTTGTGGGCGGCATCGCCGCTCTCATCGCCGAGCAGGTTGCGTGTGGGCTTGTAAGTGCCGGCGGCAAGGTGGATGACCGAGCCTTCATCCGCGGAAGAGAGCGCGTAATCCAGCGTGGCGGGATCCTCGGCCGTAAGACCTTTCGACCTGGGACGGCCGTCGGGCGCGACATAGAAGTCGCGGGCGCCGATGACCATCTCCAGGGCGACGGAAATGTACTTGTGGATCTTCACGTCGGTCCCTCCGATGTAGGACTGGAAGGCCTCTTCGGTCCATAGAAGTTCCTCGTAGGTGTCGGTCCCGTTGTAGGTAAGGACGAGCTTCATTCCGCCGGTGACGGAGAACCAGCCGATGGGGAAGCGGAAGGTGAGGCCGTTCTTGGCGCTCTCCCCGCCCGGGAAGGTGGCGCCGATGCTCTTGAGGTTGCCGGTGGCGGTCACTTTCCCGGTGATCGGATTGACCGTGCAGGCGCCGGCGACGTTGCCGGTGACGGCCGTCTCGTCAACGGGAATGAGTTCGACTTTGTTGAGGGTTACGTCCACCGGGGCGAGCTTGACTTCCAGCATCGAAGCGGCCGGGGTGAAATCCATTGCGACGACCCCTTTCTCGGGTGCCGTGGCCGTGTAGGCATACATCGGGAGCCGGGTCTGGCTCTCTCCGCCCGAGATGGTCTGGTTCTGCGGAATGGTGAAGGCCCCGAACTGCGTGCAGCCATAGTAGGCCGTGAGCGGGTTGATGCCGACCATTTCCTGGGTCAGGCCCTCGGTGGAGGTGAATTCGGCGGTCGCGCCGCTCTGGGCGGTGGTGAAGTTGTAGCTCTCCCCGTCGCAGGTGACGAGGATGGCGTCTCCGGCGGTCCAGGTAATCCCGGTTCCGGTCGCAGCGGTTTTGGTGGTGGCAATGGTGGCCTTGATGGTCAGCTCCTTTTTGCCGTCATTCTCTTTCTCGTCCGGATTGCAGGCGCAAAAGATGGCGGCAAAAGCCAGGGTAAGGAATAAAAACTTTTTCATATTGCTAGAATGTTGTTGATCCGATGGTGTTATGGGTTCTTTCCACGCCCCGCTGGTCGGTGTCGAAGACCGCGGCTTCCACGGCCGGGGCAAGTGCCGCTCCGGTCGAGATGAGATCGTCTTTGGACATTCCTTCCGAGCAGGCGGGGTTGGTCGTGCCTTCCACGAGGGTGCAGGTCTCGGTCTTTCCGCCCCAGAGGCCCGGCGCCGAGAGCATCGTGGCCGGGTCGAAGGCCCATCCGCTGACGGCGGTGCCGGTCGAGGCGTACAGGGCGTTCCCGACGATGGTGGTATAATAGAAGAGGTTTGGCGTAGTGCTGATGGAACTTCCGTAGCCGATATCCGCCCCGGCTCCGCTCTGGTTGCCGGAAACGATGCAGTTGTAGATATTGGTCGTGTTGTAGTTGTTCCAGAGGCTGATGCCGCCGCCGAGGAGGGTGGCGCTGTTGCCGGTGAAGGTGCAGCTGATGAGGGTCAGTTTCGACAATTTGCCGTTGCCGCCGTAGCCCTGGATGCCGCCGCCGTTGCCGGCCTTGTTGCCGAAGAAGGTGCAGTTCACAAAGACGGCATCAGACCATTCGCGGATGTATGCACCGCCGCCGGAGCGGCCGGAATTGACCGTGGTGCAGTCATTTCCAGAGAAGGTGCAGTTGTAGATGCGGCTGATGCTCGGCGCGCCTTCGGAATTGATGCTGTAGAATCCGGCGGCCTGGGCCGCGGAGATGTTGTTGGACACGCTGCAGCGGTTCATATAGAGGGTGGCGCCGCAATTCCAGAGGCCGCCGGCATTGGTCTTGGTCTCGTTGGCGATGATGCGGCTGTCGGTGATGGTGATTTCACCCTTGGCCTTGAGATATAAGCCGGCGGCGTGCAGCCCGGCTACATTGCCGGTGATGATGCAGTCGGCGATTTCAACGACGGAGGGACCGGTCACGATGCCGCCGCCATAGCCTTTGCTGTAGGAAATTCCCCCGACCAGATAACTTTCATCCTCGGCGGAGGTCTGCCCGCCGGTGACAGTGAGGCCTTTCAGTAGGGCCTTCTTCCCGTCCACTTTCGCGGCCGTGACTGTAACGACGTGATAGGCATTGCCGCCTTCCGCCAGCGTGCCGGAGAGGACCGTCACATTGGAAGAAGGATCGTAATCATTCGCCGCATCAAAGGACGCGTCGTCGGCTCCTGCCGGGAATCCGCCCTGGAGGGTGAAATTGCTGTGGATCTGGAAGGTCTTGTTGGCCGGATCGGTTTCGTCGGAATTCTCCAGGAAGACCGTGGGACTGTAGGTGCCGGCGGCCACAAGGATGGCGTCGCCGTCCGCCGCCTGGTCGATGGCGGCGGCGAGCGTCGTGGCGTTGGCCCAGGACAGGCCGCTGGCCGTGGGATCTCCGTCCACCTTGACATAGTACGTATTGCTGTCGCCGCCCTCGGCGCTCTCCTGCGTGATGGGGAAGTCGCAGTACTGGTCGGCGGTAACGACGGCCCGGAGGTAGCCGCTGCGCACTTCGACGGTGCGGTTCTTGGCGACCTTGACGGTCAGCACCTCATCCCCAAGCCCTCGCTCGGGAGAGACGCTTAGCCAGCTGACGCTGGGGGTGATCCGCCAGGGAAGGTTGCTGTGGAGGGTCACTTCAAAGGTGATGGCATCCTTGGTGACCGTCTTGGAGGCCTCGGACCACGACATGACGGCCTTCTCGGGGATGAAGGAGGTGTCTTCAAAATCCTTCAGGCAGGCTGTCAGGCTGAGGACTGCCACAGAGAGAATGCATAGTTTGCGCATAGCTTCCATTAGTTTTCGATGATGGCAAGGGCGTTGGCGGCTTCTTTCTCGATGCCGTTGTCGGACGGGGTATTGACCACCGGGAAGAGTTTCTCGCCGAGGTCGTCCCGCCGGATGAGGGTCGTGACGGCTCCGCTGTTCAGAAGGGCGGCGTTGTGCGCTCCGGCCGCCTTGAGGATGGCGGCGAGATCGGTGCAGGTGATGCCGTTGGAATAGTAGAAGTAGACGCCGTCCACGACGCCGGCCCAGACGGTCATTCCGTCTTCGGATACCGCGACGAAGGTGCGCGCGGCCGCGACGGGGCTCTCCTCCGTGACGGGGAATCCGCCTGAGAGGATGAGGTCACGGGTGCCTATGGCGTTGTTGATGGATCTGCGGTAGGTGCCGTAATCGGCCTGAGTGGCGATAACGGCCGTCCCGTCCTTGAGCGTGGCGAAGAATCCGCCCTTGGCGTCGGAGAAAGTGGATTTGACGGCATCTCCGTTGCGGTACATGATCCCGGTCGGGGTCTTGTCGGTCGCGGAGAAAGTGTCGCCGTTGACGGCGCCGAGGACGGTCGCATCGTTATTGAGTGCGGCGGCCATTTCGCTCGGCAGCGCCAGTTTGTCGGTGCCGGTGGGGACGGCGACCCCGAGGGTGGACGTTCCGAGGATAACCCGGAAGAGATAGAGCTGCATCGCGTAGCCTTTCTTGTTGAGATAGCTCAGATCCAGCAGACTCACACCCTGCGAGAGGTTGGTGACCTTGTCGTGCTTGACGTGACCGAATACATCCGGCGCCCCGCCGACGATATCCCGGGCCATCTTGGTGGAGGTCTCCAGGGAATAGGGCGGTTGCTCGAACAGATTGCCTTTGCGGCAGGAGGAAGCGGCCGCAAGGACGATCAGAAATATGTATAGTGATTTTTTCATACCCATCAATAATTAGGATTCTGTGGATTGAGCAGCGCATTGTTCTGCAGCTCGCTTTCCGGGATGGGGAGGAGCTGCTGGTAAGGCTGGATGCCGAGTTCTTCGACGGCCCGTCCCGTGCGGACGAGGTCGGTGAACCGGACATTCTCGCCGACGAATTCCCGGCGGCGCTCCAGCATTACGGCATCCTGGAAGGCCTTTTCCGTCATCGGATAGATGCTTTCCAGCCCCCGGGCGTTCCGGAGGTCGTTCAGTCGTCCGAGCCCCCGGTCTACCCCCTTCGCCTCGGCGCTGATGAGGTACATTTCCGAGAGGCGTGAGACGATGAACGGGTCGGTCCCGGTCTGGCCGCTGGGGTATTTGTTGATGAAGTTGAGGCCGTCGAGCGTAGTGACCGTGATCTCCTTGCGGTTGTCGCCTTCTTCGAAGAGCGTCATCACATCCTGTGCGGGCTGGTAGGAATAGTTACCCTTGTTGGGATGGTTATACGAATAGAACAGATTGCTGATGCCGATCTTGGAACCGTCGGCCGTCGCGCACTTGAAGGCGAAGAAGGTTTCGGTGTTGGTCGCGTTCCGGAAGATGTTGTCGAAGGAATCCAGCTTGTAGCGGGTGTTTCCGATCAGCGATTCCGCGGCGATGGCGGCTTCGTCTTTCCGGCCCAAGAACAGCAGGGCACGGGCCTTGAGTGCCGTCGCCGCGTCGGAGGAAACATAGTAGATGTCCGTATTGTCACCCAGCAGGCCGATGGCGTCGTCGAGGTCCTTGAGGATCTGCTCCCAGACCTTTTCGGCCTTCTCGCGGGGTACGTCGTTGACGGTATTGCGCGTCAGCAGCGGGACGTCGCCCCAGCGGGTGACCAGCTGCAGGTAGATATAGGCGCGGAAATAACAGGCTTCGCCGAGGACGCGGTTGCGGGTCTCTCCTTCCGGGAGTCCCTCGGCGATGCCGTAGACGTTGTTGACCTGATAGAGGGCCTTGTAGGCGCCCTGCCAGGCCGTTTCCACGATTTCGCTCTGCGCGTTGAGGATGCCGTTGATGAGGGCGATCGTGCTGGTGCTGTTTTTCTGCGTGAGGTTGCCCCCCAGGAGGTCTTCCAGGATATAAGAAGTCCGCTGCGGGAGTTCCTGCACTTCCCAGTACATACCCACCCGCAGCTGCGGGACGTCATCCGTCGTCACGGCTTCGGGAGAAATGGCCGAGTGTGGATAGTATTCCAGCATTTTGTTGCAGGCGGTGGTCACTGCAACCAGCAGAAGTGTGTAGAATAGCTTTTTCATCGTCATTCCTCCTAGAAAGTTAGGGTGGCACCGAGTTTACAGACTGTGGCCCGGGGTACGCCGTAGCTGTTAACCCCGATCAGGGAGGGATCGACGCTGGTGGAAGTGTCCGGATCCCAGCCGGGGTAGCGTGACAGGAGGGCCAGATTCTCGCCCTGGACATAGATCCGGAGGCCTTTGATCCGCATCTTCTCGGTCAGGTTGGACGGGAAATTATACGCAAGGGTGACCGAGGAAAGGCGGATGTTGGAGCCGTCTTTGAGGTAGTTGGTCGCGGCCTTGCCGTTCTGCCCGTGCAGGGAATAGATGGGCCGGGGGTAGGTGTTGGTACTGCCGGGGCCGGTCCAGTAGTGGGTGGCCCATTCGTGGAGGAGGGCCTGGTAGTTGCCCAGGCGCGTGGGTCCGCTCATCCAGAGCGCGTAGACCTGATTGCCGTACGAATAGGTGAGGAAGATACCGAGTTCGATGCCCTTGATCTTAAAGGTGTTGCTCCAGCCGCCGGAAATGACGGGATTGGGCGATCCTGCGATGATGCGGTCTTTGTCGTTGATGATGCCGTTTCCGTCGAAATCGTGGTATTTCACGTCGCCGGCCCGGACACCAAGCTCGTACTGAGGGGCGGGAACCTCGCCGTCGTACTGGTAGATTCCGTCAAACTGGTAGAGATAGAAGGCACCGACCTCCTGCCCGACCTGAAGGGCGTGGTAGTCATTCAGGGAGATGATGTCGTTGTCGAGCAGGCCGGTGAGTTTGTTCTTGTTGTGGGTCAGGTTGAAGGAGGTGTCCCACTTGAGCGGACCGATGTCGATGTGGCCGTCGAGGGTGACCTCGAAGCCGTAGTTGCGCATCGAGCCGATGTTGCTCATAATGGACGTAAAACCGGTCGTGGAGGCCGTGGGTTTGTTGTAGAGCAGGTTGTAGGTGTTTTTTAGGTAGGCGTCGAAGATGATGCCGAAGCGTCCCTTGAAGAAGGAGAGGTCGAATCCGGCGTCATACTGGTCGGCCGTCTCCCAGGTGAGGTTTTCGTTGCCGTTGGAACTGGCAGAGATGCCGCTGACGGAATCGTAATTGGCGCCGGCTTTAATGGCGGCCTGCCAGGCGTAGTTGCCGATGCCGTCCTGGTTGCCGGTCTTGCCGTAGCTGGCCCGGATCTTCAGGTCGGTTGCCGACCATTTCCAGAAAGGCTCGTTGGAGACATTCCATCCGGCGGATACGCTCGGGAAGAAGCCCCAGCGGTGCTTGGGCGCAAAGCGGGAGGATCCGTCCGCGCGGAAGGTGGCGGTCAGGACGTAACGGTCTTTCCAGGAGAGGCCCGCACGGGCAAACCACGATTCGATGGCGTACTCGTTGATGCCGCCCGTGACGCCGGATAGGACGGCCGCGCTTCCGACGGTGTCGAAGGACGGGGACGGGTAGTTCTGCGCGTCGATGCTGTTGGCCCTTATGTTGGTTTTCTGGAAGGAATGGCCTGCCATCGCGTTGAAGTCGAAATCCCCGAATTTTCGCTGGTAATTGGCAAAGGTCTCGATGAGGTGCGAGATGAAGAAACGGTTCTTTTCGATGATACGGCCGTTGTCCTCGCAATAGGGATGGTTGGCGTTGTAGTAGATGTAGTCCAGCGTGTAGCTGGCGTCCGTGCTGTAGGAAATCTTGACGTTCAACCCCTTCAGCGGATGGATATCGGTAAATATGCTGCCGAGGAAGCGGTAGTTGCGGACGTAGGATTTCGACTCGGTCATCAACTGGGCGGGATTGTGGCGGGAGAGCTCGTCCGTACCGCCGAGATAATAGCTGCCGTCCGGCTTGTAGGGGCGGTCGAAGGGACGCTGCTCCACGCCGCGGGCCAGGGCTGTCGAGCCGAGATTGGCGCCCGGAACGCGGTTGTTATGGATAAAGTTGCCGCTCAGGTTGGCTCCGGCGGACAGCCATTTCGTCATTTCGTGGCTGACGTTAACCTTGAGGTTGCCCTTGAGGATGTCGTTGGTCTTGATGACACCCTCTTCGCTTCGGAACGAGCCACCGATGTAGAATTTGGTCTTCTTGGTGCCGCCGGAGAAGGAGAGGTCCACGTTGTGGAACATTCCCGGGCGGGTGATCAGGGCGAGCCAGTCCGTATCCGGCAGTCCCTCGTAGGGATTCATAATGTGCTTGACGTAGCCGGCGTCGGCCGTCGTATAGCCCATCTGGGCATTGTAATTGTCGACACCTGCGTTGTACACCTGGATCCAGGTCGCTGAATCCGTGTATTTGACACGGTTCGGGCGCGGGAACAGGTTGACGCCGCCGTTATAGGAGACCTTGGTTTCGGCTTTTCCCTCCCGGCCGCTCTTGGTGGTGATGAGGATGACGCCGTTGGTGGCCCTGGAGCCGTAGATGGCGGCCGAAGCGGCGTCTTTCAGCACCTCGATGGACTCGATGTCGGAGAGATTCAGCACCGACAGGGCGCTCAGGTCCTCGCCGTAGCTGTAAAGCGACGCGGCGCTGTTGTTGAGCGGGATGCCGTCGATGACGTACAGCGGCTCATTGGAGGCATTGAGCGAAGCGGAGCCGCGGATGCTGACCCGTTCTGCGGTGCCGAGGTTACCGGACTGCGTGGAGACAGTCATACCGGCCACGCGGCCCTGGAGCAACTCGGACGGGCTAAGTGCCTGACGGAGGTTGTCTTCGCCGGGCTTGAATTTGGTGATGGCGTTGGTGACGAGCTCCCGCCGCTGCGAACCATAGCCTACGATGACAACCTCGTCGAGATACTGGTTGTCGGCCGTGAGGACGATGTCGACGTGCCTCATTTCGGGCGTGCAGGTGACCTGCTGCTCACTGAATCCGATGAAGGAGACGATGAGGACGTAATCTTTGGGTTGCGCGGCGAGGGAGAAGGCGCCGTCTGCGTCTGCGATCGCATAGACGTTCGTCCCCTGAATCTGGACGGTCGCTCCCGCACAGGGCGCCCCTTCCCCGTCACGTACCGTGCCGGTAAGCGTGAGGGAGCCTTGTGCCCGGGCGGAAAACACCGTCATCACCACGAGCGTTACGGTCGTGGCGAAGCGCAGCATTCGTTGGATGGAAATCATTCCGATAAAAGGTTGTGTTTCTACTTCTTAGTGATCAATACTACAAATGTAATCTTTTTTTTGATTGGTTGTTCGCAAAAAGAGTTTTTGAATTTTTTGACAAAATGAGTACATTTGCAGGACGTATACTCAAAACTGTAACCATATGACACACGAGACAGCCGCCGCGATAGATTCGATTCAGGTAACAATGAACGCCGGCGGAATGAACACCATCAACATCGTACTCGCATTCGTGATGTTCGGTGTTGCCCTCGGCATCAAGCCGCGTATCTTCGTAGACGTATTCAAACAACCCAAGTCCGTGATCCTCGGTATGTGCTGTCAGCTGATCCTGCTGCCGGCCTTCACCTGCGGGCTTGCCATCCTGATGAAGGGATGGATTTCCCCGATGATGGGCCTCGGAATGATTCTGGTGGCCGCCTGCCCGGGCGGGAACATTTCCAACTTTATGTCCTCCCTCGGCAAGGCCAACATCGAGCTCTCGGTATCCCTGACGGCCATTTCGACGGCCCTCGCCGTCATTATGACGCCGTTCAACTTCTGGCTCTGGGGCTCCCTGTACCTGCATACTGCCCAGGTTGCCAGCGAGGTACCCCGGCTTGTCATTCCCCTCTGGGACGTGTTCAAGACCATCTTCATCCTCCTCGGCATTCCGCTCGCGGCCGGCATCCTCACCTCCCAGTACCTCCCCAAGGTGGCGAATTTCCTCAAGAAGCCCCTCCAGTGGATTTCCATCGTCTTCTTCCTGGTGATGGTCGTCCTCGCCTTTATGGGCAATATGGAGGCCTTCCTCAAGTGCATCAAATACATCTTCGTCGTGGTGCTGATCCACAACTTGATGGCGCTCTCGATCGGATTCGGCGTCGGATCGGCTTTCAAAGTGCCTTTCCGCGACCGCAGGACACTCACCATCGAGACCGGCATCCAGAATTCCGGCCTCGGCCTGGTGCTGCTGCTTGGTACCAGTATCTTCGCGGGCTTCCCGCCTCACGGCGGAATGCTCGTTATCACGGCTTGGTGGGGCGTCTGGCACATCATCTCCGGCCTGACGATCGCTACCATCTTCAATTTCACCCGGCGCAAAGAAACTGCTGCCTAAGCCGTTTCAGGGATGGCGCAGAAAAAAATCTGGGAGAAAGACGGCCTGTACCGCTTCCTGCGGCCGTATGTTGACCTTTGCACCTGGTTGAGTTACCGCCGGTTCAAGGTCTCCGGCACGCTGCCTTCCGACGGGGCGGTATTCATCGCTCCCAACCACACTGGGACCTTGATGGACGCCCTCGTCGTGCTCGCCACCCGGCGGCCCGGAACGGCATTCGGCGCCCGGGCCGATATCTTCCGCAAGGAGCGTACGGCCCGCGTCCTGCACTGGCTCAAGATCGTGCCGATGGTCCGCGCCCGGGACGGCCTCCGCGAAGTGCAGCGCAACCGCGAGACGATGGAGGTTGTGGACGACATCCTTGCCCACGGAATGCCGTTCTGCATGTTCCCGGAGGGTCGGCACAACCCGATGCATTCGTTGCTGCCGCTCCAGAAAGGCATCGCCCGGATGGCCTTTGCCTCGGCCGAAGTCCGGCAGACATACATCGTCCCGACGGGCATCGAATACGATGATTTCTTCCATTACCGCGCCAACTGTAAGTTTCGGTATGGGGATCCTATCGACGTGAATGCATTCCTTCAGGAACACGCCGATCTCTTGGAAGCTGATCGCTACAAATTGCTGCTGGATGAGCTTGCGACCCGGATCAAAGGGTTGATTCTGTATATCCCCGACGATGAAAATTACGAGGCTGAGCTATTGAAGGTCCGTCCGCCGCGCAAACGCTGGTGGAAGTGGCCCCTCGCTATCCTTACCGCCCCGTTTTTCGCCGCCGCGGCCGTCCTCGCCTTCCCTCTCTGGTTAACGGCGGAGTACCTCAGCTTCTACAAAATCAAGGATCCGGCCTTCCGCAACACGGCCCGCTTTGGCGTCCGCACAGCGATGACTCCCGTTTTCCTGCTGATCTGGGCCATCCCGGCCTTCCTCCTCCTGCATCCCTTGATCGCCGCGGCCGTCCTGGTCTACTACCTGTTCTCTTATTCGATCTTCTACGACTGGCTCAATCTGGTCCGCCCGCAAACGTTATAAAGAATGAATCAGAAACGACTGCTGTCGATAGATACCCTGCGGGGCTTCGACATGATGTTTATCATGGGCTTTGCCGCCCTGGTGAAGGCTACTTGCGAGCTGTTCCCCGGAGGGGGAGACTGCTGGCTGTTTACCCAGATGACGCACGTAGACTGGAACGGGTTCCGGCATCACGACACCATCTTCCCGTTGTTTCTGTTCATTTCCGGAATGACCTTTCCGTTTTCAATGTCGGCCCGGCTGGAGCGGGGTGCCTCCAGAAAGCGGATTTTCTGGCACACCGTTCTCCGGGGAGTCATCCTGTGCCTGTTCGGCTTGCTTTTCAACAAGATTCAAGACTTTAAGCCCGACTTCCGCATCCCGAGCGTCCTCGCACGGATCGGTCTTGCGTGGATGTTCGCCGCGTGGATTTATATGGCCTGTGGCTGGAAGTGGCGCGCGGTAATCGCCTCCGCCATTCTCATCGGCTATAACCTGCTGCTCCTGATTCCGGCTCCGGATGCGGCGGGGGCAGGGAGCCTGACCTTTGAAGGGAATATCGTCGGCTATGTCGACCGGATCATCATGCCCAATCACCTCTACCGACACGAAATCTTCGATCCGGAAGGGCTTCTAAGCACACTCCCGGCCATCGTGACCGCGATGCTCGGCCAGTTTACGGGCGAATTCGTGAAGAATTCCGGCAAAAGCCGCAAGACGCTCTGGTTGCTGGGCGGCGCCGCTGTCCTGCTCTGCGCGGGCCTTGTCTGGAATCTGTGGTTCCCCATCAACAAGAAACTCTGGACCAGTAGCTTCGTACTGGTCGCCGGCGCCTATTCCGTGGCGATGTTCGCCTTATTCTATTGGCTGATCGACGTGAAGGGCTGGAAGAAATGGACGACTTTCTTCACGGTGATCGGGATGAATTCCATCACCATCTATATGCTCCAGCGCATCGTGTCCTTCAAGGACGTCACCGCCTTCTTCTTCGGCGGCACGGCCGGCCTGATGCCACCCCTCTGGGGCAAGTGGATCCTCGCCCTCGCCTATTTCGCCATCAGCTGGCTCGTCCTCTGGTTTTTCTACCGGAAGAAAATTTTCCTGAAGGTTTAATACGTCAGCAGCCGGACATTTTCCAGGGTCAGCTGGTCAGGATCGTCGATCTCAGAGGTGGCCTCCGAGCAGAAAAGGATGCTGTCGCTGATGCGGATGCCGTGGATCATCGAGGCGGGACCTTTGGCCTTGATGCCGATGCGCGCGTCGCGGCAGGTGACCCGGGTGATGGAGATGTCGGTGAATTCCGGGAGGAACTGCTCCGTTACCTCTGATTTGCCCTCGGTGCCGACGGGGACGTCCACGTAGGTAGTCTCAAAGACAATGGCCTGGTCGCGGATGTCGCTCATCACGATATCCTCGATGAAGATGCGCTCCGTCTTGCCGCCGCGGCCGGGCGCGCTCTTAAAGCGAAGGCCGGTGTCGGTGCCCGAGAAGGTATTTCTCCGGACGACGACGTTTTGGATGCCGGCGCTGAATTCCGATCCGATCACGAATCCGCCGTGGGCGTGGAA
>JAEEGL015032639.1_pt1 | contig 21724 bp, 11 predicted proteins | sample 9134231 | NCBI WGS metagenome assembly JAEEGL01 (sample SAMN16246548, study PRJNA631951) | gut metagenome | biome: gut microbiome; feature: rumen; material: fiber-attached | host: Bos | place: Iran: Karaj | collected 2018-10
CCTGCACAAGCGGGGCCGTTTTTCGGCTGAAACGGCCGGAAAAGTTCTCGATGCAGTCCGGAAACTCGGCTATACGGCCAACCAGAACGCCGCTCTGCTCGCCTCACGGCGGGAATGGACAATAGCCTGCCTGCTCCCCTCTTTCCGGGAAGGAGAATACTGGGAACTTATCCACAGGGGGCTGGACGAAGGAATTCCGGAAGGAAGCAATCTGCGTCTGCTTCCCTATAACTATGACCAGACCGACCCGGCCTCCTTCCAGGCCCAATGCCGCGCCATCCTGGAGGACAAGCCCTCCGCAGTCATTCTGAACTCCGTCTTCAAGAATGGAGTCCGGACCTTCGCGGCAGAACTGGACAAAGCCGCTATCCCCTACTCCTTTCTGGACAACAAGGTGGACGGACTCGGGAATGTATTCTATGTGGGTATAGACCCATACCGCAGTGGCGAGCTCGGAGCCTTCCTGCTGACTGTAAAAGAAGCGCCGGAGGAAATCGGCCTGATCCGCCTCATAAGGGACTGCGGCCATCTAGGAGATCCGAACGAACCTCGCAGAAAAGGCTTCCTGGACTATCTCACTGCCCATTTCCCCGGCATAAAGGTCCATACCATATTCATAAACCCTTCCTTTCCGGAGGAGGCCACACGCATCTTGGAGGAATTCTCGGCGGCTCACCCGACTGTCCGCCACTTCGCCACCACCAATTCACGCATCTTCCTTGCCGCGCCTTTCCTGAAAGCGCATCCGGATTTCACCGCAGTCGGCTTCGACGATCTGGAAAGGAACCTTCAGGCCCTTCGTGAGGGCTGCGTAGACTTTCTTGTAACCCACAGGATCCAGGAGCAGGCACGCCTCTGCGTCAGCCTCTTCGCGGATTTCCTGCTTCGCGGCGCAAAGCCAGAGCCGAGGAACCACTATGTCCATCTGGACATTCTCCACGCCCTCAACGCCGACTCCTACGTAGAATGAATTCAGTATGCTTTTCCAGGATGAAATAAGACGTCGCGTACTCAGGCTGGACGGTGCTATGGGCACTGAGATCCAGCGTTTGGGGCTTGAGGGGAATAACGAGAAGCTGAACCTGACGCATCCGGACGTAATCCTGGATATCCACAGAGCCTACATCCGCGCCGGAGCGGATATCATCGAAAGCAACACTTTCTCGGCGAACAGCATCTCACAGTCGGCCTATGGCCTTGAGAGCCAAGCGGAAGAAATGGCCCTGAAAGGTGCCGTCCTGGCAAGGAAGGCGGCCGACGAGAGTCCGAGGAAGGTATGGGTCGCCGGCAGCATAGGTCCGACATCCGTTTCCCTGAGCCTCGCGCAGGACCTTTCCAGACCGGAGATGAGGCCCTGCGATTTCGACCGTATGGCCGAAGTGTATGCCGCGCAGGTGCGCGCCCTAATCACCGGCGGAGTGGATTTGTTGCTCATTGAAACAGCCTTCGACGCCCTCACGGTCAAGGCGACACTGTACGCCATTCAGAAAATCAATCCGGACTTTCCCGTCGCTGTATCCATAACGCTTAGCGACCGAAGCGGCCGTACCCTCACCGGACAGACGCCGGAAGCATTCTACACGGCGATCAGGCACTACCCTCTCGCGGCTTTCGGCATCAACTGTTCCACCGGTGCCGACGAAATGCTACCGCGGCTGCAGGATATCGCCAGCTTCTGCGATGTCCCGATCATCTGCTATCCCAACGCCGGCCTTCCGAACGAAGTGGGCGGCTACGACGAGACTCCCCTCCAGATGGCCGGGAAGCTGAAGGCCTTCGACGGCCTTGTCAATATCCTCGGAGGCTGCTGCGGGACCACTCCGGAACATATCAAGGCCTTCCCCGAACTCAGCCCGCGTCCCATCCCGGAGAAGTCCGGCCCGCTCTCTGTCAGCGGCCTTGAAATGTGGTCCATAGACACACAGAAGCGCAATTTCACCCTCATCGGCGAGAGGACCAACGTGGCCGGGTCAAGAAAATTCGCCCGCCTTATTTCAAGCGGGAATTACGATGAGGCCCTGCAAGTCGCTGCAGCCCAGATCGAAGCAGGCGCAGGCATCATCGACATCAACATGGACGATGCGATGATTGACTCCCCCGAAGCAATGCAGTGCTTCGTAAGGACCCTTCAGAACGATCCTGCGGTTGCACGGGCGGCCCTTATGATAGACTCTTCGGATTGGGACTGCATCCTCGCCGGGCTGAAGAATGCCCAGGGCAAGTGCATAGTGAACTCAATCAGTCTCAAGGACGGAGAGGCCGATTCCCTTGCGAAAGCGGCTGAGATTCACCGTCTTGGGGCCGCAATGGTGGTAATGGCCTTCGACGAGCAAGGGCAGGCCGTCAGCTACAGTCGGAAAATTGAAATTTGCGCCCGGGCGTACAAGCTTCTCCTCGGGATAGGGATAGCGCCGCAGGATATCATCTTCGACGTCAATGTCCTGTCTGTAGGAACAGGGATTCCGGAACACAGACAATATGCAATAGACTTCATCGACGCGGTCAGATGGATTAAACGCAATCTCCCCGGAGCATATACCTCAGGAGGCGTTTCCAACCTCTCGTTCGCCTTCCGGGGAAACGACACACTCCGGAGTGCGATGCATTCGGTCTTCCTCTACCACGCCATTCGTGCCGGGCTGGATATGGCCATAGTCAATCCGGCTATACTGCAGCAATATGACGATATTCCCGCCGAGCTCAGGACAAGAGTGGAAGACGTCATCCTCTGCCGGGACGACGACGCCACCGAACGGCTGATAGCCTTTGCCGCCGGGATGTCACAGGCCAGAAGTGAGGAGTCCTCAGCCGTGGAGACCTCCGCCGGCGGGAGCAGCGCAGAAGAAAGATTAATCCACGCTCTTGTAGCGGGAGATTCCCGGAATCTTGAAAGCGATTTAATGGAGGCTCTTTCCGCTTCCGGGCAGGCCGTAAACTTGATTGAGGGGCCGCTGATGGCCGGTATGGAAGAAGTCGGAAGACGCTTTTCCGAAGGCAAGATGTTCCTCCCCCAGGTTGTCAAATCAGCCAAGGTAATGAAAGACGCCGTGGCCATACTCGAACCATATATGGGCGCCGGGGACAAAGGGACGGCAAGGCCGCTGATTGTTCTGGCGACGGTGAAAGGCGATGTCCACGACATAGGAAAGAATATCACCGGAATAGTCCTGCGATGCAATGGATTCGATATCCTGGACCTGGGCGTGATGGTTGAGAAGGAGACCATTATCGAAGAGGCCGCAAAGCACGGAGCCGTGATGATCGGGGTGAGCGGGCTCATCACGCCGTCTCTTTTCCAGATGGAGGAGCTTTGCCGGGAAATGCAGCGCCGCGGACTGTCCATCCCTCTTTTTGTCGGAGGAGCGACCACCTCTCCCCTGCATACGGCAGTAAAACTCGCACCCCTCTACGCCCACGTTTTCCATTCTCCTGACGCATCGGCAGCAGCGCTTATGGCAAAACGTTGCCTTATCGACCGCGAGGCATTTGAAAACGCAGAACACGCCCATCAGGAAGAACTGAGAAAGATTCATTCGGGCCGGAAGCCGCTTCCGACGCGTCCTGAGCCTTTCCCGGAAGACAGCTATCTCCGGGTCATTCCTGACGACATTCCTCTGACTTACATCCCTCTGCCAGAGCTTCTTCCGCACATCGACTGGTCAATTTTCCGGGCTGTGTGGGGATTGAAGGGGTCATCGGATGAATCCATTATCACAGAAGGACGGGCCCTTCTCGGAGAGATGGTCGAAAAAGGAGATGTCCAGGTCCGCCTGGCAGCACGCTTTTTCGCCGCCTCACGGGAGGGAGACAAGATAATATCAGACCGGATAAAACTCCCGATGCTGCGCCAGGAAGAAGGCAAATGCCTGAGCCTGGCCGACTACGTCCCATCGTCCGGGAAAGGTCCATTCGGGGTTTTTGCAATAAGTGTCCATGGTTCACACCCCGTCGGATGCCAATGTCCCGGATGCAGGAATGATTACCAGAGTATGATGCAGAGGGCTGTACATATCACCCTGGCCGAAACGGCTTCCGCCTGGCTGGACAGGAAGCTTGAATATCTTGGCAGCAAAATGGCCAAGCCGGCCGCCGGTTATTCCTGCTGCCCGGACCACAGTCTGAAACGCGATATCCTTTCCCTGCTTCCGGAAGGAATCGGAATCAGCCTCAGCGAAAGCTGCGCTATGCAGCCCGACGCGTCAATATGCGGATTCATAATCTTCCATCCGGAAGCCGGATACCCTCCGATACTGCATATTTCGAAAGAACAATACCAAAGATACGCACGTGAAAGGGGCTTTTCGCAGGACGAGGCCCTAAGCTTTCTCTCCCATTTGCTATGAGAATCACCGAACTATTGAAAAGCGGCCGCCCTTTTCCATCTCTGGAAATCGTGCCACCCCTCGGCGGAATCACCAAGGAAGAACTGCTGCAGAGCATCGAACCCCTGATGGAGTTTTCCCCGCGGTACATAAATGTCACTAACCACCGTGACGAATTCGCCTATGAGAAGCAGGCCGACGGCAGTTTCCGAAGAATTATCGTCAACAGCCGGGTTTCTCCGGTAGCCGTGTGCGCCAGTGTTCAGCTGCGTTTCAACGTCGAGGTGGTCCCTCATATCATCTGCGGAGGGCAGAGCCAGGGCGACATCAGGCGACAGCTGCAGGATTTCCGCTTTATGGGCATTGACAACGTGATGGCCCTCAGGGGGGACTCCATAGCCGGAGAGAAACGCTTTTCCCCGAGCCCTGACGGATACAGCCACGCGTCGGAGCTAGTGGCTGCAATCCGTGAGACCGGGCCGTTCTGCATTGGCGTCGGAGGCTATCCCGAGAAGCATTTCGAGGCTCCCAACCTTGAGACAGACATCGCTTTTCTCAAAAAGAAAGTAGATGCCGGAGCGGACTACATAATCACGCAGATGTTCTTCGACAACGCCCTCTACTTCCGTTTCGTGAAACTATGCCGTGAGGCCGGAATAACGGTGCCGATAATACCGGGGCTGAAACCACTCACCGGCGCAAGGCAGATAAAACTGCTGCCGCAAAGCTTTTCCATAAGTCTGCCGCCGGAACTTACGGACGCAATCGCGGCAGCAGGGGATGATGCTGAACAGCAGCGGCGCATCGGTGTAGACTGGTGCATCCGCCAATGCAAGGAACTGCTTTCCAGCGGCGTCCCCGCCATCCATTTCTACACAATGAGCAAGTCTCGCAGCGTCTCTGAAGTACTGCGCAGCTGTTTCTGAAAGCGGCTTTCTACTCGTCGTCTATACCCACGTACTTGACACTCCATCCGGCAGGGACTATCTTGCCCCAGCTGCCACTGAAGTTGGTGATGGGATTGAGCGCGGCGTCCAGCCAGAGTTCACCGCTCGCCGCAACGTTGCCGCACCAGTTGGTGCCGTCGGAGATGAAGCAGTCATCACGGTAGCCCTGCGTGCCGAGCATCTTGATGTAGTTAATCTTCGCGCAGCCATAGAACATTCTCTGGTAGCATCCCTGAGTGAGTTTAGCAGCCGCCAGGACAGGCGCATTTTCCAGTTTGGCGCAGTTGTAGAACATATTGCGGTAGCAGGTCTTGCCCAGAGATGTAGCAGGCAGGAGTTGAGGTCCGCGCTCCAGGTTGGTGCAGCTGTCGAACATAGACTTGTAGGCATTCTCCGCCGCCGTCAGCATCGGAATCTCAAGATTATAAGCATCGACAAGATTCGCATTCGCCTTTAAGAAGTCAAGGAAGGTGGCTCCGTTAACCGTAGAACCTTCTGTCTCATAACTGTCACCTACCACCAGAGCAGCAAGGTTTCCACCTATTTCGAACCTGCCGCCGGTGCAGGCGAATCTGCCCTGATTCCAAGACTTGGCAGGAGATGCGTGGCTGCCGGCGCAGAAGCTGATCTTATGACCAGCGGCCACCGGGATGCTTTGATTGGAGAAGTATGTCGTCCACTCACCATCGTCTATCTTATACTCGCCGGCGTGATACAGCTTGACCGTGCAATTCTCAATCGCATTGACATAGAAGTGATTAGTAGGCCTTGAAGGAGGAGCCACATTCTCGAAAGAAGCGCTCGCCTTGGAGAAATACTCGTTATAGACCCAGACGGTTGTGGCGCTCTCCGGCTTGTTGGACTTGAAATAGCAAGGGAAAGTACGCTCTCCCTCACTTACGGGAAGACCCGAATACTCATTCCAGCTAAGCGTGCGAAGGAAGTAGAATGCCGGAGTGTCCGTGTATATCGATTCGTTCGTAGCAATCGAACGTCCCGAAACTACCGGCAGGTTGACATCTTTGGAAGTGTCCGGAGTCAAGGTCCCGGCCTCGGGTTCGACAATAAACTCCAGAGGGAACATTGATTCCGGCAGTTCGGAAGGGACGGTTATGCCGACGGTCAAAGGCGTTCCGGTAGCAAGCAGGATCGGGCTTTCGCACGAAACCCTCAGGGGCTGCTTTTTCTGCAGAGTTATTTCCACCTCACGGTACAGGCGGAGGTCCTGATGGTTGCCGGGGTTGTGGCCGGTAATCTTTATCTTCTGGGTCTTGGTCTCGTCCAGGGGTTCCACCGTGTTGAAGTGTATGGTCCTGATGCCTTCCACACCGCCCACGGTAGCAGCCTCGGGGAAGAAAAATCCCCTGGTAGGTATACGGTTGCCATTGCCGTCATAGAGGATCAGGATGTCGTCTTCGCCGCCCTCCATAGGCACCAGTTCCACCTTGACGGCTGCCGTGTTCAGATTCGGGACGTCGGAGTTGACGTTGTTGAAGAAACGGGCGAACAATTCGTAGTACGATCCCTCTTCGGCAGGGCCGCTGTAGGTCCTTGTCATAAACGGCTCCACCACGAGACGGGTAGTACCATTGGAAATATCGGAAAGGTGGCGCATCGAAACGTCGGCAGAGATGTCTTCTGCGCCGGAAGATACGACGGCGAGTTCGGGAGTCAGAACGCCTTCGGAAGAAATCCTGTGCAGCTGGATGTTGTAACGGAAGTTCCTGTAGATAGGATAATAACGGGAGACTGTCTGGTCGCCGTCAACCTTGGATTCCATCAGGTCCAGGCGGTAGTAGTACCACTGGTCGTCATCTTCGAATTTGCCGCATATAATTATGAAAGTAGGCCCGATGTGGTCAGTAGGGACGCCGCGTTCGTAGATGTAGAACCCGCTTTCGGTATCATTTTCATCATACAGGAGAACGCGTCCTTCACTGGTGGACGGATCCTCGAATTCAGAAGAAGGCGGAATGACATCGCTCAAAGCTACTCCGGCAGGCATATTGCCGGGATACTCGATCTCGTCTTCCAACTGTACGAAAGAAGCCTTCTCATAACCACTGAGGCGATAGCCGGAGGGAGGATTGAAATCAAAACGGTTCACCGCCACAGGCTCGTTGCTCCTGTACGGCACAACCGATCCCCGTTCGGGGTAGAAGATGACTGCGTAGCTGTGGAGCTTGAAATTGTCGGAGGCGTTGGAAACCTGGATCTTGGCAAAGTTCCTGATGAGAGGGATATAGCGGAAGAAACTCAAGGTTTCGTCATCCGGCTGAAAGCATCCATTTGATAATTTTATGGGTTCCTGGGTGACAGGATCCATCTTTGCCTTGATATGCGGCACGTAGAGTTTCTGCCAATAAGCCTGCTTGTTGTCAAAGGACAGCATATTGGGAAGGCTCTGGTAGGAATACGAGCCGGTGATGAGCTGATTCTCGTCCACATTGCCAAGGATATGGACGGTGCGGCCGAAATCGGAGAGTTCCAGCTGGACGCTGAAGGTGTACAAACTTGTCGTCCGAACCCCGTCGGCAAGGGGAAAATACTCTTCCGGGATTTCGACATTATCCTGGATACTGACCAGTGTGGCTTTCCTTATGTACTTGATACTCTGGCTGCTGCCGCAGACGACCAGATACATCATATCCGGGTCCAGATAAGGCGTGCCGGTAATATCTCCGTCGCCGCCTGAAAGAGACTTGGTGGCGGGAAGAAGCTGGACATTGGGCACGGAGAAGGTGATGGTGACGGGAGCGCCTTCAAGCGAAGCCTGATCTGCAGCAGTTCTCCCCAGCTCCGGCTCAGCCGTGCAGGAAAGCGCCAGGATAATGGCAGTCAGATATGCCAGAAGTCTTCTCATAGCGGCCTGTCCCCCCATACGAATTGATTGCGCGGATTCCACTGCTCGTCGCCCCAGTACCAGGAGTCATAGACACAGCGGAGGAGCGCCGTCGAGTTTGTACTGGCAGTCACCGTTCCGCTGTTTGTATTTACATTTACGACACCGGTCGCAGACCAGTAATCTCCCCTGAACATAAACTCAAAAACGCCTTTCGCCGAAAGCTGGGCAATGAATTTGATCTCGCTCATAGTGGGGATGCGCCACCTTCCGGCCGGGAAACCGTCTTCCTGATACCCCGCGCAGCGGTATTTGGCCTGGGACTCGGTGATGTTTCCGAATTCAGTTCCGCCCAGTTTTGTCGAAATCCTGTAGGCCGGCGCAAGCATATTGGACGTACGGGAAGACTTTTCCGTAGGGCGATAGTACATCAGCGGACGGTTCTCTCCTGTCAAAGAAAGCGGCATATTCAAATCCCCGTTCACTACGGGAGCAGGAGTGAAGTTGGACACGTTGCCGGTCCGGTCAGGAAGGATTCTGTCCGCTTCTGTATTTCCGTTGTTCACGAAACTGTAACCCAGCACGGGAACGGTCTGGTCATATCCTGGAATGCGCGGATCCCCGATGATGAATTCCGAGTTCTGCGGAAGTACGGTTACATTGATCCTGAAAATGTCGCGTCCGCCGCCGGTGTACCAGACGGTACGCCACTGGTATTCCCGCTTGTTGTTGTCCGTGGATAAATGGTAGTAAGGATCGGAAGAATTGGAATTTGTAATATTGTCTCTGCGGATAAAACGACCGTTGTCGATATAGACATAGCCCCAGGGCATACCCAGCCAGGGCGCGGTACCGTTGTCATAGCCATACACACTGCCCTTCTTCTTGATTTCCGTATCCGAATTCATACAGGATTCGATAAAGATGCCAGGATACTGGATGATGGTGATGTGCTTCAGGTACTCGTTGTAAGGATATACGCCGGCGGTGAGATCGTCGTGGACGATGTCAAACTCGATGGTGTACGGTGAATAATCGAAGTCGTTGGCGGTATAATCGTTCTGGAGGGCGTGCCTCAGTTCTATAGTCGTGGAGGTATTGGAAATCCAGCCGGAAGGTTCGTAAGCCGGGTTGCCATTGGGATCCTGATCCTGGCCGTTGTACTCAAGATAATACTTTCCCGTAGCCGTATCCTTCCTCACCCACGCGTGGTACTTGCTGTTGTATTTGTCCACGACATCGCTTTCTTTCGTAATCTCGCCGTAATAAGGCCTTCTGGCCGTCACGCTGCCTTCCACGATCTTGACGTCGTGGCTGGAGATGAAGGGGATGCTGAGGCTGGCTATGTTGTTGAGTTTCTTGGGCTTCGTATCCACTGAAAGGTAACGGGCCTTGCTGATGACTGCATACTTGTCGATTGGAACGCTCTTGTTCTGCCAGTCAAGAATATAATAGGTCGAAGGATTGATAAAATCCTTTCCCTCATCCGTTTCCGAGCCGAGGATGGCCACGTCTATGTTGAAATGGTACCAATAGTTCCTTTCCAGGCTGCTGACGGGAAGTATGACCTTATAATAGTATTTGCGTCTGTCGTAGGAATATCCGTTGGTCTCCGTACGGCGCCAGTCCATCTCCAGTTTGAGATAAGGCTGCGCGGGCAGGGGCTGGGAATAGTCAGGTATTCCGTTTGACCAGGCCAGCGGATACGAATACATCGGATAGGTGTTGTAGTAGATTTTCTCGCTGGAACCGGAACCCGAAGTGCTATGCGCAAGGTATTCAGTGCCATTGTCCCGCAGGAAGGGCCGTCTGACGGCGTCATCGCTGTAGGAGAAATACTCCGGAGAGCTGTTGTCGGCACTGGATTCAGTCCCGAGTTCCACGTTTTTCGCTCCGTTCACCAGATAGATGCGCATAGTGTGCAGCACCGGTTCCCAGACTTCATCAGGGTCGTCAATGCTGTTGACGTGCTTCAGGGTTACCTGATTGGCGACGGACACGGCAGTGGTCAGCTTGGCGGCGAAGCGACGGGCGTCTATGGTTCCGCTGGCGCTGACAGGCGCAGATTCATCGTAAGTGATCACGGTCTTGCCGTCCATCAGGAAACTGTCCTGGAGGTAATTGCTTTCCGTGGCGGCAAAATCATTTGTTATCGCCGTCGCGGCAAGTTCCGAGAGAGAGGTCCCGCTCAACGAACCGCCGGGGGTAAAGTCTCCGCCATAATTGACCACGGCGTAGACCGTAGCCTGCATATTGTTCGCTGCAGTGAAAATCTGCTCAGCAGCCACCTTTGTGAGCACTAGGGTGAAAGTGGCCTCCCACTGCCCTCCGACGTAGCTGACTGGATCTTCGTCAAGGTCCACCCTGTGGTGATGGACGGCGTCGGTGCTGCTTCCCGGAGCGTTTCCGGGGTAGAAGAAAAAGTCGACTGACTTGATAAGGTTCTCATTGAAGCGCGTCTCTCCGTCCTCCGTTGCCTTGGACTGGGCCTGGTCTTCGCAGCGGACGGTTATCTTCACACCCGAAACGGGAATGTCCGGTTCAAGGCTGCGCTGGCATCCCGCTGCCGTAAGAAGCAGCGTAAAGAGCATCAGAATATGGAACCACCTAGCCCTCATTCGTTCCAATTCTGTTTAAGGACAATCCTGTACAAGTCGATGGACTCGCTGTCCAGGTCTATCCAGCGCTCATTGTCTCCGATCTCCACGCAGAAATGGAGGTCGATGTAGTTCCCTTCCAGCTGTGCGGAGGTATAGGATCCGGGATTGCAGCTGATTTCAATGTCTATCTTGCAGTCCTCGATCCTGCCGTCCTCCGGATGCTCGTAGTTCGGGTATATTACCTTGCTCAGGGGCGTGACGGTAAAGAGATTGTCTATCTTGGTATGACCCTCGAGCGCGCCGGCGACAGGCACCACGTGCAGTTTCTGCCCGACCGGAGTGGAGATGATAATGTCCCCCTTTATGATGTTGGGCTGATCGTTCAGTCTGTGCCAGAAGTAGATATCGTAGTAGCCGTCCGCAGTCTGCTCCTTTTTGAAGGTGAGAGGGTCGGTCTCCAGTATGGTGAAACGGCGTACGACATTGACGGTAGCCGTCGTAAAGTCAAAATCGTAATTGATCTTCTCCCAGGGAAGGACCACGATCTTGAACTGCAGGGTCCTGGTCGCCTCGGCGAAGTAGGCATAAAGTATCCAGGAATGGTTGCGGCTGAGCACATCGTCCGAAGGCATCGTGAATGTGACCGTGCGGTCTTCTTCCCCGGTATTGTAGACTATGGTTCCGGAAATCAGCTTGTCGGTTTCCCGGATATAAATGGGTCCGGTCTGGGAGGAGGAAGATACAGCCGCGTCGAGGCGCTTCTCATATTCCGCGGCGGATTCCAGTTCGTGACCGGCGCTGCGGAAGAGCAGTTCGTCCGGAGTAGACGAAATGCTGATATCGCTGTTCGGGATCAAAGGCGCTCCGCCTTCTCCGGAAATGAGCGTTGAGAGAGGCGTGTAGCCGTCGATGTCGAAGAGATTGTCGGTCCCGCTGTACTTGAGAGTCGTGAACAGTTTTTCCGACGCGGCAATCTGGCAGTCGTGCCCGGAGGCGGTTCCGCCGAAGGATATACTCTTGATGACGCAGTCCGGGTTTTTCGCGGCCGCAGCTTCCGTAGCCGTGGCCGGAGTCCCCTGCTGGCAGAAGACGAAACGGATCTTGGATACTGCCCGGACAAGATTAAGCGTGGAAACATTGAGGACAGGATAAGCCCCTGTGACCGCGGCGGCCTTGAGCACGCCGGACATAGGCAGTCCGAACTCAGGAACAGCCATCGTAAGCGGCGTTACCCCGAAGGAAGCGCCCGAAAGGACAAGGGCGTCGAGTTCTGCACGCGTAGCCGCTTCCCCGAGGGAAGCAGCGCCAACTGACGCTCCATTGGCCAGGGCATAGACATCAACCCTGGTTTCAGGAAGGCTGAGCAGATTGAACATCTCCCGGCTGAGAGGCATACCGAAACGGGTGACGGCATCGTGCGGAATACCCGTGTCCACAAGCTGGGCGGAAGTGAAGGCTTTGTAGCCCACGAGCTGCCCGTCGGAGGCGCCGCCGCTGACAAAGACCCAAAGTTTCAGGGTGCTGAATATCTTTTCGCTGTCCAGAGCCCCTACGTTTCCGCTTTCGGCCTTGGTGCCAATTACGCCGGGAATGTAGATGCTGACCGACAGCTCTGCCGATCCCGCCTCATCCTGAGGAAGCTCGGAACGCCTGCAGGAAGCGAACTGCCACGCTGACAGAAAGATAAGCGCGATGTAGAATATGACTCTCATCCTTTTCATCTTTCCCTTGGCTCAGAATGGAAGTTTTATTCCGCCGGATTCGACCTGAATCCAGTCCATTTCCGCAGCCACGCCTATCTCCAGCTGCGGATCACGAAGGTCCGGAACGGTATTGTAGGCCTTGGCCAGACTGTTCACCTGCACATAGACGGTGGTCTTATGGTCGGAGTCGAATACTCCGGCGAGATTCTCCGAGCCCGGTGAGGTGCCGTTGCCCGGTTTGAGCTGCCCGGCAAGATAGAATTTGCATCCGGGCAGCACAGTGCCTTGCTGACAGCGGAAAGAAGATGCCGTATTGTTCTGGTACTCCAGGGCGAAATGCACGGTCTGCTCGTCCGTGGTCGGGAGCACCAGCAGCTGAACATATTGAGAGGTGCCGCCAAGCGTAACTCCGCTGATATTATTGTCATAGACAAACCAGTCGGCGGAAGATGACTTGGGGGCGAAACTGTAGTCGACGTCCTTCTGGTCACCGATGATGACTCCGGTCAGGGGGCATCCGGCGGCCGCCACTGCATCCCCCGCGGGAGATAGGAAGCGGAATTCCACCAGGGCGTCGCCATACTGCATCTGGTCCACTATGGCGACAGAACGGGTGCTGGACGTGACACTTGGTCCCTGGGTATAATAAGAAAGAATATTGTCCCAGGTGTAGTTCTGAGGCTTATACTGCGCGTGGACGCTGTCGTCCGCCGAAGTTTTGATGGCACTGTTGGAATAGTACCACAGGCTTGGCGGATAAGAATAGCCGTCCATAGGGACAAGCGAGATGTTCACCCCGCTGATCTGCCTTACAAAGCGGTGGCCGTTCCACCACATACCAATGGCACCTTCCGGGACTCCATAAGGAGTGGGGAAAGCATTCCCGGCAGCGTTGCGGGCGCTCTGCAGGTCGGAGAGCCTGGCCATCACAGCATTGATGGCTTCAGGATTGGTGCCGTTGTACAGCGAGAGCGCACCCAGGATGCTCTGCTCGAAACGATAGACGGTCTGGTACGAGCAGGCGGAAATCTCGTTTTCTGCCGCGAACACATCGAGGAAAGAGATGATGTCAGCGTCGCCGGACGCCTGCAGAATCTCGACCACCCTGTTGAGCGCGGCAATCATAGCATCCGCCTTCTGGTTGACCTCCGCAAGGTCAGCCGTCTCCAGAATCGGCTCCAGACAGAAGGAAATATCCCCGCTCGTGCTTGGATTATCAAGCCCCGGAGCAGTCAGGACACCGTTTTTATGCTTGCCTTCCACAGTTGATACCGACCCCTGGTCGGAGGCCTTTCCGTAGGCCAGCACCCGGTTGGTATACTTTGGAACGCTTACTATATTATATAAATGTGAATTATTGTTTGCAATCAGGCCGCTTGTGCCGATCCCGGAATTCTCGATATAGACATTGCTGCTTCCGAGCCTGGAATCGCCTGGTTTCACAGAAATGGCTGAAGCCGTCTTGAAAGGAACGATATACACCTGTTCGATTCCCCGGAAGCCGGTGCCGTCCTGGGTGATTGCGGCAGTCATCTTGGTATTGACAGAGCCGGTAGACGCCAGTGAGAGGGAAAGCGAGAGCCTGCCCGGATCCTCATCCCGCATAGGAGAATACTCCGTCTTGACGCAGGCCATACAGACAAGCGTCAGCAGCGAGAGCAGGAAACGATATGAAGGGCAATATCTCACAGTTCAATATTGTGCTGTCCGGCATCCTGCCAGTCCAGGGTGACGCTGGCCCCTACCGTAGGGTCCTGGGTCGTAACTATACCGGTATCGTACACCTTGGCTTTCAGGATTTTGACTCCGCCGGCGCGAAGAGGCTTGTTGACGCCGAGGACGGTTTCCGTCACGCTGCCGTCCGCAAGGGTGACATAGCAGCGCCATCTCCAAAGGGCGTCGGCCGCATCTTCGGCCACAAAGGGGTCCTGCGTGTCTATGATGACTTTGGTCCCGTTATCCTTGGAAGGGAAATGGATCGAAGCGAAGCAGCGCTGCGTTCCTCCTTCCACGGGAAGTTCGTCCGTAAGGATGAGGGGATCCGATTCGAAGACATAGCTGCTGTCAGCCACCTGGAATCCAGTCGCGAAGCCATCGACAAAGACCTTGACGCTCTGGATTGTCGGAGCTTCGGAAGTATCCAGGACAAGGGCCGTGGCCGCGTTGACCATATAGAGAGTAACGTCGAAAAGCTGGTCCTCGTTGGGTTTCACGTCCATCTTGAGGCGCGCGGTGAAAAGGCCTGTGCGGTGAGGAGAAACAGTGTTTCCCTCCCCTGCCTTGACGCTATGCTGAACCAGACGGCTCTCAGGCAGATGGTCGCCGCCTTCCAGAGTCACGCTGCCGTTGTCCTGCAGATTGGCTACAGCCGTGTGCGAATACTTCCGGGAAGGAAGGTACAGGGTATAGCTGGTCTGGCTGGCATTCATTATCACGTTCGAGTGCTCCAGCCGGTCGAAAGGATCGGAGACATCATAGAAGGAAAGGTCCACATCGTGGGCGAAGTCCGTGAAAACGTGGGCGAGGTAGGCATTCAAGGCACTGGAGACATACATATCACCGCCTTCGTCCAGGACCGACCCAAGCTCAGTGGTGGCATTGGTCACCAGTTTGAGCTCATAGTCTATCTGGAAATCTGCGCCGCATTCGCTCAGGTCGTCATCGATCAGGCCGCAGCTCCCCGTGGAGAGGAGAGCTGCCGCCATGGCGATGAGTAAACCATTATGTTTCACGGACTTCACTTAAGATGGGATGCGATTCCGATAAGAGAGATTACTGGCCAAGGATCACGTTGTCGAAGATCAGGCCGGTCTCCCACTTGAGGTCAACGCTGAGACCGAGGGAAATCTGCGAGGAACGCAGGTCAGGAACGGTGCTGTAGGCCTTCTGCAGGGAGGTGGCTCCGATGACGAAGTTGGCAGTGGTCATAAAATCCTGCATAAAGACGCGGCGCTCCTTGAGCGTTGTGCCGTCGGCATTGAACGGAGGAAGGGCCTGCAGGCCGTCGGTAGGCCAGGAAACGCCTTCGCTGCGGTTAGCAGCGTCGCGGCCGGCGTCCGGATCCAGCTTACCAATCATATAGAAGATACCGCCGTTGCGGATGATGTTGTGCTGTCCCCAGAAGTCCTTGCCGGAGTTGTTTTCGAACTCAAGGCAGATATAGACATCGTTCTGCTTCTGGCCCTTAAGCGACTCGTTCCAGTTGTCCCATACAAGGGTATAGTTGGGAGTGCTGGTGCCGGAGGCAGGGATGGCGTCGGAGGCAATATCCTTGTCATAGATGCACTGGCCATAGGTAGTACCGGCAACAGGGAGGAAGTCCCAGCCCACGGTTGTAGGAACACCGCCCACCAGGATACCCTTCAGTTTGAAGGTGTTGTTGGTAACGGTAATCTCAGCGTTCGGCTCGTCTGCGTCGGTAAGAGTCGGGTTCTTTGCCACTTGAATGGCGTGGTTGTTGTCTTGCAGGACGGCGGCGCCGTATTTGAGGTCACTCTTGAGAAGGGCCGTGCCGTAGTTGATGTTGTACTGCATAGCCACGCTGCGGGTGGTAGAAACCACGTGGGAATTCTTTGCCCAGTTCTTTGAAGTCCAGCTGGCATCTGCGTCCCAACTGGCTACGCCCTGAGGGTATTCCGGCTCCGTAACGGCCTCATTGGTTACACGGATGGGAGAATTGCCGATGTAGCAGATTTCTGCAGGATAATAGACATTGTAGCAGGATGTTGCACCGGCGGTGCTGAATACCTGCACATTGGCAAGATAGCTCCAGGTGATGGTGCCGGGGGTTGTTACCTGACCGTTCGTATCCGTAGATTTGGTGGTGGTAACGGCAAGCTGGGAGCAGCCGGCAGGCAGATTGAAGGCGACGGTGGGATATTCATCCAGTGCGGACCCGGTGCTGCCTTTGCGAACGACCTCGGAAACATCTCCGGTGTATGAGGTAGCAGTTACGACATCGGAGACAACTTTCCAGGTGAGGGTAGGAGCGGTGCCTTCGAAGCAGCTTTCAATCCTGCTCTTGATCTTGTCAGCCAGCGCCTTTGCCTTAGCCTCATAAAGGTCGGTGGGGGTAGCCCCGTGGATATTGTTCATAACGACCAGCAGGTCACCCATAGTGCGTGAAATGGCGGGGCCGGAACCGGCACGGACTTCCCCGGGATTAACGGTCGCGAGCGTAGCGAGTGCCTGTGCAAGGATTTCACCCAAGCCACACATAGGCGTACCGTCAGAAGGATCTTTGGAAGCTGGTGTAATGACGCCGGCATCGGAGATGGTGACAAATTCAGTCCACTTAAGGGTCGTGGGATAATTGGCACCTTCAAAAGTCACATTTTCCGCAACCAATTCGGCAGCGGTGATATAGTTCAATGCAGCCAGGATAAGGTCACCGTACTGACGATACTTTGCATTGTAGCCGGAAGAATTGACATCCACGATGCGGCTGAGGGCAAAGTCATACTGGGTGAGATCCGTGGCATTGGTGTTGTCCACCTTGCTCAGATACGCAATCTTACCCTGGGCGAAATCCGAATTCTCACCGCTCTTGGGGGCCTTGCCGTAGAACATCAGAGTATTGGTTTCGCTGGGAAGAGCAAGTTCAAGGATACGGTGGCTCTTGCTCTGGTCGGTAGTAGCATCGGAGGTGCTCATAACGTGACCTAGGGAATAATGCTTGTTAGCTGATCCAGCCGCGAGAATGTGACTGCCGTCTGCAAGCGATGCGCTGCGGAGGAAGCTGAGAAGGTGTGCATTCTGGATTCCCCTGAATGCGTCTGAAGAGGTCGCCTGAGTGTTGAGGGAACTCTGCTTGGTCTGAGGCGTACGGCCGGTGGCCACATTGAAGACGAAGTTGGTATTCACCAAGCCTGTCTCACGGCCATAGTTGGGGGTGTCTTCAGCCACCTGCTGTTTCTTGCAGGCGGTGGCGGCAAGGGCTATCGCCCCGGCAATCGCCAAAAATTTAAAGAATCGCATAATAAATAGGTATTGAGTGTTAAAAACTATTATTTGCTTAAACGTTTATATTCCTCCATCTCGCTGCGGTATTTCTCATAGGCCGCGCGCTGACGGGCAATGTCTTCAAGTTGCATAAGGTTGCGCGATGCGCTCTCATCCCCTTCGGCGGCTGCTTTCCTGAGCATTTCCAAAGCCTCCGCCTCACGGCCGTTGTAGAAGAGGGCGACCGCATAGGCGTTGTCGCTCCGTGGATCGTCACGCTTGGCTTCCAGCGCCTTCAGCGCGCCGGCGTAGTCCCCTGCCGCCATCAGCCCGATGGCCGCATTGATCTCCCTGGCGCTCTCGTCCGGCACATAGTCGTAATAGACTCTCAGATAACCGGAATTACGCTGGTCGTGCAGGATGTTAGCCCTGAGTTTCCTGAGCAGGGCACCACCGTCCTTTTTCGCGAAGAGGGCTTCACGCCTGTTCACGTCCCCTTCCCGGTCTATCACGTCCAGCACCCACTGCAGTTCCTCCTTCGTAAAACCGGCTCCGCCTCCTTCCTGCAGCAGATCGTTGATCTGGTCACGGAATTCGCTCCAGGCCTCTCCCCCGCCAACAGTCTCGAAAATGGAATCCGGTACGTCAAGGCGCTCCTGGATATATTTCTTAAGGGCCAGGGCACGCTCGTCAGCCAGCCATATATTATGCCACAGGCGGCCTTCGACGGAAGCCAGACCCACTATCTGGATAATCTTCACGCTGGAAGTCGTGTCCGAGAGAATCTGGGAAGTTATATCCATAATCTCGTCCAGGACGGGACCATTGTCACGATGATAGTCGTTCTCGGTGAAACTGCGCAGAAGACGGACCTTGTCCAGTTCGTAGTACACGCAGAGCGGCCCCTCTTCCTTGCGCAGGATGCGGTCCGGCGTATAAGGGCGGTACTCGCTCATAGGACGGAGCACAGGATGCGTCTTTTCAAGCCGTCCGGCAACGCCTTTCCACTCCTCTACCTGAGGGAACTCCGGAACGAAGTCCTGCGGAGGGAGCACCTCCTGTGGAGGAAGAACTTCCTGCGGGGATGCGACCGTATCCACAGGAAGGGAGATGATCTCAAGAATCTCTTCCTTCTTGTGGCGTCTGGAAAGGTTGTAGGAAATGTTAAGCCCCAGTTTGGGAACCAGCACAGGCCCGCTCCGGCGGCCGGTTTCCAAACCGCAATAGGCACATTCGAATTCCCTGGCATCCGAATATCCGGCGCCGAGACCGGCTTCAGCCTCCAGCCGCCAGTGGTCCGAAAGCCACCACGACCATCCGGCGAACAGGCCCAGGCCATAAAAATCGCCCTGGAGGCGATTCTCACGGGCGGCCGGATACATCCCGAAGGGGAAATTCACCGCGCCTACGTTATAATGGGTATAGATAAGGTCAGTCCCTATGAAAAGCCCGTCATAGACAGCCAGGGGCCAGAAACGCAGTTCCGGAGCGACGAGAAGATGCTTCCACTTCTTTTCCACTGTCTTGTCCCAGTCCCACACGAACCAGCGGGGCCAGGGCTTGAGACCGGCGTTGAATCCTATGGAAAAATGATTGCTGAACGGGACTTCCAGGCCGATATTGGGGGTAGCGGAAGCGGCATAAGCCAGGTTGGTACGAAGGGCGATGCCCCTTTTAGGAGAAGAATCCGGCGACACACCCAACCTAAGGGAGTCCCCTGGCACGGCCGGAGAGGCCGTGGCGGGAAACGCCATAAAACATCTCATTGTGGCAATCACTGCCACGAGCAATACCGCCCTATGCCTTTTATTACCAAATACTTCCATCTCAGCATATAGTTTTAATAGCGGGCGCATCTATACACTACAAGCCTGTCATTGTATACAATACAATGCAAATTTAGAAAAAAACTCCTTTTTTTCCAAAGCCCAGGCAAAAAAAACAACTTCCACGCGCCTCAAAGCAGGAAACGAGTCAACCCATAATCCATTCGCCAAGCTTCGGAATCCTGCGGTAGTTACATCTACAATATCTATCCAGAGGCCGAGCAATGTGAGGCTATGTCTGATAAGGCGAACCGTCTTGCAAACAAAGCCAGGCCCTATGAAAAACATAAGGATAAGCAGATTAAAGCTTTTATGGACGCTCTGGACGAAGTGGACGGATTGGCTCTTTTGAACTCGACCGAACTGGAAAAGGATGACTCCGTAAGCGTGCAATATGTCTTTAATCACATCATCGGCACCCCCGCTGATATGGTTACCGCATCCGAGGAGACATTAGACTCTCTTGCCACTATAGTTCTCAGCAACTATTTCATCGACAACCCGACGCCTAAGGTTAAAGCCCATAAGTATCAGAAAGATAAAAAATGCTGGTACATCACACTGACAGATGATACCCATTACTATCTGAACGCGATAAAATGCGATGACGGAGAATATGATTACGAATATGAAGAGGCGGAGAATTCATTGTCATTCTCACCAGTTTCGTCGGGCAAGTCGAAAGGCAAAACTGGCAATATCGATAAATTCCTGGATGAATACGAGAAATTTGCGGATTCGTACGCCAAGAGCTATAAGAAGCTGTACAAGAAGTCGATAGGTGGCGATATGTCAGTAATGATTGAACTGCAAAAACTATCTGCAGAAGCCGCAAAGTTTGCCGAGCGCTATGAAAACCTTGACGGCGAGCTCGATGCACAGCAGCTGCAGCGTTATAATGATATTACCCTTAAACTCTCAGCAGCGATGTCTGAGGCTATGATGGGGAAATAAATGGAGCTGTGGACTTTTAGTCCTCCCCTGTGAGGAAATGTAGGCTTCCTGAATTTCAGGAAATTTTTGCGCAATCTTTCCTTAATTAACGGAAAGTTTCTATCTTTGCAAAAACTGATGCCATGACCATAAAAGAAACCATCAAAGCCCTCATCGCCCTCAAGCAGGAGGAAATTCCTGTCTCCTATAATCCCCGTGAAGTTGAACTTCCCATAGATTCTAAGAAGATCATAACCACCGTAGGGGTGCGACGCTGTGGTAAATCCACACTGATGGAACTCTGCATCGAGCGCCTCCTTAAATCTGGCGTGAGCCCGCGCCAAATCGTCTGGATCGGCTTTGACGATGAACGCTTCGAAGGGATGCAGACCTCCGACTTCAATTCCATTCTGGAGGCCTATATGGAGATGTTCCCGAATATCCCCATCAAGGACGCTTACTTCTTCTTCGATGAAATCCAGCGAATCGAAGGCTGGGAACTCTTCGTGATGCGATTGTCAAAGCACTACAGCAAGCACATCTTCATCTCCGGCAGCAATGCCGATATGCTATCCGAAGAGCTAAATACTGCACTTAGGGGCTGGCCGCTTGAATATAAAGAATATCCTCTGTCCTTCAAGGAATACTGTCAGTTTAAGGGCATCCCTACGGACAGCCACCTGGAGAAAGACTTAGCGCTTCTTCGCTGCACCTTCGATTCCTTTGTCCACGAAGGCGGATATCCGGAAGTGGTCCTTGAGCCTAGTCGCGTAATGAAGGATAAACTCCTGCAGGGATACTTCAACGCCATGATCTTCCGAGATTTGACAGACCGATACAAACTGTCCAATACGGAACGCGTCAAATACGTAATCAAACGTCTGATGGCCGGAATGACCAAGCCGGCATCTATCAACGCTATCTACAACGATATGCGCTCCCAAGGCCGGAAAGTCACCAAAGACGACCTGTATGTTATTGCCGACAAAACATGCTCTATCTTCCTGCTTTACAAGGTGACTAAGTTTGACCTGTCCTTCAAGAAAGAAACCAGCGCTCTTCCCAAATACTATTGTGTAGATAATGGGCTACGTCAATCTGTTTTGCTGCCAGGAAAGGATGATAATGGTATTCTGTTCGAGAACACCGTGTTCCTGCAGTTGCTCAGGAATCTTCCCGACGGACAGAAGATCTGCTATTACCTTGGGGAGAAGGAATGCGACTTCGTTATCCAGACCGAAACTGCCGTAAATCAACTGATTCAGGTGTGCTGGGATATGAAAGACAAAGACACCCGGGAACGGGAGTTGAACGGCATTCGTGAAGCTGCCAGCATAACTGGCTGCAGGGACTTGACCATTGTCACGCGCGACTTGGAAGAAGATGTCCAGGATGCACTGGGAATCATTCACATCGTTCCTGCCTGGAAATGGTTCCTGGGACGATAATACCGCGACTCCTCATCCCCGGCCCACCCGGGGATTTCATTTTACTTTTGCATATCCGCCGCCGAAAAGTCGTATATTTGTAGCCTATGAAAGAATCGGCAATTTATAATAGAATCAATCTTGATGACTACCTCCAGTCCGGCGAGGGCGGGACAGCCGTCA
>JAEEGL015397176.1_pt1 | contig 21723 bp, 24 predicted proteins | sample 9134231 | NCBI WGS metagenome assembly JAEEGL01 (sample SAMN16246548, study PRJNA631951) | gut metagenome | biome: gut microbiome; feature: rumen; material: fiber-attached | host: Bos | place: Iran: Karaj | collected 2018-10
CGCTGCAGTGCAGGTTGTCGCAAAAAGCGCACTCGATGCGCGCCTATCAGCCACTGCAGGATGCAGTGCAGGTTGTCGTCAAAAGCGCGCACGATGCGCGCATTCAAGCGACAACCCAGTGACACGCTGGACCCAATCCGCGTCAATACTTTGTGCAGACTCGGCAGCTTTCGCCCGTGCCACTGCCGCAGTGAAAACGGATATGGATTGCTTTTTTGACAGACTGACCGCACAGAAGCAATCAGCTTTTGTACGGTGTTTTTGTGATTTGAAAACTCCCGAAGCACTGCACTTCGGGAGCTGTTTTTATTTCTTCCTTTTGTCAAGCTTTGCTGCGAACCTCATTCCGACGAACTGGAGCACCTGCACCAGCGCGACAAGTATCACGACGGTGATTATCATTATCTGTGTGTCATAGCGGTAATATCCGTAACGTATCGCGATATCGCCGAGCCCGCCTCCGCCAATCACACCGGCCATTGCGGAATAGCCGAGAACGGTTCCCATGGAGATTGTAACGCCGACAAGGAGCGAGATCCTCGCTTCACCGAGAAGGACTTTTATAACGATCTGACGGTCGGTAGCGCCCATGCTCTGTGCGGCTTCAATAACGCCGTGATCGACTTCTTTGAGCGAGGATTCGACCATTCGTCCGATGAACGGAGCCGCCGCTAAAGTGAGCGGAACTATCGTTGCTTCGGGGCCGTAGCTCTTGCCGACGATAAAGCGCGTCAGCGGGATCACAAGTATGAGCAGGATAAGAAACGGTATGCTGCGGAGTATGTTCGTGATTATGTCAAGTATGCGATAAAGCACGGGGCGGGGATGTATGCCGTCCTTGCCGCTGACCGCGAGAAGCACACCGAGCGGAAGTCCGAGCGCATAGCCCGCAGCCGTGGAGATCAGCACCATAAAAAGTGTGTCGCGTATGCCCTCTAAAAGCATCTCAACTGTTTTCGGGTCAATGTTCATGACGCAAGCACCTCCTTGATTTCTTCCGACCCTTCGCTCTCGTCGTTATCGTCCTGTATGAGCAGCAGACGCTTTGCGGCCTTTGTTTTCGGATCCGCAAACAGCTCTTTGACTGTGTTCATTTCAACAAGCTTACCGTTTTCAAGGACTGCAACACGGTCACATATCTCCTGTACTACTGTCATTGCGTGAGTGATTATGATGACGGTGATGCCGTATTTACGGTTGATATCTCTCAGCAGCGCGAGTATCTGTCTGGTCGTCTGCGGGTCAAGCGCGCTTGTCGCCTCATCGCAGAGCAGCAGTGCGGGGTCGGAAGCAAGGACGCGGGCGATAGCCACTCTCTGCTTCTGTCCGCCCGAAAGCTGTGACGGGAAAGCCGCCGCTTTATCGGGTATGCCTACTGCTTCGAGATATTCGCGGGCTTTTTCCCGCGCTTCCTTTTTCTTCACACCCGCTATTTCGAGCGGAAGTGCGACATTGTCAAGGGCATTTCTCTGCATGAGCAGATTGAAGTGCTGGAATATCATGCCGATACGTCTGCGTTCCTCACGAAGCTCATTCTGTGAGAGCGCATTGATATTTCTGTCCTTGATATAGACACAGCCGGAGGTCGGCTCTTCAAGGCGGTTTATGCAGCGCACAAGCGTACTCTTGCCTGCACCCGAAAGTCCGATTATACCGAAGATCTCGCCTTCCCGAACCTCAAACGAGATATCGGACAGTGCGGAGACGCTCCCGCTTTCGGAGATATATTCCTTGCAGAGATGTTCGGCTCTGAGGAAAGCAGCCATAGCATCAGATCCTTTCATTATCCAAAACAGGCGGAAATAATATCCGCCTGCTTATGTTCTGGAGAGAGACTATAAAGAGAATTTCCGGTTGATCTTATTCTGTGAACGGGATCACAGCGCCGTCATACTTGTTGTTGATGAAGTCGCGGATAGCATCGGATTTGAGAACTTCCACAAGAGCCTTGATGCCCTCGTTGTTCTCGTTGCCTTCCTTGACAGCGATGATGTTCACATAAGTCTTTGCGGCTTCGGAGTCGGACTTTTCATAAGCGATGCTGTCCTTTCCTACCGAGAAGCCTGCTTCAAGAGCGTAGTTGCCGTTGAGTACGACGAAAGCGACTTCGTCCTTTACTCTCGGGACCTGTGCAGCTTCGAGTTCCTGGATCTTAATGTTTTTCGGATTGCTCTCTATATCGAGAACTGTTGCCGTAAGACCTGCACCTTCTTTGAGAGTGATTATACCGTTAGCCTGGAGGAGAAGGAGCGCGCGTGCTTCGTTTGTTGTGTCGTTCGGAACCGCGATAGTGTCGCCGTCTGCGAGTTCGTCAAGGCTCTTCTTTGTGCCGGGATAGATACCAAAGGGCTCATAGTGGATGCCGCCCGCATTTACGAGATGCGTGCCCTGTTCGTCATTGAAGCTGTTGAGATAAGGGATGTGCTGGAAGTAGTTCGCGTCAAAGTCGCCGGCTTCTACAACGAGGTTCGGTTGTACGTAGTCTTCAAACTCTGTTACTTCAAGAGTCCAACCCTGCTCTGCAAGAAGCTTGGAGGCTTCCGCAAGTATCTCTGCGTGGGGGATTATCGTAGCTGCTACCTTGACAGTGCCCTTTGCTGCCGGCTCTGCGGGAGCTGCCTCTGTTGCCGCTGTGGTAACGGCTGCTGCGGCAGTGACCACTCCACCCTCAACAACAAGGCTGTCCTCATAGTCAAGGCCGTAGGTGTCAACGAGTGTGGCTTCGTAATCCTTGTGGAAGAAGTTCTCGCTGCCGAGAGCCTTGATCTCGTCATTGAGCCAGTTGAGAAGAGTTGTGTTGCCCTTGGATACCGCGGGAGCGATAGTGTCCTGCGAGCCGAGCTCGGGGATACCGACTGTGTAGCCGGGGTTCTGGAGAGCGAACGCGATAACTTCTGTGTTGTCGTTTGCCCATGCAACGCCGTTGCCGTTTTCGATAGCGTTCTTTGCGTTTGCATAGGTATCATACTTCTGGAGCTTTATTTCGGGATTGTTTGCGGCAAGATATGTCTCCGCAGTTGTACCCGAGATCACGATCACCTGATCGTCGGCACCGATCTGATCGAGGCCGGTGATAACACGGCTGTCGGGCGATACAACACCGAGAGCGACATTCATATAAGGAAGCGCGAAGTCAACCTTCTGTGCGCGTTCCTCGGTAACTGTGAAGTTTGCGAGAACGATATCGACCTTGCCTGTTTCGAGGTATTCAACACGGCTCGCAGCTTCTGTCGAAACGTAGTTGATATTAACGCCGAGATCCTGTCCGATGCGGTTTCCGAAGTAAACGTCGTAGCCCTGATATTCGCCGTTCTCGTCAACATAACCGAAGGGGTTCTTGTCGGAGAACACACCGATGTTCACAGTACCGCTGGACTTTATCTCGTCAAGAGTGCGGTAAACTACCTTGGCGGAATTTCCCGTGTCACCGGAAGTGGTCGATGTTGCACCGGCGTCGCCTGCGGAAGCGGACGAGCAGGATGCGATACCTGCAATGCCGAGGGTGAGCAGCAGACCTGCTGCGATTGCTTTAAATCTTGTCTTTTTCATAATGATCTTCCTTTCTTGTCTCTGTCTTATATTTCTTATGCTTTTGCTCTGCAAAAACATTGACAGCAATGATTTATATTATTTCCAAACCTATGTCGGGCAGCTGATTTTACGCTGCCGTCATTTTCTGACACTTTCATAAGTGAATGTGTTGAGGAACTGCCTTGCGCGGTCTGTGTCGGGAGCTGTGAAGAAGCGCTCGGGCGGGTTCTCTTCGATTATTTTACCGCCGTCTATCATTATGACGCGGTCGGCTATCGCGCGCGCAAACTGCATTTCGTGCGTGACTATCATCATCGTTTTGCCCTGCTTCGCAAGGTCGAGTATGACTTCAAGCACCTCGCGTACCATTTCGGGGTCGAGCGCCGCAGTCACCTCGTCAAAGAGCAGAAGCTCGGGGTGCATTATCAGCGATCTGACAATTGCGACACGCTGTTTCTGTCCGCCGGACAGTTCACGCGGATAGCTTTTTTCCTTGTCGGAAAGTCCCACGCGCTTCAGGAGTTCTCTCGCCTCATCTCTTACCTGCGCTTTGTCGCGCTTCTGCACCTTGCACGGCGCGAGCGTTATGTTGTCAAGCACGGTCAGATGCGGGAAAAGATCGTAGCTCTGGAACACCATTCCGACTTTCGGGTTGTGTTTTCCGCCGGTGAGGATATTTTCGCCGTCAATAAGTATCTCGCCGCCCTGGATATCCTCAAGGGCGTTGATACATCGTAAAAGCGTGCTCTTGCCGCAGCCCGAGGGACCGAGTATCACAACGACCTCGCCCTTTTTTACGGTAAGGCTTATATCGTCAAGAACGGAGCTGTCACCGAAACGCTTTATTAAATTTTTAACTTCCAGCAGTTCCGGCATTTTCACTCAACTCCATTTCTTTTCTAACTTTCTTGCAGCTATGCTCAGTACAAAGCATACCGCAAAGTATAATACAAATACGAACAGGTAAACTCCGAACGCCGCGTTCGGCACAGTCATCCGGTTGGCTTCGATTATCTGCTGTGCGACCTTCAGAACTTCCACAACGCCGATCATAAGCACGAGAGACGTTGTCTTTATCATTCGGGTTATGAGGTTTATCGAAAGCGGTATGAGCCGCCTGATACACTGTGGGATAACTATATATATCTGCGTCTGTATAGGCGTGAATCCGAGCGACCACGCGCTTTCATACTGATGTTCGGGTATAGCCTTCAGAGAACCGCGGACGAGATCGCTCATCTCCGCCGCGCCCCACATCGAGAAAACAATTATCGAGGCGACTTCTCCGGACAGGTCCCAGCCCCACACCTTCGTTGTTCCGAAGAACACGAGGAACAGGAGGACGAGCTGCGGCATTATGCGGACGAAATCGAGATATATGCGAAGTATCGCCTTTACCACGGGGTTTCTGCCCGCCATGAGTATTCCGAGGACTATCCCTATAGGTATGCTTATCGCGACTGCAATAAGGCTTATTTCAAGCGCCGTGCCGAGACCTCCGAGAAGGCGTAAAAAGTTCTTGCCTTTGAATATGACTTCAATTCCCCACATTCACGACACCTTCTTTTTTTGCAGCATCACGGGTCTTGCGCTCACGTCTGCTCTTATTTGTTCCCGGCTGCCCGAGTCTGTGTTCGAGATATGTTCCGAGGATCGACACCGGCAGCAATATTATCAGATAGAACACAACGAGCAGGAATAAGCTTTCTGTCGTGTTGTAGTACAGCCCGATAAGGTCTTTCGCCGTGAACATCAGATCCATCAAGCTCACCGCCGAGAATACGCTCGTTTCCTTCAGAAGAAATATCACGTTTGCCACGAACGGCGGTATGCTCGTCGATACAGCCTGAGGGAGTATCACATATATAAATGTCTGGAGCTTGTTCATTCCTAGCGTGAACGCGCTTTCGGAATGTACCTTGTCAACAGCTTCGAGGCCGCTTCGGAATGTCTCCGCCATGTAGCTTCCGCCGAGGAACGCGAGTCCGACTATTCCGCATACGGCCGGGTCGGTCTTTATCCCTATCTTCGGAAGTCCGTAGTAGATGAAGAACAGCTGGATAAGGAGCGGCGTGTTGCGGCTCAGTTCAATGTATATCCGCACGATCTGCCTTGCCACGGGTATCTTGTAGAACTGTACAAGCGAGCATATCAGACCAATCGCTATCGACAGCCCGATACCCGCGAGTCCGAGTCCGACGGTAAGCAGCGCGGCATTACCGAACAGCGGTAAATATTCATTCAAAACTTCTGCGTTCATATTAGCCTACTATTCATACTGAAATAATATGTTTTCTTGCTATGTGCCTATAATACACCAAAACGGTAGGTTTGTCAATACACCTTTGACATTTTTGTAACATTCAACAAACCAAATCAACCGCATCGAAACAAATTGTGCACATATCATAGTTAAACGATAGGATTACCGGATGCTATTATATATAGTACATCGGTTCCGCGTCACCGCTCATTGACAGCTTATCATACTTGTCGGCTATGTCGCGGAGAGTTACATTTTCGGTGAAGCTCTGGAGGTATTCGGTCATCTTGTTCCAGAGACATTCCGACAGAGCGCCTGCGATAAGCGAATCCTCCTGCTTGTCAAAGGAGACCTCGCCGAGTACATTACGGTCGAGCGCATTTATCACCTCGCGGAGCGTTATCTTCTCGGCGGGGCGGGTGAGAGTGTATCCGCCTTTCGCGCCTTTTACGCTGCGTATGATGTTGGCCTGCCTGAGCTGCGGGAGTATCTGTTCAAGGTACTTTGCCGAGATATGCTGTCTTGCGGAGATATTTATAACGGTAACGACACTGTTGCCCGAATATACGCATATATCCACAAGCGAGATAAGCCCGCATTCAACTTTTGATGAGATCTTCATATTTTCAGTCCTTTCTGTATTCCTACTATTTTGATAAGTATAACATATTTTCTACCAGTTTTTCAATTGTCGGAATAGATAAAAATTCATAAAGCCTACTATTTCTATATGTAAAATATGTAGAAATGTATAAATTCCTATTGACTTGGTATGAAAAACGTTGTATAATGTTGGAAAGCAATTGAAAAAGCACTATATGCAGTTTAAGATCATTACTTGTTCAGTCTTCCCGCCGGAGGGCCGGACGCTTACAGAAGGTCTCCGGAAGCGCACGACGCGCGCATAAAGGTGATCTTCGGGGGCAGGGAAGACCGGACTGTTAAACTACATTGACTTGGATTGCAAACAGTGATCAAAAAGCGGTGATATAATGGAATTCAATACAAGCCTGCTGCATGGCAGGACTGCGAAGAACGACTTCGGCGCAACGCAGACACCTATATATCAGGTGAGCGCGTTCTCTCACGACAGCGCAGAAACACTTGAAAAGGTATTCAGCAACCGCGCGCCCGGGTTCTCGTACTCACGTATAGGAAATCCCACAGTTGACGCATTTGAAAAGCGAATTGCGGCAATTGAGGGCGGTGTAGGCGCGGCGGCCTGTTCGAGCGGTATGGCGGCAGTCACAATGGCGCTGCTGAACATCCTGCAGGCGGGCGACGAGGTGATAGCCGGCGCGGGACTGTTCGGCGGAACGATAGATCTGTTCGGTGATCTGGCACAGTTCGGCATAACGGCGAAATTCGCCGATACCGTGACCGCGGAGAGCGTCGAAGAGCTGATAACAGACAAAACAAAGGCGGTATTCGCGGAGCTCATCGGCAACCCGAAGCTCGATGTAGTGGATATAAAAAGCGTCTCGGAAGTCTGTCACAAGCACGGCATACCATTTATAATAGACAGCACCACAGCGACACCTTATCTGATACACCCGTTCGTGTACGGCGCGGATATCGTGGTGCATTCGACCTCAAAGTACATCAACGGCGGGGGCAACTCGATAAGCGGCATCATCATCGACAGCGGAAAGTTCAGATTTGACGGCGATAAATTCCCGAATTTCGACAGCTTCCGCATATTCGGTAAATTCGCCTATCTCGCGAAGCTCCGTAACGGTCTCTGGCGCAACGTCGGAGCGTGTGTATCGCCGTTCAACGCATATATGAACTCGGTCGGCATCGAAACGCTCGGCCTGCGTATGGAGCGGATATGTTGCAACGCGAAAGCACTTGCGGAGTTTTTACAGACGAAAAACGGTGTGACAGTCAACTACCCGGGGCTTGAAACAAGTCAGTATCATTCGCTCGTTCAGTCGCAGTTCGGCGGCAAGGGCGGCGGGATACTCACGATACGCGCTGGCAGCAAGGAGAAGGCGTTCAGGCTGATAAACAACCTGAAATACGCACTGATAGCCACGAATATCGGCGATCTGCGGACGCTTGTGATACACCCCGCAAGCACGATATACCTGCACTCGGACGAGAAGCGCCGCGAACAGGCGGGAGTGTACGAAGACACTATCCGCGTCAGTGTCGGTATTGAGGATATAAACGATCTTATCGCGGATTTCGGTAACGCGATCGGCTCATAAAACCACGCTTTCTTCCGCCAAAGGCGGGGAATAATAGAAAATGATCCGCCGCCAGAGGTGGAACAAAAAGGAGACATTACCATGGCTGAATTCAACATCACGGACAGCGTTGACATCACAGATGTGAACTGCCCGATAACATTCGTAAAAACAAAGGTAGCTCTCGAAGAGCTCGACGACGGCGACATCCTCGAAGTCCGCCTCAACGACGGCGAGCCGGTCCAGAACGTGCCGCGCAGCCTCAAGGAAGAGGGGCACAAGGTGCTTGAACTTACGCAGAACGATGACGGTACATACCGCCTGATCGTGCAGAAAGTCGGTGATTGAATGGCGGAGAGGATAACGGCCGCAGACTTTGAAGATAAAGTCCTTAAAGCGGAGATCCCGGTTCTCGTGGATTTTTATTCCGACACCTGCGTACCGTGCAAGATGTTATCGCCGGTACTTTCGCAGCTTGATGCCGAGCTTGCAGGTAAGCTGAACATCTACAAGGTGAATGTCGGCTACGAGCAGGAACTCGTTGACAGGTACGAGGTGCAGGCTTCCCCCACGCTGATATTTTTCAGGGGCGGCGAGGAAGCTTCACGGCTTCGCGGAGTGACGCAGAAAGCAAAGATAATCGAAGAATTTGAGAAATTATAATAAGGAGACCAACGATATGAAGATCACAGTTGCAGGAAAAATAAAGGAATACGACGACGGGATAACCGTTGCAAAGCTCGTTGAGCTTGAAAATGTAGAGACTCCCGAGTATGTTACCGTTACGGTCAACGACGAATTTGTCGAGAGTCACGATTTCGCAGCTACAACAATAAAAGACGGAGATACGGTCGAATTTCTGTACTTTATGGGAGGTGGCTGCTGATGCCTTTCACGAATGAACAGTTAGAGCGCTACTCCCGTCATATCATCTTAAAGGAAGTCGGCGCTAAAGGTCAGAAAAAACTCTCTCAGGCGAAGGTTCTCATTATCGGGGCAGGGGGCTTGGGAGCTCCCGCAGCGCTGTATCTTGCGGCGGCGGGTGTCGGAACTATCGGTATAGTTGACGCGGACGAGGTAGATCTCTCCAACCTGCAGAGACAGGTGATACATGCGACAGCCGATATCGGCAAGCCGAAAGTGCAGTCCGCAAAGGAGACCATGGAGGCTATAAATCCCGACGTCACTGTCAACACATACCACACGTTCGTAACAAGCGAGAACGTTCTCGATCTTATCAAGGACTATGATTTTATTCTTGACGGGACAGACAATTTCCCCGCGAAATTTCTTATCAATGATGCGTGCGTAATGGCGAAGAAGCCGTTCTCTCACGCGGGCATTATCCGCTTCAGGGGTCAGCTCATGACCTATGTTCCCGGGCAGGGGCCGTGCTACCGCTGCGTATTCAAAAATCCGCCCCCGAAGGATGCGGTCCCGACCTGTAAACAGGCAGGCGTTATAGGCGCTATGGGCGGTGTTATCGGCAGTCTTCAGGCTATGGAAGCAGTCAAGTACATCGTCGGCGCCGGCGACCTGCTCACGGGCTATCTGCTTACATTCGACGCACTGAAAATGGAATGGCACAAGGTAAAACTCCCGCCCGATACGAGCAAGTGCGCTGTCTGCGGTGAACATCCCACGATCACCGAGCTCGTTGACTACGAGCAGGCAGAGTGCGATATGAAGAAGTGACCGGGCAGTGTACCCCTTTACGTACTGCATGAATAACAGCAGTTTCCCCCGCCGCAGGCGGGGGAACCGTTGAAAATGGTGATAATTATGATAAAATTAAAGAAAAGCGATTACGAAACTATCCTCGCTCACGCAAAAAAAGAAGCCCCTATCGAGGCCTGCGGACTTATAGCCGGACGCATCGAAGGCAATGACAAGATAATCGAGAAGGTGTATATTCTCACAAACGTGGATCACGCGGAGGAGCACTTCACCCTCGACCCGAAAGAGCAGCTTGCCGCGATCAAGGATATGCGTGCAAACGGATATGACCAGCTCGGGAACTGGCATTCACATCCTGTATCGCCGTCACGCCCGTCCGACGAGGACAAGCGCCTCGCCTACGACAGCACAGCAAGCTATATGATACTCTCGCTGATGGACAACGATCCCGTGCTGAACTCGTTCCATATCGAGGGTGATACGGCGACCAAGGAAGAACTTGTGATAGAATAGATAAGATATGACTGACCGGCAGCGTAGAATTGTCGGCCGGTCATTTTTTTATCTGACAGTCACTTGTGCGGAATTATGCACAGGTGCCGTGTAAAGCCGGACGACCAAAACGGTTCCGCCGTGAAAAAAACAGCTTGATTTAATGCTCCCGAGTATTGCCATATTCGTTTATCTGTGGTATAATATATTACAGCGAATATGACTGCTGTCCGGGAGTCCGACAAGAGTGGTGCGTTCCCGGGGCAGGGCTCCCGAATTCCGCACGTTCCCGACCGGCTCGGATCTGCCGTGCGGGTGAAAAATGTCGCGGGTAAGCCTTTGAAAGCAAAAGATCTGAGCGTTGAAACTATAATGGTGTACGGAACGCAATAAACAATAAACAGGAGAAAACTGCAATGATCGGAAACTTCACTTACAACACACCCACAAAACTCTACTTCGGAAAGGGCTGTATCAAGGACCTTCCCGCCGAGATCGGGAAATACGGCAAAAACGTGCTTCTCACCTACGGCGGCGGTTCGATCAGAAAAATCGGGCTTTACGACAAGGTAAAGGAACTGCTCAGAGGTTTCAATATCGTTGAGCTTTCGGGCATAGAGCCGAATCCGAAATACGATCCATCTGTTATCGACGGCGCGAGACTCTGCAAGGAGAATAAAATCGACGTTATCCTTTCGGTCGGCGGCGGTTCGGTGCTTGACTGCTCAAAGGCTATCTCGGCCTGTGCGAAATACGACGGCGAGGGCTGGGATCTTATCTCCGGCAAGGTCAAGGCAAAAGCGGCACTCCCAATCGTCGATATCATCACACTTGCCGCAACGGGAAGCGAATACGACATGGGATGTGTCATCTCAAACACCGCGATAAACGACAAGCGCGGTTATCTCGATGAACTGCTTTTTCCTGCTGCGTCTTTCCTCGATCCCGAATACACTTACTCTGTAAACAAATGGCAGACCGCCTGCGGTACCGCCGACGCGATCAACCACGTTTTAGAGCAGTTCTTTGCGGAGCCGCACTCGATATTCAACGACGGCATTATGATCTCCGCGCTTCGTTCGCTTATGACAAACGTTAAGATCGCACTTGAAAAGCCGGATGATTACGCAGCGCGAAGTGAGCTTATGTATGTCTGCTCGTGGGGCTGCAACGGCATTCTTGCAAACGGCGCGGGAGCTTCCGGCTGGCCGATGCACTCGATCGAACACGCGCTTTCCGCATATTTCGATATTACCCACGGCGCGGGACTTGCAATCATCACACCCCGCTGGATGAAGGAGATACTCTCGGAGCGGACTGCTGAACGATTCGTGACGCTCGGGACCGGGCTGTTCGGATTCGACAAAACACTGCCGGATAACGAAATGGCCGATAAAGTCATCAACGCGTTTTATGATTTCTTTGAATCTGTCGGGATCCCGATGCACCTCGCCACGCTTGGTGTAAAGGCAGAAGCGATCGATGAGATGGCGGATCATATCCTTGAAAACGACAACACGAATCAGCCCTGGATGTACGCTCCGATAGGAAAAGACGCGCTCGTCCGTATTCTGAATGCAAGTATGTGATCACTGAAAATAAATAGGGAGTGCTGTAAAAATGACGATCAGAGCATATAACTCCGCCGATACCGACAGATCGGAGTACTAATTTATTCTGTTGTGTCAATTGTATTACGTCGATATTGCTCCGATAAGTGAAAATTGTAACACTGTGCATAAATTTTTGCTGAAATTTTGTGCAACTCTACAAATTGTCATTTTTCCTCTTGACTATGACGTAACGTAATAGTATATACTGAAATCAGCGAAGGGAAAACAAGGTATATAAAACCGGGTCGTTATCCCTGCCGCAGGCGGAGATAATGACAACAGATCTCCGAATATCGATGACAGCTAAAGGGAGGTTCAGAGTATGAGACCTGACGGAATGACAGTAAACGAGGTAAGCAGGCTGACAGGCCTGAGTGTGCGCACACTCCAGTATTATGACAGGATAGGTTTGCTCGCGCCCGCAGGACATACCGACGCGGGTTACAGGCTGTATGACGATACGGCGCTGGAAAAGCTGCAGCAGATAATGCTGTTCCGCGAGCTGGAATTCCCGCTGAAAGAGATAAAGGAGATAACCGGCGACCCGGATTTCGACCGCAGAAAGGCTCTCACACAGCAGATAGAGCTGCTGAAACTGCGGCGGGAGCATCTTGACGACCTGATAACCTTCGCGGAGAAAATACAGAAAACAGGAGTGATAATTATGGATTTTAAAGCATTTGACACAAGCAAGCTCGATGAATACATCAGGCGCGCAAAGGAGCAGTGGGGCAATACCGCCGAATACAAGGAGTTCGAGAAGAAGAATGCGAACCGCTCCGACGCGGACAATGCGAACCTTGCTGCTAAGACAATGGAGTATTTCGCGGAGTTCGGCGCTATGCGTGACCGCGACCCTGCCGACCCAGAAGTTCAGGCACAGGTGAAGCGCTTGCAGGATTTCTTCTGCGAGAACTTCTACAACTGCACGAACGAGATACTGAGCGGCCTCGGGAAGATGTACGCTGCGGACGGCGAGTTCGCCGGAAACATCGACAAAGCAGGCGGCGCAGGTACGGCGAAGTTTGTGAGCCGCGCTATTGAGATCTACTGTAAATGACAGCGACCCCGCCCGGAAACTACAGGATGCAGTTTCCGGGCGGGGCTTCTTGTTTATTGTTCTGATCAGTCATTTCCCGACAGAGTGAAATAATCTACTCCGTTGTCTCATTGCCTGTGCCGGCAGGGTCAATGACCTCGCTGTCGGGGAAGGATATGCACACAAGCGGCCCCGTAGCCCGGCAAGTCGCCCCGGCTGCGGCGATCCTGTCGCCCGACTTGACCGTATCTCCCTCGCTGACGAAAATGTCGCTCAGGTGGCTGTATCTCCATTTTCTGCCGTCGGGAGCCTGTATCGTGATGTAAATACCCTCGCCCTGTCCGGGAACATTCCGCGGATGTGTTTCGATCACGATACCGCCCGTTACCGCAAGTATCGCTTCGCCTTCTTCGGCGGGAATATTGAAGCGATAGTCTGTGCTTCTTTCTTCGCCTGCCCACGCGTCGTGCGTGCGGTAGGTTATAACGTCTTTCGTCCAGTTTTCAAGGGGAAAGCAGTAGTCCTCGCCTGCAAACGACTTTAGCTGATCAAGCGCGTCTTTTTCTTCTCGTTCGACAATCTCACTGTACAAATCAGTGGCAAGCGAGTCATCGTTGATTGTCCTTTCGGGTGGATCCTTTGAGAAGTCTATGTCCATATCAAGCAGCTTTCCGCTTGCGTCTGTATCGGTATTTCTGAAAAAGATCTCATATTTGTGAATGCCAGTACCTTTAACATTCCATTCAAGGTACTGTTTATCGGACATATCACGTGTTTCGGTCATATTCTCCTGCAACTCGCCGTCTATATAGTATGTGAACTCGAATTCGGCTTTCATATCTCTGAACTCAATTGAGATAAAAGATTCGCGCTCTACGTTCGAGGCAACGCCAATCTCCTCGCCGTTTACCACTACCGAAGCTATGTTCTCAACATCTATCTTTCCTTCCATAAATAACGATGACATTATATAATCCCGTCCGCGCCCGAGATCGGTATAATATGCCGGGAACTCATAATACGGGATATCGTTTGACGGGTTATGCTCCGGCTTTGTACTGCGGTCGGCAAGTATCTTTTCCATGCCGTCCTTGTATTTTACCGCGAGCGAGAAATTCTCGATTTCTTCCAAGTTATACGGACCTTCTACAAGCACACCCCATTTGCTGACGGAAACGGTCGTGTTCGTTACGCTGTTCGTGACTGTGCAGAGCGCGTCCGTTGTGTCGATGCCTGTCAGAGTATAGTTTCCGGCATACTCCCACTCGATTCCTACGGCAGCTGGATGATACTCAAATTGCAGCTCCGCCGTCTGCCCGGGGTCAAGCCTGATATATATGCCTATGTCGTACATCAGTGTGTTCCCGATTCTCTCCATATCCGCGGACTCGTCCCAGTTCTCAACGTTCGGATCGTTCCATATCATTTCCGCGATTTCCTGATAATATTTCGCTGTGACATATTGATAATCGTTCAGACAGTACTCGCCCACATCATACTTATCGTTATCTTTTACGTGAAGACCTAAACGATGAACACCTTCAACTTCGGATACCGGATAGTGATATTCCGCTTCGACCATAACTCTGAGGTACTGCCCGTCATAATCATATTTGCTTATTTTCGCAGTCATATTACTGAATTCCAGCACATCACCGACGGACTGCAAAATGTTCTTCGGTTCCGTGTTCTCCTCCACCGCAATAAGAGCATCAGTAGTTACCGGAGTTGTTTCAACTGGTTCAGTCACATCCTCGTGATACCCTGCGCCCGGTCCCTGCACATCCGGACCTTTCAGCCCGCCGTGCTCGTTGAGCCAGTTGAGCCCGAACACAGCACCGGTGAGGACTGCGGCTGTTCCCGCAACGCCGGCGAACACATTTAACGCCTTGTGCGACTTCTTCGGCTCGGCGTATTCCGAAGTTATCTCCGTGAAATGCTTCTGCTTTACATTATCGTTTTTCTTCATATTCTTCGCCCTTTCCTCGATATTTCTTAATACCTTATTTTCGGAAAAGGTGTATTCGGACAATTTCCACGACATTGCTTTATCAAAGATAGATTTATAGTCCATAGTCATTTCCTTTCATCTTCAATAAGTTTCTTCAATTGCTGCCGTCCGCGTTTCAGCCGGGATGAAACAGCGTTCGCGCTTATACCGAGGAGCCCGGCAGTTTCTTCGACCGAGTAACCCTCATAATAATGCAGATACAATACGACTCTATTGTTTTTCCCGAGCTTATGTATAAGCTCAAACATATCTCTGCCATAACTGTCAAAATGTATCTGCTCCTTTGCTGCTTCAAGCGGAGCCGAAAACTTGTACCAGTGAGACCTGAGCAGATCCTTGCATTTGTTGATTGTGCATTTTATCAGCCACGCCTTAACATGTTCGTCCTCGTTGAAATGACCGTCGTATGTATATAGGCTGAAAAACACATCCTGCATAATATCCTCAGCATCGCTCATTTTTTTCACATAACACAAAGCGGTCGTGAGAACATTATTATGATACATTTTCAGGTATCGCTCAACATCTTTGGAATTCACTTAGGTCTCACCCCCTTTTCCTCTGAAAGGACCTTTCACTTACAACACGAATCAGAGTATATAAATCTGTCGCTATTGTTTCAATTTTGGCAATATTACCAACATTATACCGCGTTTTTGCAGCAAATGCAACAAACAGGTAATGGAATTTGCACTGTGCCGTCAATATAGGGCACCTCTAAAAATCGCTTTGAAAAGAGAAAATGAGATAATTGTGCCGAGAACAAGGAAAGGCTCCGAAGGTTTGCTGGCGCAAGCGAGAAGACCTGATGCAGTTATCGGCACAAGTAGCTCTTTTTCTCTCAAATGGGTTTTTAGAGGTTCCCTATAGTCAAAGCGTCACGAAAACGAAAAATATCAAAAGTTATTCCGGCGTATCAAAGAAGTCGCTTACGCTTGAGAAGAGGGTGCTCCCGGTGTTTGCTCCTTGTCCTGTCTCCGGAAAGACAGCGCGTAAGCACTGCAGAACAGACTTTTTCGACACGCTGCGTCGGAAAGCCTGAGATGATATTTCTAGTAAATATAGACAAAAATCGGCGTAGGAAATGCACATATGTTTCAAAATGCCCATTCTTCTATTGAAGCAATACATATTTTATGGTATAATAAAATACAAACTCTGTTCCGCCCTGCGGACAGACAAGATACAGATCGGTTTTGCGATATTATACAACTTAAAAGAGAAGTGGTGACCATTTTGAATAAAGTCAAGCTGAAAAACACCGCCGCCATGGTGATCCTGACGCTGTGTCTCGGCGCAGTGGTAGGTCTGGTGCTGTGGCTGTTTCTTCGGGCAGTATCCCTCGGGACCACGCTGATCTGGGATACTCTGCCCGGCGCTGTGGGCGGTCGGTGGATAACTGTGCCGCTGTGCGCTGTGGGAGGCTGCATTGTCGGCCTGCTGCACAAGAAGTTCGGAGATTACCCCGAATCGCTGGACATCGTTATGGGCAAGGTGAAGAAGGAAAAGCACTATGATTACCGCCCCATGCTGGTCATGCTGATATGCGCGCTGCTGCCGCTTGTTTTCGGCTCCAGCGTCGGCCCCGAAGCAGGTCTTACCGGCATCATCGCAGGACTCTGCTACTGGATCGGAGACAACGTTTCCTTTGCGAAGCATAACACCGCCCTGTACTCCGAGCTGGGCGAAAGCGTCACATTAGGTCATGTCTTCCACATGCCGCTTTTCGGTATTCTGGAAGTTGAGGAAACCTCCGCGGACAACGGTCAGCCCCCGGCTATGCCGAAGCCGGCGAAGCTCGTTCTTTACGGCCTTTCTGCGGTCACGAGCTTTCTTGTGATATCAGGTCTCAATCACCTGTTCCACACATCGCTGGAAGGCTTCCCGAGCTTTGCCGAGGTGGAACTCTCCGTGCTGGATTACGTTCTCGTGTTGCTGTACATACCCGTCGGCCTGCTGATGTACCTTATATATGCAGGTACGGAAAAGCTTGCTCATAAAGGTGCGGAGCACATCCCGCACATTGTACGCGAGACGGCCTGCGGTATCGTGATCGGACTCGTGGGACTGGTAGCCCCTATTGTGCTGTTCTCCGGCGAGGAACAGATGACGGAACTTATGGTGACCTGGGGAGGCTTTGCTCCGTGGCTGCTTATCGGTATAGCGCTTCTGAAGCTCATAATGACGGCGTTCTGCCTGTGCTTCGGTATGAAGGGCGGCCATTTCTTCCCGCTGATATTCGCCTGCACCTGCATGGGTATCGGGCTTGCAATGCTGGTATTTGCCGAACCGTCGAGCCATATCGTATTTGCGGCGGGCGTAGTGACTTCGGCCACCTTAGGGGCGCAGCTTAAAAAGCCCCTCGCAGTGTCGGTACTGATGCTGCTGTGTTTCCCCGTAAGGATGCTGTTCTGGCTCTTTCTGTCCGCCGCTGTTGGCGGGCGGCTGGCACAGCTGCTGAAAAACCGGAAAAAAGATAACAGCGAGACAAAATGAAATTGCGCCCCTGCCCGTCGTATGAGCGGGTTTGCGGCGGCTATGATCTCGGAAAGGAATTGACATGAACGATTTTCTTACAATGACGGCTCTGATACTTGGAACAGCCGTTCTGATAGGATTTCTGAATGAAAAACTGTTTCATCTGACGTATGAAATCTCACTTCTGCTGTTTGCGGTCCTTATAGGTGTATGCCTGACGGTAGTCGGAGCGGCTGCCAGTGACCACACGGTCCGGGAAGTGGTTTCAAACGTACAGGTGTTTGACCTTGAAAAGTTTCTGCTGGACGGCGTGTTGTGCTTTATGCTCTTTGCAGGCTCATGCCGGCTGAAAATAAGGCAGTTCAAAGAAAATGTGCGCAGTGTGAGCGTTCTTGCATTTTTCTGCACACTTCTCGGCGCTGTGATCTACGGAATGCTGTTCTGGGTAATATCGCTGATACTCTCGCTTCCGTTCGATCTTCCGATATGTCTGATGTTCGGCAGTATCACGGCTCCGACCGACCCGATCGCCGCAACGAGCATACTTAAAAAGTTCGGACTTCCCAAAATCACGGGATTTCTTATGGAAGGCGAATCGCTGCTGAATGACGGCGTCGGCGTTGCATTGTTCGTCGTGTTCTCACAGATCGTTGCCGCACAGCACGGCGGGAGCGGGTTCGTTGTCGTAATGCTCAGAGAGATACTTGGAGCTGTTGTCATCGGCGCCGGCGTAACTTTACTGTGCTTTCAGATCTTCCGTTTCACGCAGGATAAGCACAGGAGAATACTCACGAGCCTGTTTTCGGTTTCCTGTATATATGTGCTTTGTGAGGCGCTGGAGTGCTCCGGAGCCATTGCCTGCGTAGTGTGCGGAGTGCTGTTTTCATCGCTTCGCGGGCGTGAGGAAGAAAAGGGTGTTAAATGGGAGCTCGGGGAATTCGACAGTTTCTGGGAAATGCTCGACACACTGCTCAATTCCAGCCTCTATGTCATCATGGGTCTGTCTTTTGTAAAGATCCTTCAGATGGATCAGGTCCTGCTGCTGTCATTGATCGCTGTCGTATGCAATTTTATTGCACGATACGGCAGTCTGTTTGCGGGAACATTCCTGCTCGGGAAGATACCAGACGGGTTTGGCAGAGGCAGTTTTTCAATGCTGTTCACATGGGGCGGACTAAGGGGCGGCCTGTCGATCGCCCTTGCAATGAGTACGGCGCCAATGCTGCCGGCAGATACATACCACATACTGCTCGGGTGCGTTTATGCCATAGTATTCTTCACAACGGTAGTTCAGGGCTTGTCAATGAAAAAAGTCTATAAATTATGCAGCAAAGCATCTTAATGATCTGTTGAAATGCCCGTGGCTCTGCCTTTTCCGTATGCGGCAGCAGGATCGGTAGCTTCCGACCTGCACTAAGTAAAAAAAGCGCGAGGATCCAGCTATGAAATCAAACAAAGGCTTTATACTGACAGCTAAATACCTTGTGATAGCAGGTGTTTTTCTGATATTTGTCAATGTTACGCTTGGTTTTGTTCTGGCTAATCTCGCGGACAAGGCAATCAAATCGCTGATAGGGTCGTGGATGCTCGACATTGCCAATACGGCCGCGGCTGTACTTGACGGTGACATGCTGAAGGATGTTACCCCCGAAGATAAGGGCACGCCCGAATATGAGTCGGTCATGAAGACGCTGACAGGCTTTCAGTACAGTATGGGAATGTCATACATATACCTTGTGCAGGACAAGGGAAATAACAATTTCGTGTTCGGACTCGACCCGACGATAGAGGATGCCGATGATTACGGAACGCCCGTTGCCTATACCGAGGCGCTTTATGCCGCGAGCAAGGGCACCCCGACCGCATCGCTCACTGCATACGAGGATGCGTGGGGATGGTTTTACAGCGCGTACAGTCCTGTTTTCGACTCACAGGGAAATATCGTAAGTATAGTCACGGTCGATTTCAGTAAGGACTGGTATGATGCACAGATCATCTCATTTACTGTCACCACGGTCATAGTCATAGCTGTGTCGCTTATTATCGGAGGAGCAATCGTGATCTTGTTTGCTCACAAATACAGAAAGAGAATCCATGTGGTGAACAAGCAGATCACCGATCTTGAAGACAGGACGGAGCACATGGCGGCGGAGCTGAGCGTTGCGACAAAGATACAGGCCGATATGCTTCCGAATGACTTCCCGAAGGATGATGTCGTTGAGATCTACGCGGCTATGACTTCCGCCAGGGAGGTCGGAGGTGACTTCTATGACTTTTTCTATGTTGATGACAGTCACATAGCGCTTGTTATGGCCGATGTTTCCGGCAAGGGAGTCCCGGCCGCGCTGTTCAGCGTAGTTTCAAAGACGATCATACGCGACAAGGTCATGCTCGGCGGCGATCCGGCGGCAATACTCTACGATGTCAACAATATCCTTTGCAAGAACAATCGCGCCGGATTCTTCATTACTGTATGGCTCGGCATACTCGATCTTCGTACAGGTGTTGTCGAATATGTCAATGCCGGTCACGAATATCCGATCGTTGGAGCCGGAGGAAAGTCTGTCAAAGTCATAAAAAATGATAACTGCCCGCCGCTCGCCATTGTTGAGGACACGATATTCACGGTTGAGACATTAACGCTCGAAAAGGGCGACGACCTGTTCTTATATACAGACGGCGTTCCCGAGGCGAAAGCGGCGGACGGCTCACGCTTTGGTATGGCAAGACTCGTCCGCGTGCTCGAACGCATTGAGAACAAGTCGCCCGAACATATAGTCACCGAACTGAAGCGAGAGGTGGATTCGTTCCAGTCTGCGAATGACCCGTTTGATGATGTCACGATAATGAGTGTGGTCTGGAAAGACGGCCTGTAAGAGCTCATATTGCCCGCCTATGCACCCGTTCTGCCGGTGCAAGGTCACTACACCCATGGAGACCGACGAGGATATACAAGCCGATATCGACAGGATGCTCGACGGACGCTCTATAGAGGATATCGAGCGGGAGCTTGACCGGCAGATTGAGGAACGCGATTCAACGTTGAATTCAGTGCAAGAGTCAGCGAATTCAGCGGAAGAAAATTCGCAGAAGCAGTTGACTTTTGCAGAGAAGAGTGATATAATAAATAAGAAGGATTTGATGCTTTGAAAAGCGATAAGGTCGTAAACATTCTTCGCAAAGATTCTGTTGAATGGATAAAGGCTCTTACAGATGATGAACTCTATGCAATAGCAAAATATACTAAGAATATTGTGGATAATAATGCTGATGATTTTTTCAAGCGATTGAATGCTATGCTCCGCGGCGAAATTCCTCATAATGATAGGTTGGATCATTATGCAAAACTGATTTCGAGTGGCATATCAAAATTTGAACTGAAGCATGATATTATATGCTACAGAACGATGAAAAGTAACCCATTTAAATCGGCAAAAGCAGGCGATATAATAACATTAAATCAATTTGTAAGCACTTCGGTAGTAAAAAGCAAGACACTTAAAGGCGATTTCTTTATGACAATAAAGGTTAAGGCAAATACTAACGGGGCTTATATTGAAAGGATTAGTAGTTATCCAAATCAAAGAGAATTTTTGCTTAATGTGGGGTTAGAGTACTATGTCGTTTCAGAAGATGATAATCAAATGCTACTGGAGGTGATATAATGGAAGATGTTAATAAGATAAGAGAAGCTGCGCTTCGAGATATTGATGATAATGATAACAATGAAGATTGGGATGAAGAAACCAAGAAAAATTGGGAAGAAAAAATGAACGAACCATTAAGTTATTCCGTAGTTCATAAAAGCAACGATAAATGTAATGGTAACAATAAGGTTTCTGCTTAATTATTGATATTATTTTCAGCGCACGCCTCCGGGTATGCGCTGTTTTTATGCCCAAAAGGAGGCAGACAAAATGGAATATCCAAAAATGACAAAAGAAAAATACAGGGCAAAACTGATTGAAAAAGCAGAACTGCTTGCAGAGTTAGCAGAAACGCCCAGCATGGCAGTTACAAAAGATGCAGTGATAAACGTGCTGCGTCTTGATTTCGAGCTGTGCAGAGAGTTATACAAGCTCGATAACGATATCCGATAATCTCAGCGTCGATGCAGCCGTGTCGGCGCTGTCTTTATAATCCAAATGAGACAGCCGGATTAAAAAGCGCGTTTTTGCGGACCCGATCTCGTGGCAAGTATTTTGAAAAAATGGCCATTTTCGGACATTATTGACGATTTTCGGAAAATTTCAAAGATGTTGAAAACATAGAAAAACCGCATAACAGTGCGAATTTGCGCTGTTATGCGGTTTCTTGTCTGGCGCAGAAAGAGGGATTTGAACCCTCGCGCCGGTTTCCCGACCTACTCCCTTAGCAGGGGAGCCCCTTCACCACTTGGGTATTTCTGCAAGTGCCGATAAACAAAG
>JAEEGL010115915.1_pt1 | contig 21722 bp, 15 predicted proteins | sample 9134231 | NCBI WGS metagenome assembly JAEEGL01 (sample SAMN16246548, study PRJNA631951) | gut metagenome | biome: gut microbiome; feature: rumen; material: fiber-attached | host: Bos | place: Iran: Karaj | collected 2018-10
ACTCGGCAGTCTTCTCCTGACGATTCAGATAGCCACGTCCCACCTGAGGACCATCGACCCATAACTCGCCGGCAGCGCCTACAGGTAACCTATGCCCGTACGCATCCATGATGTACAGATGCATATTCTCCACAGCCTTTCCTATGGGGATGTTCTTCAGATTCTCCTTCACGGCAAATGCCGTTACATAACAGATACTCTCTGAAGGGCCATAGCCGTTCAGGAGCAAATAGGGTGGAGGAGTGACATCTGCCAGTTTCTCACCACCTGTGATAAAGGCCTTCAGGGAGTGATTGGCGATATCGTTGACAAAAGAACGTGCCACCTGTGTCGTCATAAACGAATGGGTGATGCCGTTCTGTTCAAAATAGTCGTTAAGGGCAATGAGGTCAAGACGGATTTCCTCAGGAATGATATAGACGGTAGCACCCAGAATGAGCGGTGGCCATAATTCCTGCAAACAAGCATCGAATCCAAAACTGGCATACGCTCCCACCCGGCTGTCCGATTCGATATGCAGCGCATGTTGGTGCATGTGGCTGAAAGCCACCATATTCCGATGCTCGAGTTGGCATCCCTTGGGTACTCCAGTAGAGCCACTGGTGTAGATGAGTGTAAATAGGCTTTCGGGCTTGGGACCATCAAGGTTCTTGGAATCTTTCAGGTTCTCAATGTCTTTAGTAAGCAACACTTCCCCTTTGTATTCATCCACGATGGAACAGAGTCCCTCGTCGGCTATCAGCAGTCTGGAGGCCGTATCCTTCATCATGAAGTTCAGACGCTCGGCGGGATAACTCGGGTCCAACGGCTGATAAGCACATCCAGCCTTCAGCACACCTAACGAAGCAATGGCCATCCATTCTGAACGGGCTATCAGAATGGCTACCACATCCTCAAGTCCTAATCCTTTCGAGGCGATATAGCTTGCAATGTGATCGCTCATGTCATCCAGTTCGGCGTATGTAAACTGCTTGTCCTTGAAAACCACAGCCGTCTTGTCGGGCGTGGCCTTGGCCTGCTGGCGGAACAACGATACAATGGTCTGTGTGTCGTCGTAAGGATTGTCCGTCTGGTTGAAACTGTCGAGCAGTTCCACTTGCGAAGCCGTGGTGACATCGATGTCGCACAGGCTGTCTTGACTGAGGAAGCCTCCCAAGGTGGCCTCGTAGCTCTCTACGAACTGGCTGATCAGCGTCTCAGAGTATGCGCTGGAGTTGTATTCTGCCCTGACATGATATTGATTGCCGACGGTATAGGCCGTCAGACAGAACGGTATTTCCAGGGTGAAGTTGCGGAGCTGTATGGTCTGCATGGGTTTGCCCATGAATTGGGTGCCGCCAAGCATCTCTCCCTGCCATGCAAACATGGAGTTGCTTTGCAGGTTGAGGTCGGCCATCAAATCGGTATAGGCATAGATCTCATGCTTGCGGCAGCCTTCCATCAGCTCTTGGCTGGCTTTCAGGAAGTCTAACACAGAGGTGTCGTTGGTGAACTTGGCATAGACCGGCAGCGTTTTCACCGTCATTCCAACGGAATGTTGAAACTTCGGTTCGGTGCGTCCGTTGTGAACTGTGGTGAACAGCGATTCATGTTCATTGTTGTATTTGGCCAACAGGTAGGCGTATGCCGACGTGAAAAGGGTATTCTTATAGATACCGTTGGCCTTGCAGAACTCCTCTACCTTTCCCTTGTCAATGTTGAGCACACGAACCCTATTGGCCTCAGAGCGTTCCGTACCTTCGAGGTCGGGTATAAGCTGGGTGAACGTGTCGCCACAGTCGAAGTTTTGGGCATACCACTGTTTTCCTTCCTCGAAAGCAGTCGTTTTGCGCATCTCGGCTTCGGCAAGGGCGAATTCCTGCATCGACATCTCTTCGGGAGCAAGCGCGCCGCCGTTGTAGGCCGTCTCCACATCACGAATGATAGTATTAAGCGAGGTGCCATCGAAAATGATATGGTGCGTGTCGAAGAGCCAATAGACATGCTCCGCGTCACGCATCACTTTGGTATGAAACAGTCTGCCGCCATGCAGTTGGAAAGGTTCGATGAATTTTTTCTTCTCAGCCTCCAGATCCGTGAAATTTGAAACCTGAAACCTGAAACTTGAAACCTCGTCCGTGTCAATGGTCTGCAGAGGCTCTCCCTCGTCACTCAGTTCAATGCGTGTGAAAAAGACGGGATGGGCCTGTATCGTCGCCTCTATGGCGCGGCACAAACGGTCGGCATCAATACTGCCGTCGAAAACAAAAAGAAAAGGGAGGTTGTAGAAAACCTCGTTCTCATGTTGTACGCATTCGGCATAAATACCTGATTGCGATTGGGACAAAGGAGCGGTTTTTTTCATATTGGCTTTGTGATTAGTGATTAGTGATTAGTGATTAGTGATTTGGACTTAGACCTGTAAGCGTGTAGGTTTCTAAGCCTTCTTCTTGTCGTTCCACGAGGTGGTGAAGAAGGTCGGGGTGACGGTCAGCATCAACCAGCCCCAATGCAGACGGCGCTTGTCGGTGGTGTTTTGGAGGATTTCCATCGTCTCGGTGCCGCGCATGTAGGAGTAGCCTGCCGACAGTTTGACAAAATTCGCGAAAGAGTAGGACACGCCGAGGTCAACATCATGGCCCAATGCTTTGTTCAATTCTTTTTGAGCGTATTGAAGGTCGGCAGCGATGGCGTAGAAGTGGTAGGCGGCGTTGATGGTCAATCCCGGGACGGGGCTGACGTTGCCACCGACATAGAGGTTTTGCAAACCGGGGGAGAAGTTGTGCGCATAGTTGTCAAAATAGAAAAATTCCATGGCACCGTAAAAATCGTGGTGAGAACCGAACAAGGGGGTGAATGCCCGTGCCTCTTTATGGAAAATAAGGCCCAAATTGCCATTTGTCGTGACGGGGTAATTGTCACCGCTCAGGTAATCATAACCAGTGTAAAGGTTGTAGATGTCATTGGGGGTGACGGTGGCCTTAGCGCTACCCATGAAGGCGTTCAGCTTGATTCCGTGTTCCTCTCTGCCCATTTGGTAGTAGAAGGAGCCTTCCACATTGACAATGCTGGGGTTCAAGTTCAGGTATGTGCCGAAAATTTGTTGGAAGAAAGTTTTGTTAGGCTCATTATATTTCTTGCTTTGCACTCCGATATTCATGCCGAGCAAGGAGATGCCGAAGAAGTTTTTCGGAGTGTTGTAGTGGTACCAAAGGGTCTGCATGGTCTTGTAGGGCTGTATTCCATCGGAATAGTAGGTGATACCGGAGGAAATGTTTTCTGCATTTTGGTTGTAGGCGAGGATCAGGTGCACTTTGTGACCGTAACCCTCGAAACCTAGTTTGATGGCGTCGTGGGTGGGCGCGGTCATGGTCCAGTCATCGTAACCCAAGATACGCTCGTCGTCGTATTCGAGGGTTTGGCGGCCGATTTTAGTGAACAGGCCGGTCTTGTTGTGTTTCATGGTGAGCCAGCCCTCGGAGAGACTCAAGGTGCCGCCCGCCTGTCCCCAGACGCCGGAGAACTGCGGAGAGAGTCGAATCTCCAGCCAGTCGGACCGTTTGTACCCGATGTTGATCCGGTATTGTCCCATGATAAAATGGGCTCTTCCTTCCTGTTCTTCGCCATCCACTTCGTCGTATCCGCCTACACGAACCTCTCCTCGGGTGTTTAACTTGGCGTCAATCGTGAATTCGTTGTCCGCCACCTGTGCAAATAATCCGGAATACGCACACACGGTGGCTAACAGGAATAACCACCGTGCAGCTTTAACATGAAACTTGTGCATGGTTACTGGATTTCGAAGACACCATCTAATTTTGTCATCTTGAAGACCTGCATCACGTCTGGGTTGATGTTGCGCAGGAACATCTGGCCGCCCTTGGCTGCCACTTCTTTTCTGATTTTCAAGAAGATGCGAAGACCAGAACTGCTGATAAACGGCATCTTCCCACAATCGAGGATGATGGTCTTGTCCGCATGTTCGAGCAGCGGGGTGATGGTCTCTTCAATCTGTTGTGCGGCCACAGTGTCTAACCGTCCGTCAAAAGTGGCAATGAATTGTTTGCCTTCTTCTGTAATTGTAATGTTCATATTGTTAGGATTTTATTCAAAAGTTACAATTTATAGGTCATCGTTAATACATTTTTGCCGTCCGTATATTCGTAATGGACCTCGTTCATGATTTTTTTGATGAGATGGATGCCGAGGCCGCCGATTTTGCGCTCTTCCAACGAAACGTTGAGATTGACATCGGGGCATTGCAGCGGATCGAACGGCGTGCCGGAGTCGCTGAGGATGGAGAGGATTTGTCCGTCTTTGAGTTCCATTTTGAGTTCGGCCTTGCCCTTTTCGCCTTCAGGGTAGGCGTACATGATGACATTGGTGGCCGCCTCTTCCAGAGCGAGGTCGAGTTGCGGCAGCAGCGTCATATCTAGGCTTTCCTGTTTGAAGAAATGGTTCAAAAAAGGCTCTAACTTGTCGAGCTCTTGGATGCGGTTTTCCATAACTAGTGTGTTGTCGCCACGAACATAGCGGATGGCGAGCATGGTGAGGTCGTCGCTTTGTTCGGCATGATCGACGAATACATGCACCGCCTGGTGCATTTGTTCTATTTGCTGTTCGGCCGTCTGTGAACTGAAGCGGGTGGCGGTTTCCAGTGCTTGATCGTCCCCGAAGACTTCTTTCCTGGCGTTTTCAGCTTCGGTCAGACCGTCGGTGTATAGGAACAGGGTGTCGCCGGGTTCCAAGGTCAGCTCATGGGCGGTGTATTTTGCGGAGAGTTCCACCCCCAAGAGGAGGGAGGGGTCGGTGTCCAGATATTTTGCCTGGCCGTTCTGGATCAAGATGGGCGGGTTATGCCCGGCGTTGCAATAGCGGATGGCTCCCGTTGTGAAGTCCATGACCCCCAGAAACATCGTGATGAACATGATGTCGGGGTTGTTTTCGCTGATGGCGTTGTTGAGGGCCTCCATGATGATGTCGGGACGCTCGTCATGAGCGGATATCGTGCGGAACAGGCTGTGCGAAATGGCCATCAAAAGAGCGGCGGGCACTCCTTTGCCGGAGACATCCCCGATGCAGAACAGGAGTTTGTTGTCGCGCACGTAATAGTCGAACAGATCGCCACCCACGTACTTGGCGGGTATTTGTAACCCTTTGATGTCTAATGTTTTGATGCTTTTGATGGTTTGTCCGGACGGGAGCAGCGATTGCTGGATGTTGCGGGCGATGGCGAGTTCGTCTTCGATGTGTTGTTCCTTCATGCGCACTTCGTTCAGCTTCCACAGGTTCTGCATGGACCGGTAGGAGATAAAGACAATGGAGAGGATGCCGGTAATGGCCATGAGGGAAAAGAAGAGGGTGGATTTGCGCAGGCGCTTGTACATGTCAGCGTCGGAAATCGTGAGTGTCACAATCAGATTTTTGCTTTTAATGACTTTGGGATAAATGTGAAATTTTCCCTTGTGTTTGGCTGAAGCCGGGGGACCCACCAGCAACTTGCCGTCGAGGGTGGTCAGTGTGCAGTAACTATTGGGGTAGATTTTGATGTTTTTGATGATGCTGGCGAGTGTGTCGAGCGTGACATCCGTGCAGATCACGCCCACTACATTAGTGGTGCTGTCCCTGACAGGCAGGCAGTAGGAGATCAATCGGGCTTTCCCGCCGGCATTGTCGTAATAGGGGTCGCTCCAGAATCCTTTTGAGGAGGCCATGCCTTTTTGGAACCAATCCATTTGGAAGTAATTGTGTTCTTTGCTTCCTAACTGTTTGGATATCAAAGTGTCGCAATTTTTCTGGCGACCGGCGTAAGTTTCATACCAATACCCTTTTTCCGGGAAATAATACGCTTTGAAGGCAACGCCTGCCCCCATGATGTGGGGGTCGGATTTCACGGTGTTGCGGGCGATGTCGAACATTGCGTCAGGATCGTCGAGCGCATATTCCACCATGGGTTGAATGGCGTTGACGGTGGTTTCGATCCTTCCCAAGTGGACGAGGATTATCCTTTCGGTATTTTTCAAAGTGAATTCGGCTCTTCTTTCCGCCGACCTCAAAGCATCTTTTCTGATGTAGAAATAGTAGATGGCGCAGCCCAGCATCAGCACGGAGATAGCGACGAGAATTTTCAAAAGTTCTTTCCGTGCAAATTCTTTTTTTATGCTTGAGGCTTTCATCCTTGCGGTTTTTTATCGCCGCAAAGATACAAAATAATTCTTTTATTCGCTCAGTTCCAGCCATTCCATCTCTTTTTCCCCGATTTGTTGTTTCAAGGATTCGTAAGAGTGGTACAATTCACCGGAGGCGATGGCATCGGCGTTGTGCTCGGGATCGGCCAAACGAGCCTCTGTATCAGATAGTTGCGCTTGCAGTTTTTCCAGTTCGTCTTCCAGTTTGCGCAGACGGTTTTTCTTCTTGCGGTCGTCGGCTTCGCGCTGTTTTTTCTGTTCCCAAAGCTCTTTGTTGGAGGAGATTTTCTCGCCGGAGGAGGTGGTTGCGGCGCTGTTTCGGCTTTGTAACTCGCTCAAGGTGTCCATTTTGCGTTGCGCCAGGAAGTCATAGACGTCGCCGGTGAAGGCGTGCATTTGGTGTTTCTTGAACTCATAGACCTTGGAGGTGAGTCCTTGAAGGAAGTCGCGGTCGTGGGATACGAGGATGAGGCTGCCTTCGTATTGGAGCAGGGCGTTTTTGAGCACGTCCTTGGAGGGCATGTCGAGGTGGTTGGTGGGCTCGTCGAGGATGAGCAAGTTGAAAGGGGAGAGCAGCAGTTTGGCCAGAGCAAGACGGGCTTTCTCGCCGCCGGAGAGCACTTTCACCTTTTTTTCAGAGTCTTCCGTATCGAAAAGGAAGCTGCCGAGGATGGTTCGGATTTTTGGGCGTATGTCGCCCACTGCCACGTCGTCGATGGTTTCGAAGACGGTCTTTTCGGGGTTGAGCAGCTGCGCTTGGTTTTGGGCGTAGTACCCCACGACCACTTGGTAGCCGAGCTGTAATTCGCCGCTTTCCGGGGGTAGCGACCCCACGATGGCCTTCACCATGGTGGATTTGCCCTCGCCGTTGCGCCCCACGAACGCCACGCGTTCGCCACGTTCCAAGCGGAAATCGACCCCGGTGAGCACGCCCGGTTTGGTGTCGTACCCTAAGTTGAGGTTTTTGCTCTCCACCACGACCAGTCCGGAGTGCGGTGCGGGCGGAAATTTGAATGAAATGGAGCTCTTGTCGTATTCATCGACCTCCACGCGCTCCATTTTCTCCAGCATCTTGATGCGGCTCTGTACCTGCCGCGCTTTGGTGGCCTTGTAGCGGAACCGTTCGATGAACCGCTCAATCTGGGCGATCTGTTGTTGTTGGTTTTCGTATGCGGATTGCTGGCTTTCAATCCGTTCCAGGCGTTGCTCTACATATTGGGAGTAGCTGCATTTGTAGTCTTGAATGCTTCCCAGCGTGATTTCGACGGTGCGGTTGGTGACGCGGTCGAGGAAAGCGCGGTCGTGGGATACGAGGATGACGCAACCGTCGTAGTTGGCCAAGTACTCCTCCAGCCACTGGATGGATTCGATGTCGAGGTGGTTGGTGGGCTCGTCGAGGAGGATGATTTCGGGTTTTTGCAGCAGGATTTTGGCGAGGCAGACGCGCATCTGCCAGCCGTTGCTGAAGGAGGACATGGGCCGATGGAACTCTTCGCGGAGGAATCCCATGCCGAGGAGCACTTTTTCGGTTTCGGCGTCCATCGTGTTGCCGCCCAGGTGGTTATATCGGTCGTTGAGGTCGGAGAGCTGTTGGGTCAGTTTGGCATATTCCCCGGATTCGTAGTCGGTGCGTTCGGCCAGTTCGGTGGAGATTTGCTCCATCTTGCGTTCCATGACCTTGATTTCCGAGAAGGCGGAGATGGCCTCTTCCCATACGGAGAGCGGGGAGTTGCCGACCAGTTCCTGGGGCAGGTAGCCCACGCGGTGACCTGAGGTGATGACCATGGTGCCGGAAGCCGGTTCGAGGTCGCGGTGGATGATTTTGAGCAACGTGGATTTCCCCGCGCCGTTGTGCCCCACCAGACCGATGCGGTCGCGGTCGCCTGCCACGAACGAGACGTCCTTGAAGAGGAAGTCCCCGGTGAAGTTTACTGAGAGTTTGTTGATCTGGATCATGATTCTTTACAGGGGTTTGCGCCCCTGCTTATGTTCTTGCCCCTACGGGGCTGATTAATGAATTATGTTATTAATATTAACGTCCGAAGTATGACATGGGGTTCTCCTTTTGGCTTTCCTCGTTGGAGACTTTGCCGATGTTGAGCAGCATGCCGATGGCGCAGCCGGAGACGAAGAGGGAGGCGCCGCCGCTGCTGATGAACGGTAGCGTTTGTCCGGTGGTGGGCAGCAGTTCGCAGTTGACGCCGATGTGGACCAGCGCCTGGCAGGTGAACCAGAACCCGATACCGAAGGCCAGCAGTCTGCCGAAGGTGCCGGTGGCCTCTTTGGCGATTTTCCGCGCCCGGTAGAAGATGATGAGGTATGCGAAAAGGATCGCCAGCCCCACCACGATGCCCGTCTCCTCAAAGAGGGAGGCGAAGGCATAGTCGGTCTCCTTCTCAGGCAGCCGGTTCTTGATGACCCCTTTGCCCGGACCGGCGGGATTGAAGCCCGAACGCGCAATAGCCGCCCGCGCCAGGATCATCTGGTCGCCGTAACCGTTGGTGTTGTCCTTGGTGATGTAGTATTCCAGACGATTGATGAAGGTCGCCATACGTCCGAAATTCGCCTTCTTGTCGTCGCTGAGGTTGACGGCCACGATCATGGCCACGATCAGCACGGCCGACACGATGCCCACCAACCCCGCAATGTCTTTCATTCTGAATCCGCCTACAAAAAACAGAACCAGACCTGTGATGAAGAGGATGATGGCCGTGGACATGTTCATGGTGGCGATACCACCGCAGAACAGGGTCAGCAGTACAAAAAGGTAACGGACATTCGGCTGGGATATTTCCCCGTGATTGTGCAGCTGCCGCGCAATGTAGTTGGAGATGTAGAAGATGATCAGGAAGCCGATGATGTAGAAAGTCTGAACATCGCGACCGAAGATGGTGACGCCGCGCACAGCTTGCGAGAGCATGGTCAGCACCAGCAAGAGGATGGCCACCCCGAGCAGGAAGGGCGCGAAAGCCCCCGCCTTCCGGTAGTCGATATGGTACACCAGGAACATGCCGGCATAGCCGAACAGCAGGTGTTTCAGATGGTTGAGCACCACCTGACCTCGCATGCTGTAAACCATGACGACGGATATGGCCGTCAGGAAGACCACCAGGATCAGGATGACCTTGTCGGCTTTCCAGTGGATGCGCTGCAGGAGCGGGAGTCTCGGTTTCGCGGTGTCTGTCTCCATGATGCGGCTGCTTTAGAGTTGTGCCACGGAGGCTTTGAAACGGTCGCCGCGCTCACGATAGGTGACTTGACTGTTGCCGTGGATGCCGGGCGCGTAGAGCACGGTGTCGCCCTTCTGGCAAGCGTAGAAGGCGTGGTTCACGGCATCGTCCATGCTCATGGTCATCATCACCGGGATTCCGAGTTCGGCGATCTTCTGATAGACATCGATATTGTAAACGCCTTGCAACACCACCTCTTTGACCTTCTTCCGGACCTCGTTCAGGATGTCCTCGTTGAGAATCCCGGGATCGTCGATGTTGGTGATCCAGACGGTGGGCTTGGTCATGGATTGCAGCGAATACCAGACGGCATTGGCGGTGGTGGAACGTGCGTCATCGATGAATTCCACCCCGGTGAAGCTCTTCACATGCTCCAGTTTGTGGGCGCTGCCTTCGAAGTCGGAGAGCGACTCTGCGATGTTCTTCTGGCGAAGTTTGATCAATTGTTCGGATAGTGTTCCTACCCGAGGATTGTAGGTCTCTTTTGCTTGCTCGAATAAGCGGAAGCTGTTGGTCTTTTTTGTAGGCATAATGGTTTATGGTTTAAGGTTTATGGTTTAAGGTTTGTGGTTTAGTTTTTAGATGCTTACGTGCTTACACGTTTACGGGTTTATAAGGTTATCGTATCTTCAAGGTGACGAGGGTCAGGACGGCGAGCATCATGCTGACGACGATGAAGCGTTGCACGATTTTCGATTCGTGGAGCCCTTTTTTCTGGAAATGGTGGTGAAGCGGTGCCATCAGGAAGATACGGCGTCCCTCACCGTATTTTTTCTTGGTGTACTTGAAATAGGATACTTGCATGATAACCGACACGGACTGAGCCAAGTAGATGCCGCAGAGGATGGGGATGAGCAGCTCTTTGCGGATGATGATGCAGGAGACTGCCACGATGCCGCCGAGGGTGAGGCTGCCGGTGTCGCCCATGAAGACCTGTGCGGGGTAGCAGTTCCACCAGTAGAAGCCAATGCACGCCCCGATGACGGCGGAGATGAAAATCACCAACTCCCCGATGTTGGGTATGTACATGATGTTCAGATAGGAGGCGAAGATGACGTTGCCCGACACGTAGGCCAGCAGCGCTATGCCGACGGCCACCGAGGCTGTGGTGCCTGTCGCCAGTCCGTCCAATCCGTCGGTGAGGTTGGCTCCATTGGAGACCGCCGCGATGATGAAGACAATGATCGGGATAAAGAACAGGAAGGACCATTTGCCCGTCTCGTCGCCCAACCATCGGGTCAGTCCGGCGTAATCGAGTTCGTGATTTTTGAAGAACGGGATGGTGGTCTTGGAGGAGTGGTGCGGCTCGTCGAAAAGTCTCGGCGAGTGCGCGTTTTCCTGATTCTCGATTTGTAACAAGTCGTTGGCGGAAGCTTCTGTCACTTGTTGTTTCGGAGAGGTTTTCTCGCAGATGACTGCGTCGGGGTGGAAGTACATGACGGAGCCGACCACGAGACCGAGCAGAATCTGGCCGATCAGCTTCTTGCGTGGGGAGAGTCCCTCCTTGTTTTTCTTGAAAACCTTGATATAGTCGTCGGAGAAGCCGAGAAGGCCCAGCCAAATCGTCGTGAAAATCATCAGGATGATGTAGATGTTGGTCAGTTCGCACAGCAGCAGCACTGGAATCAGGATGGCGGCAATGATGATGATGCCGCCCATGGTCGGGGTGCCGGCTTTCTCGCTCTGCCCTGCCAATCCCAGCTCTCTCACACTCTCTCCAATCTGCTTTCTTTTCAGGAAGCCGATGAAGTATTTGCCCACGAAAATGGCGATGAAGAGCGCGAGCACAAAGGCGGCCGCGGAACGGAAGGAGATATATTGGAACACACCTGTTCCGGGGTACCGTTGCTGATGTAGCCAAGAAAAGAGATAGTATAGCATAACTTACATGATTATTGAATGTTAAAACATTTCTTGATCTCTTCCGTGTCATCGAAATGATGGCGGACATGGTTGATTTCCTGATAGGTTTCGTGCCCTTTGCCGGCCACCAACAGCACTCCTTGGCTTTGCAGCATCATGCAGGCGGTCTTGATGGCTTCGTGGCGGTTCTCAATGACCAGCACCTGACGGCTTTTGTTGGAGGGTACACCGGCCAGCATGTCGTTCAGGATGGCTTGCGGGTCTTCTGTGCGCGGATTGTCGGAAGTGAGCAGCACTTTGGAACTGTATTTGCACGCAATGGCGGCCATTTCAGGGCGTTTCAGCGCGTCACGGTCACCGCCGCAACCCACCACGGTGATTACTTCGGCCTCTTTGCCGACAATGTCGCGGATGGTTTTCAAGACATTCTCCAAGGCGTCGGGCGTGTGCGCGTAATCGACAATCGCCGTGCCGCCGTCCTGATTGTGCAGCATCTGGAACCGTCCTGCGGCGCTGTCCAGCAGACTCATGTGGGTGAGTACCTCCTCCTGGTCCATGCCAAGCAGGACAGCCGCGCCGTAGATGGCTAACAGGTTATAAGCGTTGAACTTGCCGCATAATTTGAAATAGACCTCCCGGTTGTTGATGCGCATGTGCAGCCCCGTGAAGGCGTTCTCCATCACCATGCCTTTGAAGTCGGCGGCGGTGCGCAGACTGTAGGTGTGGATGTCGGCTTTGGAGTTTTGCACCATTACGCGACCGTTTTTGTCGTCGATGTTGGTGAGTGCGAAAGCAGACTTGGGCAGCTTGTCGAAGAAGGACTTTTTCGCGGCGATGTAGTTGGCGAAGGTTTTATGGAAGTCAAGATGGTCGTGGGTGATATTGCTGAAGAGGGCACCCGCGAACCGCAGTCCTGTCACCCGATGCTGACAGAGTGCATGCGAACTCACCTCCATAAAGCAGTATTGACAGCCTTTTTCCACCATTTGGGAGAGCAATCGGTTGAGTTCCACGGCGTCGGGAGTGGTGTGGCAAGTGGGGATCTCTTCGTTGTCGATCTTGTTGACGATAGTGGAGATCAGTCCGGCGTGGTGGCCTGCTGACATGAAGAGGCGCTGCAGCAGCGTCACCGTGGTGGTTTTGCCGTTGGTGCCGGTGATGCCCACCAGTTTGAGTTTGCGGCTGGGATGGTCGTAGAAGGCGTCGGCGAGCATTCCCAAAGCCACTGAGCTGTCTCCCACCTTGATGTAGCAGACCTTCTCGTCAAGGTTCTCCGGCAGTTCTTCGCAAACGACGGCACGGCATCCCTGCGCGATGGCGGAGGGGATGTATTTGTGCCCGTCGGTCTGTGTGCCGCGCTGAGCCACATAGAGTTGCGTTTGCCCCTCCGGTTGTGCGGAGACGGCTCGCGAGTCGAACAGAATCTCCGAGATGTTGATCTCGGGACTTCCTGTCACCTCACGGGAACGCAGGGCTTTGAGTAGTATATCTAACGGTTTCATTGTCTTTTGGAAGGTTAAGGGTTAAAGGTTTACGGTTTTGAATGGGCGAATCGCATACGCCCGGAGTTATTGGTCGAGGTATAATTTCACGATTCCTGAGGCATTGTCGAGGACTTGGGCTTTGACACGGCCTTTGCCGATGATGCGGGGATTGTAGCCGGCGCGGATGAGTTCGGTGACGGCATCCGAGGCAAGCATTCCGCGAACATCCGGCATCTTTTGGAAAGTGTTCAGCGGTAGCGCGATGGCGTTCACGTGACGGTTGGTGTCGGTGTTGTCCACCCGCATGTAAGGGACTATGGTTTCGTAAGTCACGGTGTCGTAGCCCAGTCCGTTCATCAACGTGTTGAAGTATTTCGTCCGGATGGGTGCGGTGCGTCCCAACGGCGTGAAGGGGAAGTCGGCGGCGCTTCTCGTGGCACTGTAGTTGGCGCTGTTCATGATGCTGCGGGCGATCTTCGCGAAGGCGTCGGCGGCCACATCGCTGTGGTAAGGCACGCCGTAGATGTAGATGATCATCGTGTATTGCGGTTTGTCCATCGGGAAATAGCCGCAGAAGGAGACCGCGTTGATGTCGGTGCGATAGGCGCGCGCTTGCTCGTCCCAGATGTCGCGGGTGCCCGTTTTGCCGGCGAACATGCAGTTTTCGTCGCGGAACCGGCGAGCTGTACCGTAAGGTCCCCATACCACGCGTTCCAGGTACTTCTTGGCTCTCTCAATGGTGGAGTCGGAGACGAACTGCTCTTTCAGCACCTGAGGTTCGAATCGCTGAACGGTGTCGTAGGTGTCGGTGACATATCGCACGAAGAGGGGAGCCATCATTCTCCCGCCGTTGGCGATGGCGTTGTAGTAGGTGAGGGTGCGCAGGATCGGGATGGTGAAGCCGGCGCCGAAGCAGGTGGCGTAGTAGGTGTTGAAGTCGCGGGTGCCGTCTTTGATGGATGCGGGAAGGATGTCGCCGATTTGCGTGTGGATGGTGTCGAACATGCCCATCTTCTTCAGCTGGTTGTAGTAGTCGTGGAAGTGCTTGATCCCGTAGGCATGGAAGATCATCGAGGCGATACCGATATTGGAGGAGCGCTGGATGATTTCGTCGGGGGTTCCCAGGGTCTCCCCATGCACTTTGGAGTCGCTCTTGGTATAGCGTCTCATCCCGCCGGATTTGGTCGGGAATTCGAACGTGTGGTTGAACATCGGGTACATGGCGGAGGTGTCGTGGGGGGTCTTTTCCAGAAACGCCAGCAGGGAGGCGATTTTGAAGGTGGAGCCGGGTTCCACTTTGGCGTTGAGGGCGTACTCCATGCTTTCGGTGTAGTAGGAACCGTCGCTGGCGGCGCGGCGCAGGTTGGAGATGGCCTTGATTTCGCCGGTTTTGGTCTCCATCACGATGGCGCAGCCCCATTCGGCGTTCAGCTCCGTCAGTTTGCGCGACAGCTCGTTGTGGACAGCATGTTGGATTTCCAATTTGATGGTTGTGTGGATGTTATAGCCGTCTTCCGGGTCGAGTCGTTCTCTGAGCGGAACCTTGGCATGGTTCAGCTCGAGGTATTTCTTACTGCCTTCGATGCCGGCCAGGATGGCGTTCATTTCGTGTTCCAGACCATATTTCCGGTCCGGGGTCTCGATGCCGAGCGTCCGTTTGGCCATCTCCCCATAGGGGTTGATACGCACGTTGGCGGGCACGAAGTTGAAGTGGGTGTGCAGGATTTTCCTGCGGATGGAGTCGCCAGACTTCTCGCTTGTCACGTTCTTATATAAATAAGGTCTGTTCTTGATGAATGCCGTATCGACGCCCATCACCCATGACTTTTCGTCCCAGTCCTTCACGAAAAACAGGGTGGCATAGTGTTTTTTTCTGATGTTTTCGGTGAAAAAGCGGTAGTAATAATCGGAATTGTATTTCGGGAAGCGGTCTTTGAACTGGCTGTAGAAGTCGTCGGAGAGCCGTTTGAAAATCTCGTCATACGCTTTCGGGTTCTTCTTAAGGGTGTCGGCATACTCTTTGGCGAAGCCTTTGCCGTCGAAGGCGACCTCGAAAACGGTGAAGTTGGCCACGAGAACCCGGCCGTGGTCGTCATAGATTTCGCCGCGCACCGGGCGCAGGCTGTTCTCGCGCACGTAGCAGTATGTGTCGTCGGATTCTTTGTCCTGCCAATCGGGCAGGGTGGTGTCGACGCATTTGTCGGAAGTCCCGGATGCCAGGGCACGCTCCACGATGGAGAGGTACAGTATCTTGACGAGGCAGGCGATGCCGACCAGCATCACCAGCAGGTAAACGACCGTCATGCGGCGGAGCGTGGACGGAGAGGCGTTTTGCTTGTTATTTGTTCTCATGTTTACGCTCCTTTCTGTTGAACCAACGGCGTTTTTGAACCGGTTTTGGGGTCTCTTTTACCGTGAAACTCTGTTTTTCGTCCGTGATGAACCCTTTTTCCTGCATCTTCTGGATGAGAATCTTGTTCTTTTCATAGGGGATGAATTGGTTGTTGGCTTTCAGCTTGCTGATTTCCTCCTTGTAGGTGTTCTCCAGTTCGATGATTTTTTTCCCTTTGGCGTTGATTCGTTGTTCGCTGATAACCAGTGCGGTGACGAGGACAAGCACGAAGAAAAAGTAGAAATACCAAGGGCGCATCTTCTTGTTCACCAATATTTCGCCGCCGAAGATATTGGAGAAGAACTGGCCGAATTTGGTCTTTTCGGGCTTGTTGCGGTCGTTGGCTTTAGATGTGGTTTCCATGATTGACGGGTTCTGTTTTTTCAGCGACGCGCAGTTTGGCGCTGCGGGCGCGGGGGTTGTCGTTGATTTCTTCCTCCCCGGGTTGCACGGCCTTGCGGGTGATCAGTTTGAAGGGAGTCAGCGGATTGCCGTAGAAGTCCTTTTCGATTTCGCCGTCCAGCCGTCCGGAACGCATGAAGTTCTTCACCAGCCGGTCTTCCAGGGAGTGGTAGGAGATGACGACCAAGCGGCCGCCGATCTTCAGCGCATCGGTGGTTTGCGTCAGGAACTCTTCGAGGACAGACATCTCCTGGTTGACTTCGATGCGGATGGCCTGGAAGATTTTGGAGAGTGATTTGTTCTCTTTGCCGCGCGGCAGTGCCGGGCGCAGCACCTCCACCAACTGCTGGGTGGTGAGGAGAGGTTGTCCTTCGCGGGCTTTGAGGATGCGGCGGGCGAGGGCGCGGCCGTCGGAGAGTTCGCCGTAGCGGTAGAAGATGTCGCTCAGGGCCTTTTCGTCGTACTGGTTGATAACGTCTTGCGCGGATTTCCCGGACTGGGTGTTCATGCGCATGTCCAAGGCACCGTCCTCGCGGTAGGAGAACCCGCGTCCGGGGGTGTCGAACTGGTGGGAGGAGACCCCGAGGTCGGCCAAGATGCCGTTGACGGGGTAGGCTTGGTGGTATTTCAGGAAGCGGCCGAGGTTTTTGAAGTTGGAAGCCACGAACGTGAAACGCTCGTCCTCAATGAGTTGCGACTGCGCGTCCGCGTCTTGGTCGAAGGCGATGAGCCGACCCTGCTCCAGCTTCTCCATAATGGTGCGGGAGTGTCCGCCACCGCCGTAGGTGACATCCACATAAACCCCGTTAGGGTCGCTGACCAAATAATCGACAGAGAGTTGACGGAGTACGGGGTTATGATATTCCATTCGACCCCTCCTTTTCCGGCAAATAGTGTCCGAGATGCATCTCCTCGTTCAGTTTTTCCAACTCCTCGGGAGTCATATCGAACTTTTCGTGATACTTCTTGCTGTTCCACATCTCGATCTGTCCGTTGTCTAATATCATGACAAGTTCTTTGTCAATGGAATACATCTCCATCAACGGCTTCGGGATCACGATGCGGTCTTGGGCGTCGCACTCCAGCATGGCGGTGTTGCGCAAAAAGGCGTTCCGGTAAAGTTTGACGCGGGTCAGGTTCCGGTCGAGGGAGTTCATGTAGTCCATCTGTTTGCGGTAGGCTTTCTCCGACCATAACATGATATATTCACCGAAACCGTGCGTGACATAGAATCTCTTGCGGTCCTCCTCCGACAACGAACGCAGAAGGGCGGTGGGCAGCTTCAGCCGTCCGCTCTTCTCTATGGAGACCTCCCAGTATCCGTATTCCGTTGCCATAATTCTATTCTATGCCTTTCAATAATATTTTTTTGAGACGACAAAAATATAATTTTTCCAAAACCAATTTCCATAAGACGATTGTTTCTGAACAATTGTTAGTTAATTAGAGTTGTAAATACTTGGTAATCAATATGGAAGAGAATGGAAAAAAGTTATGAACATAAATAAACATCAACGATAAGATGTTGAAAACTTGGTTGTTGCGAAATAATGTTGATAACGAATATAAAACATTGTTATTCAATATTTTAAAAAGAACAGTGTGGTAAGTTGCCATAATAAAATAGTTTGTTTTTGAAAGTTTTTGGAAATAAATGGAAATATTTGGGAGCTCAAGGAAAATACTATTGCCTGTTTCCTGTTCCCTTTTGCCTAAAAAAAACTATCTTTGCACTTTTGAAATCATTAAAATCATATCTATGAAAAAACTAATTATCAGTATTTTAGCATTAACCACCATTATTATGCTTGCAGGATGTCATAAGAAAAACAATGTCCCGAAGGTGGAGTATCCCGAGACCAAGAAGTGCGACACGGTCGATCACTATTTCGGCGTGGCGGTGCCCGACCCTTACCGTTGGTTGGAGGACGACTATTCCGAGGAGACCGCCAATTGGGTGAAGGCGCAGAACGAGGTGACGAACCGATTCTTGTCGCAGATTCCCTACCGTGAAAAGATGCGGCAGCACCTTAAGGAGCTGCTGAATTACCCGAAGGAGGGGGCGCCGTGGAAAAAGGGCGACCGCTACTTCTTCTACCGCAACGACGGATTGCAGAACCAGAGTGTGCTCTACTACAAGAATTCACTTGACGGTGAGGCTGTCGAGCTCCTCGATCCCAACAAACTCTCCGACGACGGCACCGTGGCGCTCTCCACGCTGGGCATTTCCGACGACGGCAAGTATCTCGGCTATGCCATCTCGCGCAACGGCAGTGACTGGCAGGAGATTTACGTCAAGGACATTGAGACGGGCAAGGTGCTGGACGACCACCTCGTGTGGGTGAAGTTCTCCGGAATTGCCTGGAAGGACGACGGCTTCTTCTACAGTCGCTACCCGAAGCCGAAAAACGAGCTGTCCGGAGTGAACGAGAACGGCAAACTTTACTATCACAAAGTCGGCACCGACCAAAAGGCCGACCGGCTGGCATACGAAGACCCTTCCAATCCGAACATCGGCTTCAATGCCGAAGTGGTCAACAAACGTTATTTAGTGATTTACGGCAGCGAATCCACATCTGGCAATAGCTTGTGTTACAAAGATTTGGATGATCCTAAAGCGCAGTTCGTCAAGGCGGTGAAAGACTTTACGGACGATTATGCGGTGATTGACGAGATCGACGGCCATTTTCTCGTGATGACCAACCACAATGCGCCGGAGTACAAGGTCGTCAGTATCCCGGTCGGCAGTCTGACAACGATGGGCTGGACGGATGTCATCCCTGCCACCAAAGGCGAAGTCCTTACGGGTGTGAGCCACATTGGCGGTCGACTGATCGCCAACTACACCAAGGATGCTCGCTCGTTAGTGAAGGTTTTTGACGAGAGTGGTAAATTCATCACCAACCTCGACAACGATATGATCGGCTCCATCGGCGGATTCGGTGGCGAGGCTGAAGACACCGAAACGTTCTATACGGTAACTTCCTATATTACCCCGGCTGCCATTTACCGTTACGATGTCACAAACAATAAATCCACTCTTTACAAAAAGTCCGAAATCAAGTTCAATTCCGATGACTACGAGACGGTTCAGAAGTTCTTCACCTCGAAAGACGGCACGAAGGTCCCGATGTTTATCACCTACAAGAAGGGCATCAAGATGGACGGCAACAACCCGACGCTGTTGTACGGATACGGCGGTTTCAACATTTCGCTCACTCCGAGCTTCAGCGCGACGCGGGTCGCTTGGCTGGAGCAGGGTGGTGTGTTGGCGGTCGTGAACCTGCGCGGCGGTGGTGAATATGGCAAGGAGTGGCATGAGGCGGGCACGAAGATGAAGAAGCAGAACGTGTTCGACGACTGTATTGCGGCGGCGGAATACCTCATCGCCCAGAAATATACCTGCAAGGAGAGATTGGCCTTGCAGGGCGGTTCCAACGGCGGTTTGCTGGTCGGCGCGGTCGTGAACCAGCGTCCCGACCTCTTCGCCGTGGCCATCCCGCAGGTGGGTGTCATGGACATGCTGCGCTATCACAAGTTCACCATCGGCCGCTATTGGGCAGTGGATTACGGCACCAGCGAGGAGAGCAAGGAGATGTTCGAGTATCTCTACAAGTACTCTCCGTTGCACTCCATCCAGAACGGCAAGGAGTATCCGGCCATCTTGGTGACGACGGCGGATCACGACGACCGTGTGGTCCCCGCGCATTCGTTCAAGTATGCGGCAGCCTTGCAGAACAGCGACATCGGCGACAAACCGCACCTTATCCGTATCGAGAGCAACGCGGGCCATGGCGGCGGCAAGCCCCTTGACAAGACCATTGAAGAGGTGACCGACATTTTCTCGTTCATATTCTTCAATATGGGGGTGGAGCCGAGGTATTAATTCAGAATCAAGAATTATTGTGTGGTAGGGGCGAATAATCATTCGCCCCTACATCATTTTGCTTGATGCTATTGCCGCCGAGGCGAACGCGAAAAACAGATTGTAGCCGCCGCACACGCCATCCACATCCAGCATTTCGCCCAGAATGTAGAGGTTGGGGTACTTGCGGGCTGCGAAGTGGCTGTCGATTTCCGAAAGGTCGATGCCGCCGTGGCACACCTGCGCCCCTTCTAACGGGTAGGTTTCCTCGATCTGGAAAGCGAGGCGATGCAGGTCAAAGGGTTTTTGCTGGTAAAAGGCGGCTAATTTCGGATGTAACAGTCCCGTGGTGTCGCGATTGTTGCGTAAATAAGTCTCTGTGTCGAAGTTTTCGTTCCAGTAGGTGAGGTTGATTTCCAAACGGCAATTCTTCGTGGAAGGCAGCCGGCGGTAGTAGGCCGACAGGTTCATGATGACGATTCCCGAAACACCGTCGTCTTTGAAGGTGATTTCGCCGGGCTCTTTGTGAATCAGCTTGTTGCCTTGGTAGAGGGAGGCGATGGCCTTAGTGCGACAGCCCGACAGTGACTTGGGGTAATCTTCCAAACGGAAGCCGGCCAACGAGGGCTGCAAATTGTTGGTTTTCAAGGTCAAATCCTGGAGATAACCATTGTAGAGGCGTTGGTTTTTGGGAATCATGCCGGCAGGGGAACCGGATGCGAGCACAAGGGTGTCGAACAGGGTGGGGTAGTCGTCAATTTTCCATCTGTCATGCCGATATTCAATATGTTGAATGTTGTACTCTGTCCTTATATAAATATTGTCATAGGTGAAATCGGTGAGCACATCCACCACGGTCTGGGAAAACTGCGAGGCGGGATAGACGCGTCCTTCCTCGTCGGAAACCGTAACCAGGCCCCAGTCATTGAACTGATGCTCAAGCTGTTTTGGAGAATATTGTTGTAGCAGCAGTGTGATAAACGCGGGTTGGTTGTAATGTTCGGGGCGCACATCCCGGTTGAAGATGTTGGCCTTGCCGCCGCCGGAAGCCCGTACTTTCGCGCCCGTCTGGCGGTTTTTCTCAAATACCGTGACCTCCATGCCAGGCGATTCGGAAAGTTTCTTTGCCAAGAACAGTCCCGAAGCCCCAGCTCCGATGATGGCGATATGTTTTCGTTTACAATTCATTCTTTGTCAAGGAATTCGCGAATGGTATGCAGCATTTCTTCGCGGGCAATGTCGAGGTTGTCGTTGAGGATGATTTTGTCGAATTTCGGGGCGAAGGAGAGTTCGTACTCGGCTTTTTCCACCCGTTTCCGCAACGACTCTTCGGTCTCGGTGCCGCGTTTGCGCAGGCGGTTCTCCAGTTCCCCGATGGTGGGCGGCTCCACGAAGATGGCTAACGCGTTGTCGCCGAAATAGTTCTTGATGTTGAGCCCGCCTTTCACATCGACGTCGAAAATAACGGTTTTGCCCTCGTCCCAAATCTTGTCAATCTCGCTTTTGAGCGTCCCGTAGAATTGGTTCGCATATACCTCCTCCCATTCGAGGAAATCGTCGCGTTCGATGCCTTTTTTGAAGTCATCGACAGAGAGAAAGTGGTAGTCTTTCCCGTTGATTTCGCCTTCGCGCATGTTTCGCGTGGTTGCCGAAGTGGAAAACCGCAGTTCGGGAAGGAATTGCAGAACGTGCTTGACGATAGAGGTTTTGCCAGCGCCCGACGGGGCGGATACGATAATTACTTTGCCTGCCATATTGGGTTGGATTTAGACGGCAAAGATACACAATATTCCTGAATGGAATATGGTGATAGGCGGATCCTGCCCATGATTTTTTTTCCGCGAATGTAGTTTGGTTTGAAAAAATGTGTAACTTTGCCACCGAAATATACATTGATGGCGGCTTAGGCATGTCACACTGTTTTTTCTCGTAAAATCTACCGAAAAGCATAGTAAAATGGACGAAGTCAAGATTATCGAAATCAAGAAGAGTGTCTTTGCCGACAATGTCAAGGACGCGGATGCCTTGCGTGCGGAACTGAAAGAGAAGAAGGTTTTTCTCCTGAACTTGATGTCTTCCCCGGGAAGCGGCAAGACCACCACTCTTATCCAGCTAATTAACAGGATCAAAGACAAAATCCGCATATCCGTGATGGAAGCCGACATCGACAGCGACGTGGATGCGGTGAAAATCAAGGAGGCCACCGGCGTGTCGTCCATCCAGCTGCACACTGGCGGCATGTGCCACCTCGATGCGGAGATGACCCGCCAGGGACTCGACAACCTCGACCTTGAAGAGACCGACCTCGTCATTCTCGAG
>JAEEGL010520794.1_pt1 | contig 21722 bp, 21 predicted proteins | sample 9134231 | NCBI WGS metagenome assembly JAEEGL01 (sample SAMN16246548, study PRJNA631951) | gut metagenome | biome: gut microbiome; feature: rumen; material: fiber-attached | host: Bos | place: Iran: Karaj | collected 2018-10
CCCTTGGTGGAGCCGGTAAGGAAGGTCTCGCCGCAGGCACAGCGCACGACCGCTTCGCCGTAAGACGGATGAATATTTTTCTTCATGTATTATCACTCCTTCGTCGTGTAATGCATTACCATCGGCTATTATACCATGCCGGCAGAAAAAAGCAAGAAAAATTTTTGCGTTTTTCAAACTTTTTTTACTGCCCGTAGCGGTTCTGCTGCGCGTGTGAAGAGGTGAAGCCTTCTTTCTCGAAAATACGGACCCAATCCTTGAGCCGAATGAGAAAATCTTCGTTGTTTGAAGTTTTATCCATCATGTTGACAAGGTTTTCGGTGACGTCACCGGAACCGCCGTTTGCCAGCATTTTTCGCAGCATACGGACGCCTTCGAGCTCCTGCTTGGTGAGCAGCAGATCGTCTCTGCGCGTACCGGATTTGTACACGTCGATCGCAGGGAAGATGCGCTTCTCGGAAAGCCTGCGGTCGAGGTGGATCTCCATGTTGCCGGTGCCCTTGAATTCCTCATAGACGATATCATCCATGCGGCTGCCGGTCTCGACCAAAGCCGTTGCAATGACAGTCAGGCTGCCGCCGTTCTCGATGTTTCGCGCAGCGCCAAAGAAACGTTTCGGCTTGTGCAGCGCGCCCGGATCCATACCGCCGGAAAGCGTTCTGCCGGTCGGAGGGATGACCAGGTTATAGGCGCGTGTGAGGCGGGTGAGCGAGTCCAGAAGAATCACGACATCGCGTCCGTCCTCGACCAGACGCATGGCGCGTTCCTGTACCATTTCGGCAATGCGCGTGTGATGCTCGGGCAGTTCGTCGAACGTGGAGGCAACAACCTCGCCTTTGATACTGCGGCGCATGTCGGTCACTTCCTCAGGACGTTCGTCGATCAGCAGGACGATAAGATGCGTGTCGGGATAGTTCTCGGTAATGCCGTTTGCGATCTGCTTCAAAAGCGTCGTTTTGCCGGCTTTCGGCTGCGAAACGATCATGGCACGCTGTCCTTTGCCGATCGGCGCGATCAGGTCGATAAGGCGAACGGAGAGGTTGTTGACACGACCGGGCGTTTCGAGCGTATAGCGTTCGTTCGGAAAGATGGGGACGAGGTCTTCATAATTGACACGGTTCTGCGCGTTCTCGTCCGGATCTTTTCCGTTGACACGGTCTACAAACAGGAGCGCTTCGTATTTGTCGCCTTCGCGGCGCGCGCGGGTACGACCTTCCACAAAATCGCCGTTTTTGAGATTGCAGCGCCGAATCTGCGCATTTGCAACATAGACGTCGTTAGGACCGGCGTCATAGTTGGAAACACGCAGAAACCCGTAGCCCTCCATAATTTCCAGGACACCCGCCGCCGTTCCCGTTTCCGGAGGCTGTGCCGGTTCAACGGGCTTTTCGGATTTCTGATCGCCTTCCGGCGCATGATACTGCGGACGGTTTCCCTGACGGTAACCGCGGTTTTGATTCTGCCGCCCGTTCTGCTGACGGTAATTGTTGTGGTGATACCGGTTTCGCTGTTCAGCGTTCGTATGCTCCTGTATCTTTTCGGATTCGTCAACCGGCTTTTCGTTCTGTTCGACAAGCGGTTTGACCGAAGTCTGTGGTTGATCGGAAGCCTGCTCCGGTTCGGAAACGACAGCTTCCGGCAAAGAAGCGTCGACGTCGGGAGCAGCCGCCTTTGCGGGACGTCCGCGCTTTTTAAGCTGAGGCTTCTCTTTGGCGGGGGAAATCTCTTCGCTTTTCTCTTTTGCCGGTCTGCCGCGCTTTTTCTTTTCCGGCGCGGGAGCCTGCAGCATTTCGATCAGCTGCGCTTTTTTGTATTTGCGATAAGAGGGAATACCGTGCTGCTTTGCAAGATTGTACAGCTCGGTGATCGTCAATGCTTCCAATTCGGGTTGATTCACAAATTGCCTCCGGTATAAATGATTGATTTGATTGCTGGATGGATAAAACAAGATAGTAAAGAACGGATTGACTGATACCTATTTTATGGGTGAAAAAAAGACTTGTCAAGCATTTCGGTAAAAATAGCGAAGTTTCGTATTCGATTTTTGCGTAGGAGCAGAATGCGGCGCATACAATGCATCAAAGACAGGGAGGTGTCTGTATGGAAAAACATGAAAAGGAACTGATGCAGCCTTCCGCGCACAGCTTACTGATCGAAGGACGCAGAAAGATGCGCATCACCGGCGTGGTCGATGTAGAGAGCTTTCAGGAGGATGAAATGACGGTTCTCACGCAGGCGGGGACGCTCACAATCTGGGGAGAGGGGCTGAAACTCGGCAAATTGAATCCGGAGGACGGGCAGGTTCTTCTGGAAGGAAACATTGCTTCGATTGAATATGAACAGCCGGAACCGGAACGTCGCGGGTTCTTTTTCAAGCGCGGATGATCGATGTTTTCGCACAGCCCTATGAAGCGCTGCTGCTCTTTCATGGAGGAGCCGTCGCGGGGCTTTGCTATCTGCTGCTGCGGATCGTACGGATACGCTTCAAAGCAAAGTTCGTCACACACCTTTGCGATGCGTTATTCGTCATCATTCTGTTTGTACTTCTTGCGGGTTATCTCTATGCGGCAAATTACGGAACGGTGCGCGGATTTCTTATTGCGGCTTTTTCGGCAGGGTTTATGGCGTTCTATGCCTTGTTTGCGCCTTTGTTTGCGAGAATATCACAAAAAATCTGCAAAATATAGGTTCCGTTTTGGCGGATCATCTGTTATACTGTATACATGGAACGTTCGTCCAAAAGAATCGTAAGAACGATTCGGTTCAAATTGATACATTTTATCCTCGTATTGATCGCCTGCGTGATCATTTTGTTTGTCGTTCTGATTCCGCAGAGGATACGGATTCATTCCGCCCGGGACGAATACAATGCACGTATTGAAGAACTGAATCAGACAAAACGAACCTATGCGCAGGAACGCGAAAATCTGCAGTTCATGCGTACGGATAACTATAAGATTCAGCAGGGCATGATCAAATACGGCTGGCATTATCAGGAAGACAAGATCATTCTCGATGACAGCGCGGTATCGGTGGCAGAATGAATCCCGCAATCGCAGTCATAGATATCGGCAGCAACTCCGTACGGTTGATGACAGCCGGAACGGAGTCTCATGAAGTACGCGCAATCCGCAAGATCCTGTGCACGACACGCCTCGCAAAAGGAATCGATACGACCGGCATGCTTTCGGCGGATCGTATGGAAGCGACCGTCGAAGCAATCAAGCGGTACCGTCAGATTGCCGATGATCTGAACGTGCCGGTGATTGCATATGCGACAAGCGCGGTGCGCGATGCGAAAAACCGGGATGAATTTATTTCACTTGTGCGCGAGAAAACCGGCGTTTGCGTTCGTGTTCTTTCGGGTGAGGAAGAGGGAAACTTCGCGTTTTCCGCCGTCACGGGCGGTGCAGGAACCGTTTTCGATATCGGCGGCGGCAGTTTTCAGATCGTCACAAAGGAACGGTCTCTAAGCTCTCCGTGCGGATGCGTCCGCGCCAAGGAGCAATGTGATGCGAACGATCCGGAGGTTTTGTCGGACAGGCTGTTTTCCTGGATTGATGCGCATGCCGACGTTCCGGATACAGTGCCGACGCCGGTTTACGGGGTAGGCGGAACGATCACGTCGATCGGTGCGCTTCTTTCCATGCAAACGTTATTCGATCCGAAGCATCTGTCAACCGTCACGCTTCCCAAACTGGATTCGCTGCTGAAATCACTGTCGAAACTGTCGGAGTCGGAGCGTTTGCGGCATCCGTTGCTGTTGAAACGCGGCGACGTCATTTTGCAGGGAGCGACCATTTTGAAATACATGATGCTTCGTACGCATACGGAAACCGTGATTCCGTCGGACAGAGACGGAATGGAAGGAATCGCAGAAACGTATCTTTGCGAACACGGGAGCATCTGATCGATCGGAGGAATCTATATGAAGGATAACGCAAAATTCTGGAAGATCGCCGAAATCATTCTCGGAGCGATCGGTGCCGTACTTTTGGTGCTGATTCTTGTTCTTCGGCTGACGGGAAAGGACATTACCGTCTTTTCCTATGTGATTGTCGGCGTTGTGATTTTGTTCTTGATCGCCGACGAGTTCGCACGATCGATTCGCAGACGGCACGAAAAAGAGGCAAAGACGGAACAGGATTCTTCCCCAAAAGAAGATCCGGAAGGCACGCTTCCGAAAGACGCGTTTGACTTTGAACCGGATTCGAAAAAGGAGCATCCGTGAGCGCTGAGAAGTTTTTCAATCATATTGAATTGATGCGCTGTCCTCGTTGCGGGACGGCGTTTTCGCGCTGCGGTTCTTCTCTGCGCTGCGTAAACGGACATACCTTTGATCCGTCGCGAAAAGGATATGTGAATTTCGTTCCGAACGCAGCGCCGGGCCGTTACGGAAAAACGTTGTTTGAATCACGAAGAAGAATTCTGGAAGCCGGATTCTATGATCCGGTGATCGACGCCGTTCGGAGCGCAATGCCGCAGAATCCAAACGTTGTGCTGGATGCAGGGTGCGGCGACGGAACGTTTACCAAAGCATTGCAAAAAGAGACGACCGTCGGTCTGGATCTTTCCAAGGATGCGATCCGGCTTGCGTCAGGCGGGGGAGGACCGATTCTGTGGACGGTCGGCGATTTGACGCATATTCCGCTGAAGGACGATTCGACCGACGTGATTCTGAATCTGTTTTCGCCTGCACATTACGCGGAGTTTTCCCGCGTTCTGAAGCGAGACGGACGATTGATCAAGCTCGTCCCGCAGGAGGGGTATCTCAAGGAGATTCGTACGCTGATGACGGATCGTCTGCGCCGCGAGACATATTCGAATCAATCGGTCGTTTCACTATTGTCCGATCGCTTCCACCTGCTCGATCGCATTCGCATCTGCAGGGAGTATCCGCTTTCGCCGGATCAGTCAAAGGATTTTTTACATATGACGCCGCTGACGTTCGGAACGGATCCGAAATCGCTGGACGCCGACGCGCTGCATTCCGTAACAATCGATGTTGAGCTGTTGATTGCAGAAAAGAAATCATGAAAAAAGCAGGCGCAAAAGCGTCTGCTTTCGTTTCTTTAAGGATTCAGCTGACTTTCCGGATGTTTGCCTCGTGCTCGAGATCGTGCAGATGCAATACGTGCGAAAGACTGCCGGAAAAGTAGATACACGCGTGAGAGACGCCGTCCCATTGGATGGAAGCGGAGACCCATTGTCCGTCAAGATCGAACAGGATCGCGCATTTATAGAAGCTGTTGCTTTTCCCGAGCCAATTTGTGAGCATGGAGGCTGCGGCGCTGCGATCGGGATCCTGCAGCGGAAGCGACATTTCCGCGTGGTTTTCTCCCGCATCGAACAGAAGCGTCAGATCCTCCCCGGTTGCCGCATTCCGGATCCTGTAAGCGGTGCCTTCCGTGAGCATCGGACGGATCGTATTCCAGGAGATCGAATTGCCTTTTTGTGTGATCGGTCCCTGCGCGGAAAAACTCAAAGGAACATAGGCGTGAAAATCGACACGCTTTGCGCCTCGGGAAAAGAGTGCATTCATGGTTTCTGCGCCGACGCTTCCGTCGCTCATCAGACCGGACGCCGCCTGATATGCGATAACGGCGGTTCTTGTGACGGTCCGGTAGCTCCCGGTGGGTTTATAGGAATAATAACCGAGATCGAACAGGCGTGTTTGAATACGGACGATTTCTTCGCCCTTATCGCCTTGCTGTATGATCTTGTTGCCTTCATCCGCCTGCACACCGAAAACCGGCAGCAGAAACAGAATCAGAAGGATCGGCAGAATACGTTTCATATCTGATAGTATATCACACTTGTATATGCTTGAAAAGTGCTGTTTTCAATGCTACAATAACGGCGGAGGTGAGATTATGCGCTGCAGTTGTCAACGATGCGGAGCTTACATGGTTCAGGATGAAAAAGGCGTTCAGAGCCGCTGTATCTGTCCTGAATGCTTCTTTGTATGCTCGGCGTGTATCGGGACGTCCGGCGGACAGCCTCTCGATCTCGATTCGCTGCGGATGCTGTCGCTATTGCGAGAAGCGCAGGGCGACGGCACGGATGAGGACGAAGAATACTGACGCGATCAGACGTCGACCGTAAACAATACGGAAGGTTCTGAGATACGAAGGGTGGAGAATCCTGCGGATGTAATCTCTGCAAAACCGTTTTTCGGAATAACCGTTCCGTTTACGGTCGTTTCCTGCGGACAGAAAAGAAACAGAAACGCATGCAGCGTCAGCGCGTGATCGCCTTTCGGCAGGATCCGCATTTCGCCGCGCGCGCCTTTGAGCATCAGATTGAGATCGCGACCGCTGCCGCGGCAGAGAATATCCTCTTCGCCGGAGAAACGCAGGACGTCGCCCTTCGGAAGGAAAAGCCAATGTCCGTTTCGCTTCAGATAAAACCCGTCACAGAGAGGCGTCAGATACCGCGTAACGCCGTCAAGTCTCGTGAAGTGTGATTCCGACTGCTCGACAAGAGCGGTGCTGATCCGGAACTGAAAACGGCGATCCGCATATGATCCGTCGAAAGGATAGAGGTACAGTTCTGTCGTTTTGCCGCCGCTCCATACGGTCGTTTTGAATTGATCCGGATCAAAAATACGGATTTCCATAGTCGCCTCACAAAGTTCGGTAATTGATGCAAACAGAGTATAACATAAAGCGGGACTGCCTTGCAAGACAGTCCCGCTGCATAGTTATCCTTCGCCGCCGTCACCGGGATCGTCGGGCTTCGGCGTATCGGGGTTCGGTGTCGGATCCGGTTTCGGCGTATCGGGTTTCGGTGTCGGATCGTCGGGTTTCGGAGTCGGATCATCGGGCTTCGGCGTCGGATCATCCGGTTTCGGCGTTTTATCCGGCTTCGGCGTTGCATCCGGACCGACGATATAAACACCGGCAAAAGCTTTATAGGTTGACGTATCAAGCTTCTCGGTCTTTACAAGAACGCCGTTCAGATAATACTCTTTTTTGCTTTCATAAACAGCACCGTTCCGGTTCTTGACTTCTTCTTTCTTGTATCCGGCTGGCTTTGTTTCATCAACAATATACTCAACCGCGCCGCTCGGCTTCAGCGTTTTGGTTTTTACCGGCTTCGGAATGCGGATCTCGTCGTATTCACCGTTGGAGTCTTCGATAATCGGGATACCCCAGATTTCCATGGTCAGTTCTTTTCCGTCGGCTCTGGCGATGATGATGATATCCGACTTGCTGCTGTTTTCAAACTTAAAGTCAATGATGTTACCGGTGGAGTTGATTGTGGCGTCAAGTCCTTTCGATACATAATCCACGTACATCGAATGATTTCTGCGTTCGACGATCTTCATGTCAGCCATGACCGCAGCGTTATAGAGCGTACTGGAAAGCTGGCATACGCCGCCGCCGTACTGCTTGACGTGTGCGCCCGCTTCATAGGCGGTAGCGACTTTCCAGCCGTTTGATTTATTTCGGACGCCGAGCGTTCCGTTAGCGGAGAAGACTTCGCCGGGATGCAGAACGGTTCCGCTGATCTTGCCGGCACCGTACTTGATGTTATACTTTCTGTTCTTGATGCTGCTGCCGTATTTCGTGGTTTTGGTACCGCGAATAACATATTTGTCCTGAATATCCTCGAGTTTGATCTCTGCAGGGGTTTCTTCGGTCGGTGCAGCGATGGAATCGCCGGCTTTTGCAGTCAACAGGGAAGTGAGCAAGGACTCGCAGTCGATCGAACGTCCGGGAATATCCGGAATGAAATCGATCTTGTTTTCATCCTTATTGAAAGCTACGGTTGCGTTGACCGGATTTGTGCTGTTTGCTTCTGCAAACGCGTTGACGGCGTTACGAAGCGCTTCTTCTTCGAACGTCAGCAGCACGGGGAAATCCTGCCCCGAGGTTTTGATCCGTTCGACTTCTGCGGATACAGCTTCATAGCCGGTGTCTTCCCTTACAAGAGCAAATGCACCGTTCAGAGCTTCGTCGAGATTGTCGACCGTTGCAATCGATTCTCCGGAAAATGTCTCACTGACGTCGCCGAAGCTGACCTGAATCTGCAGATCTTTCTTTGCCTGTTCGATCGAAGGAAGAACGGCGGCTCTCGCCTCATCCATCGTCATACCGCCGACAGAGACTCCGTTGATGGTAACGCCTTCCAGCATGGTCGTGCGTTTCAGAATTGCATTGAGTTCTTCGCGATACAGATCGGGTTCCGGCGTCACGATAGAGATCTCGTCCGAACCGCTGTGCGCGGTCTCGTTCGCAACAATCTGCTCGCCCGTACGTGGATTATAGTCCACGTTTGTCTGGTTGTGTGATTCTCCGCAGGCAAGGCAGAAGACCAAAAGCAGAGCAACGAGGGGAAGCAGCCAAAGATAACGTTTCTTCATTTGAATCAAGTCCTTCTTTCATGATGATTTCATTGTACACACTTTTTTTGAAAATACCATCCCTTTTGAAAAGCATTTACTAATAAGTTACATTTCAGGCACATTTTTTATACATCTTTCCAAAACAGATTTCACAGCTCCATTCAGCTCTTACATATAAAAAGACGGGTCATCCTTCGAAAACGTTGCATCTTTTTTGCGCTTTTCTTTTCATAATGCAAAAAGTATGCTATACTGCCTATAGTAATAAGGAGTACAAAATGAATCAGACAGGACAAAAAACATTATCTCCGATGGACTATGCCATGAAATATCTGACGCTGAAAGACCGCACAGTCTCAGAAGTACAGACGTATCTCGACGGAAAGGAATTCGGAGAAGCGGATGTGGATGCAACGGTTGAACGCCTGAAGGAACTCGGTCTGCTGAACGATGCGCGTTACGCGCAGCGCTTTGTCGAAACAAGGCTTGCCGCAAAGCCGGTCAGCAAGCGGCATCTTCGGGAACAGATGAAGGGGCACGGACTCTGCGATGCGGATATCGAAGCAGCGTTGGACCCGCTCGATACGGAATCTGAGGAGGCAAATGCAAATGCGGTTGCCCTCAAATTTGCACGACAGTTCCGAACGCTGGACCCGCAGAAGCGGCGCGAACGCGTGCTTTCCCGATTGATCGCGCGCGGGTATGCGTATGACACGGCAAGAAAAGCATATGAAAGCGTTTTGTCTGCGGAGGACGAATGGAGCGAATCTTAACGGCAGAGGAAGCAAAACAGAAGGATGCACAGGCCATCGCCTCGGGGATATCCTCGCGTGCTTTGATGTACAAAGCGGCGGAGGGAATCGCGAAAGCGATACGGGAAAGAAGCCGGACCGGAGAAATTGTCACGGCGATCTGCGGAACCGGCAATAACGGAGGAGACGGCGTCGCGGCGGCGCTGATCCTTCACAGAGCAGGTCTCCCGGCACGGATCGTTCTCTGCGGGAACGAAAAAGGATGTACGTCGGACACTTCGTTTTATCTTCGTACAGTGCGGGAAGAAGGCGTCCCGATCGACCGCCTCTGGGATCCGGCAGACCGCGAGATCCTGATCGACGCGCTGTTCGGCGTCGGATTGAATCGTCCGATTGAGGGAGACGCAAAAGCATTGATTGAGCAGATCAACGCAAGCGGCAAGACAGTCGTTTCCGCCGATCTGCCGTCCGGTCTGCATGCAGACAGCGGCATGATCCTCGGAGAAGCGATCTCTGCAGATTGTACCGTCACAATGCAGGCGATCAAGGCGGGCATGCTCCTCGGACAGGGACGCGCGCGGTGCGGCGAGGTGATCGTGAATCCGCTCTATAGCGACCCGTCGGACATACGAATGTTTTTGCAGGATGAGGAGGGGATTACAAAGCTCCTTCCCAAACGCGCGTTTGATTCTCATAAGGGAAAGAACGGTCATGCGCTTTTGTGCGTCGGATCAGCGACCTATCCCGGCGCGGCGCTGCTCTGCGCAAAAGCCGCTCTGCGCGGCGGCGCCGGGCTTTTGACCGTCTGCACACCGGATCCGGTGCGTCCGTTCTTTGCGGCGCTGCCGGAAGCGATTACGGTTCCGACGGGAACCGCGGATTGGTGCCGAGACGCCGTTAATGCCGTAAAGGATGCGATGGATCGAAAACAGGCGATCGGCATCGGCAGCGGTGCGGGGAAAGGCGATCTTGCGCCGGTTATCGAAACCGCGCTGCGATCCGGAGCGAAACTTGTTCTGGACGCGGACGCGTTGAATCAGATGGCGGTTCATCGCGATCTTTTATCCCTGCTGCACGACAATACGGTTCTTACGCCGCACGTCGGCGAAATGGCAAGACTGTTGGGAACGACGATCGAAGACGTCATCGCCGATCCGATCGCCGCCGTACGCTCGTTCCCGTGCACGACCTTGCTGAAAGGTGCAACAACGCTGATCCACAGCAAGGGAAGGATCGCATTTTCCGCGTTCGGCAATCCCGGACTTGCAAAGGGCGGCAGTGGGGATGTGCTGACCGGCTTGATTACTGCAATGCTCGCGCAGGGCATGGAACCGTTTGATGCGGCTCGCACCGGCGCATATCTGCTCGGCATTTCGGCAGATCGTGCGATGAAATTGCTCGGCGAACGCGCATTGCTTGCAAGCGATGTGATCGATATGATACAATACTGATTATGGAAGAAAGAAAGATTCACGGTAATACCGCGGGAATCCGCGACGTCATACTGGACGAAATGCAGACGCTCTACGATGAAACGCAGCCGAGCGGCGTGTTTGCGTCATCCTCTCTTTTGGAGAAACTTGCCGATTATACCGGACGAATCGGTCGTGAGATATCTGTGTATCTGTCGCGCAGCGGCGCGGTTCGTGACGTTTCGGTCGGCGATGCGACGACGGTATCCATGCCTGATATGCGACTTGTCCGCAATGCGGACCGCCTTGCGGGCGTCCGATGCATCCATACGCATCCGAACGGCAGCGGTTATCTTTCCGATGTCGATCTCGGCACACTCAATTCCATGCGGCTGGACGCAATGGCGGCGGTCGGCGTTCGGGACGGAAAACCGACTTCGGTATACGTGGCATTTGTCGGCGAGATGGAAGGCGAGGAACGCAAACCGCTGATTTACGGTCCGATGCGTGCGGACCGCTTACCGCAGGATGCGCTTCTGGAAGCGCTGATCGAAGCGGATAACCGCCTGAAAGCACCGGCATATGCCGTAACGCAGGCAGAGCCGGAACGCGCGGTTCTCGTCGGGATCGACAATGACGACGGATACGACACGCTTGAAGAATTGCGTGCGCTTGCGGACACGGCAGGCGTCAATGTCGTGCATATCGAGCGGCAGCGCAAGCGCCCGGTCGATAACGGAACCTATGTCGGTTCCGGAAAAGCGGACGAGCTTCGACTGATTGGCAGCGCGACGGAAGCTGACGTGTTTATTTTCGACGACGAACTGACGGCGATTCAGATCCGGAATCTTGAAAGCATTCTGGGAACGCCGGTCATTGACCGGACCATGCTGATTCTCGATATCTTTGCAACCCGTGCCACCACGCGGGAGGGCAAATTGCAAGTTGAGCTGAGTCAGCTGAAATACCGCCTGCCGCGCCTTTTGGGCGTCGGCGTGGCAATGTCGCGGCAGGGCGCTTCCGGCGTCGGCATGCGCGGTCCCGGAGAGAAAAAACTTGAGGTCGACCGTCGCCGCATCCGAAGAAGGATCTATGAACTGGAACAGGAACTGAAAGAAGTCGAAAAGCAGCGGGGGATCCGGCGTTCGGTACGAAAAAAGAGCGATACGCCGATCGTCGCGCTGGTCGGCTACACAAATGCGGGAAAAAGCACGCTCTTGAATGCGCTTTCCGACAGTAACGTTCTTGCGGAAGACAAGCTCTTTGCAACGCTTGATCCTGTAGTGCGCAGCATCACGCTTCCGAACGGAACGCCCTGTCTCCTGAGTGATACGGTCGGATTTATCAACAAACTGCCGCACGACCTTGTACAGGCGTTCCGGTCCACACTGGAAGAGGTGCGCGATGCGGATCTGATCCTGCATGTCGTCGATGCAAACTGTCCGTATTACGACGTACAGATGCGCGTCACGGAACAGGTTCTGGAGAATCTCGGAGCAGGGAATACGACCTGTATCGAAGTGTTCAACAAATGCGATCTTCCGGATGCGATCCCTGGGAAACGCGATTGCGCAGTCGCGATCAGCGCAAAGACCGGAATGGGGATCGACCGCCTTCTCGAACGAATCGAAGCCGAACTGAATCGCACGCAGCAGAAGGTCGAGCTTGTGATCCCGTACGATCGATACGAAGCCATCCGCGTGCTGCACGAGATCGGAACCGTATTGTCCGAATCGCATGAAGCGGACGGGACGCATATAACGGCGATGCTGGAGGAGAGCAAGCTGTACCGCCTCAAAAACGCGCTTGACGGACGTTCCGATCGATAAGTCTGCGATTCGACGGAAATATTTACATTCGTCTTACATTTATTTTGCGAATGCAGGCGTGACGTGACTTTTCAAAACGTACGGATCGTGGTATACTGTGTTGACAGGAGATTGAAATGAAGCGATTATTCACTGTGATACTCGCGGCAGCGCTGCTTTTGACGATGCTGCCGGCCGGCGCAGTTGCCGAAACAACATCATCACATATCATTGAGGCGGACCGCGTGCTCGTTTATAATCCCCTGCCGTACCGTGAAAAGGAGAATATGCTGTTTTCGGGAACGTTTCCGAAACCGGCGGAAGCCGAACCGACGGAAGGCACTCCTCTGTTCACCGCAGGTCTGCACAAAACCGGCAAGGACATGTCGATTTCGAAAAAGAATCCGAATACTTATGATTTCTGGGTCTGTACGGATCTTACTACCTATCAGTATGATAAACGCACGTTCCGCCTTGCAAAGGAAGGGGAGCATTGCTGCATCTGGGTGCCGGAAAACGATACCGTCTCCTTCACAGATGATCAGACGACGGAGATGCTCAACGAATTTGAGAATGTCATTTACCCGAGCAACACTGACCGTTTCGGCGGCTTCCGCGATCTGAATGGCGACGGCAAACTGCATATTGTCACGTACGCAATGAACAGCCTGTCCGTCTGCGGGTTCTTTGACTCCTATGATCTGTATTCAAGAGAAGAAATTCAGGAGATCGACCCGGACGATTGCGAAAGCTATAACTGCCTCCCGATCATCAATGTGAACGCCCGCATGGCAGACCGGAATAATATCGTATACGGGACGCTTGCGCACGAATTTCAGCATCTGATTCTGCGCAGCGCCGTTCTGGCATCTCCTGCAAATGCCGGTCTTCTCGGCAAGGAAGATACGATCGGTGTCTGGCTGAATGAAGGCTTTTCCATGGCGGCGGAAGAATTTGCATATCCGGGTTCGGTGGCGGAACAAGGTTACCTGGATGCGTTTGAAAAGTCCGGCAAAGTCCGCATCGGAATGAGCTATCAGAACTTCGATGCGACTTCGAGCGACGTCGGCGCTTACGGGCAATCGTTCCTGTTTTCCGATTATCTGCGTACGCAGGGCGGGGAAGATGTATACAGCGGCGTCCTGGATTACTGGCGCAGTGCCGAAACGCTCTCGGCGTTGACGGAGGGGAGCGCCATCCGTTCGCAACTGGATGCGGAAACGGTCGGCGCTTTACAGTCGATCTGCACATATTCCGATACGGTCAACGCGGCGCTCGGAACGGAAGACGAGATCCTTCTTTCTAAGATCGCGCTTGCGTTCCGACTCGCGATCCTTTTGAAGGAACAAACCGGTGTTTATTCCATCCGTACGCCCGAAGCGTCGATACCGGAATATACAGGATCCGGCCGCAAGATCGAGGGCGGCGGCGCTCTGCTGCTTTCGTGCAGCGGATGCTTCGAGGTTCCGGCAGATGCGGACAGCGGACTTCTGTTTGTCGGAATCAAAGACGGATCGATCACGGAATTCTATACGGTTCCGGAACCGACAGAGGATTTTTACGTGATTGCCGCACAGTTTGAAGGCACGTGGTATGCGATCCCGGCAGAGGCGGCGTCCGACGGAACGCTGAAAGCGCGTACGTTTACACCGAATGCGGACGGGACGGTCGATTCCGAAAATGCAGCCGGATTGATCTATCGGGCAGAACAGACGGAAAACGGCTTCCGCTTTACCTGCGACGACAGGGACGGATTCTATTCGCTGAACCGGTCCGGCACAAACAAACAGACCCTGAACGTATCTGCGGAACCGTGTACATTTACGTGGTCGCACTTTGCCGACGGAAGCGACAGGCTGCAGGCGGACGGCTATTACGGAAGAGCGATTCTGTACGGCAGCATCCAGGGCGGATTCGGATATTTCCCTTCCGGGTATTTTGAAAACACGTCCTTTGCCAAACCGCAGCTGCTTCGCGTCAACATCAAAAAAGGCGATGCAAATCTGGACGGAGTACTGACGGCGGGTGATGCGGCGCTGGTTCTGCGAACGGTTGTTGACTTGTCATACATGAATGCGCCGATGCGCTTTGCCGGCGATATCGACGGCGACGAAGAGATCGCAGCTGCGGATGCGGCGAAGATCCTGCGCCGTATCGTACAAACTGAGAACTGATCGGAGGATCGGATATGCGATCTAAACTATGGAAAACCATACTGTCCTGCCTGCTTGCGGTCTGCACCGTTGCGTCGCTTGCTGCATGCGGGACGACGGATCCCGAAAAATCAACAAAGGGAATCGTAATCAGCGAAGTCGTGTCCAGCAACAAACAGAGTTATCTGCACGATGTTTACGGCTCGCCGGACTGGATCGAACTGCACAACGAATCGGATCGACCGATCAATCTGTTCGGCTGGGGCATCACCGATAACGTCAAAAATGCGGAAAAGGCATTGATGCTGCCGGAGATCACGCTTCCCGCGGACGGATATCTGCTGCTTCTTGCAACCAAAATGGAAAAGACCGATACGTTTACATGGGACGGCAAGAGCCCGATCTGCCTCGGCTTTTCGCTGAAATCGGCGGGAGAAGAACTCGTTCTGATCAATGCAAATCTGCAATCGGTCGATGAAGTTGCCGTTCCGCAGCTGAATCGGGATATTTCCTATGCAAGACGTTCAAACGGAACGTTCGGCTACTGCGAAGTGCCGACGCCCGGCAGCGCAAATTCGACGCCGATCATGGATACGCAGCCTGCGGCAAAGGAACCGGAAGTTCCGCAACCGCTGACCGGAATCGAGATTTCCGAGGTTTCCTCCAGAAACACGATCCTGACCTGCGAAAGCTGCCTGAAATGCGATTGGGTTGAGCTGCATAACACAACATATTCCGACATCTCCCTGGACGGATGCACGCTCTGCGACGAACCGAGAGATTTTGACGATGCGAACCTTTCGGGCGTGCTGCCGGCAAACGGATATCTGGTTGTGTACTGCTGCGAAAAGGACTGCGCGTCCAGGGATCGGCATCTGTGTGTAAACCTCGGCGTCAGCCGTTACGGCGATACGCTGTATCTGTACGATGCAAACGGGTTTGAACTCGATCGCGTGGACGTCCCGGAAATTCCGTATAAGGATGTCACGTATGCGCGCCGCTCCGACGACCGTTTCGGTTATTGCGAGACGCCGACGCCCGGCGAAGCAAATACCGCGGAAATCACGAATGATCCGCCGTACCGTCCCGAAGAAAAAAACGAACCGGCGCAGAAAGACAATCAGCAGGACGACGAACCGGTTGATCCGACGCTTCATGCAAAACGACCGTCAGACGTACGCATCAGTGAAGCGCTCGCAAAGAACGCATACAGCATTGCGGACAGGGAAGGCGAACGCTGCGACTGGGTTGAGCTTGTAAACAAAACGGGAAGCGCAGTTTCGCTTTCCGGATGGTATCTATCCGACAATCCGAAAAACTTAGTTAAATGGGCGCTGCCGGATTCTGCAAGAATCGAAGCGAACGGGTACCTTGTGATATTCCTTTCCGGAAAGATGAATATTACGGATGAACTGCATGCCGGCTTCTCAATCGGCACGGGCGAAACACTCTTCCTGTACAACCAGCAGACCGGAGAACTGGATTGGGTCACGATCCCGGATCTTCTGGACAACGTTTCGGTCGGTCTGGACGAGAATAATGAACAGGTCTATTATCGCTATCCGACGCCGGGCAGCCCGAACGGTCACGCTGAAAAGAGCGTGGAGGCAATCGGTTTTTTTCAACCTGACGGCGTATACATCTCCGAGGTATGCGCCATTCACGATCGGGGGAGCAAGGAAAAGGACTGGATCGAACTGTACAACGGCGCAGATACCGAAACGAATCTTTCAGGCTGGTATCTGAGCGATTCGCTGAACGAACCGAAGAAATACCGGATCTCATCGTTATCGCTTGAAGCACACGGCTACGGCGTGATCGAAGCAACGAGCTCCGTCGCGAACCGCAAAGACGGGGACGCACCGTTCGGAATCAGTCCGAGCGGTGAAACGCTGTATCTGTCCGATGCGAACGGAGTAATCCGCGATGCGTTTCAGACGGGCGTTCAGCGCAAAGGCATGTCCAGCGGACGCGTAGAGGGCGATAACCATACCCGCCGCGTTTTCTTCACCAAAAAGACCAAGGGAGAGGCGAACAGCGAATCCCGCTATCGCGGATATGCGCCGCAGCCGTATTTCTCCGAAACGGCGTTGTACCCCGGCGGTGCGTTTTCGCTGACGCTGTCCTGTTCCGATCCGAGCGCTGTGATCCGCTATACAACGAACGGCAGCGAACCGACGGAAAAAAGCAAGCAATATACCGAGCCGATCAGAATCTCCGGTAATACGGTCATTCGCGCGGCGTCGTTCTCCGACGGATTGCTGAAGAGCGAAGTCGTGACGTACCATTATCTGTTCGATGAACCGCATCAGGTGCCGGTCGTCTGCATGGCGATCGCGCCGGATGATTTCAAGAAGGTTTATAATGTCAGCGTTCACAAGGACGTCGTCGGGACAGATCGCAAAGCGCAGTTCAATTATTACGAGAGCGACGGAAAGATCGGCGTGAGCTTTCCGGCGGACGTTCGCTGCAAGGGACAGGGAACCCTGAAATACAAGCAAAAATCCTTTTCGCTGCATCTGCGCGGGCAGTACGGCATAAGCAAACTCAAATATCCGCTCTTTCCGGATTACCCGTACACGACGTTCGGCGCGCTTGTACTGCGCAACGGCGGTCAGGAAAACGACCGTGCGCGTCTCGTGGATTCCTTTGTATCGCGCATGAGCATCGGAATGAACGTTGAGGTGGCAAACTCCCGCCCGACTGCACTGTACATCAACGGCGAGTATTACGGTCTGTATGAGCTCGGTGAAGATCTGAACGCAGACTTTCTGGAGACGCATTACGGCGCAGACCAGGACCTGGTCGATCTTGTTCGCTATAACGGCGATGTTGCGACGCAGGGATCGAGCAAGGATTGGGTGGCGCTTCGCGAATACGCAAAGAAAGCGAAGCTGTCCGATGATGCGGATTACCAATCCTATCTGGAGAAGATCGACGAAGCCTATTTCATCGATTACCTGATCGCAAGGACATACGTCTGCGACAGCGATATGATCAATCAGAAATACTGGCGTGTCCGCGGATCGATCAAGTGGCGTCCGCTGCTGTTCGACCTCGACCTTGCGATGCGGAGCCCGAAACGAAACGATGTGTTTGACAAATACTTCTCCAAGGATCCGGTCGTTTCTCCGCACGGATACAAGTCGGTGTTCTATGTGTTTGCCGTTCTGAAATCGAACAAGGGCTTCTGCGAGAAGTTTGTAGATCGTTATGTGCAGATCCTCTATACACAGTACGACACCGATCGCCTGCTGAATCTGCTGGATCAGATGATTGCCGAATACGAATCGGAAATGCCGCGTCAGATCAAACGATGGGGGAATCCGAAATCCATGTCGAAGTGGCGGGATCATCTCGACGATGTTCGTACGTTTGTCAAAGGACGGCGCGAGATCATGATCGAAAAGCTCAAGAAATATTTCAAAATATCCGACAGCGATATGAACGCCCTGATTGCGAAGTACAGAAATCCGTGACCTTTATGCAGCGGGAATAAAACAGAGAGGCAGACGCATGAAAACAGAACCTTCCGGCACGCCGGGTTCTGCCGAAACCGACAGCATCCTGATCAGCGACGGGATTACCAAAAAATACAAGGAAACGACGGCGAACAACCAAATCACCGTTGCAATTCCGCGCGGAAAGATCGTCGGATTCGTAGGAGAGAACGGCAGCGGCAAAACAACGTTTCTGCGGATCATAACCGGGCTGATCTATCCGAATTCGGGAACGTTCCGGTTCAATACGCCGGACGGAAAGTGTAGGATCGGCGCTATCGTGGAATCGCCCGCATACCATCCCGGCATGTCCGCAAAGGACAATCTGCGCTTTCAGGCGCGGCTGTGCGGCGCGGATGAGAAGGGGATCGACGGGATTTTGAAAATGGTCGGTCTTGCGGATACCGGAAAGAAAGCGGCGAAGCATTTCTCGCTGGGGATGCGCCAGCGACTCGGGATCGCGATCGCGCTGCTTTCCGATCCGGAGCTGCTCATTCTCGACGAACCCACGAACGGGCTCGATCCGCAGGGGATCATCGAACTGCGCGAGTTTCTCAAATCATTATGCGAAAAGCGTCGGATGACCTTGCTCATCTCTTCGCATATCCTCAGCGAGCTGTCGCTTCTGGCGGAGCATTATCTGTTCATTCACAAGGGCGTCATATTGAAATCGGTCTCTGCGGACGAACTGTTTGCCCATTCCGATAAACGCTTGATCTTCAAATGCAGCGGCGATCCGTCCGCATTTCTCGGGGATGCCGTATCCAACGGCTGGGCGGAAGAAACAGAGGTCAGGGATGACTGCTTTATTCTGCACGGACCGAAAAACTATCCTGCGATTCTGAAAGCGCTGTCCGATCTGGATGTGACGGCGCTCGAAACAAAAGAGGAAACGCTGGAGACGCGCTATCTGTCCCTGATGGAGAAGGGGGAACAGCGATGAAAAGAGTTCTGTCTGCAGATTTCTTCGATCTGCGAAAATCCAGAATGGTTTATCTTCTGCCGTTGTTTGCGGCTTTGCTGGGCGTTTTGATGCCGATGATGTATTACGGCATCTATGTACTGTTCAAATACATCGGAAGCATGGAAGCGCTGAAGGATAACGCCTCGATTCAATCTCTGACCGGCATGCTGGACATTCTGAATGCACGTACGGTTTTCTACGGCTCACTGCCGCTGTCGCAGGGATTCGGACTGATGATGACGGCGATGGTCGGATTTCGCGCGGCGCGGCCGTTCGGAACGGGAACCTATCGGAATAAGGTCATTGCCGGAATCCCGCGCCCCGCAATCTATCTGTCACAGTCTCTGATCTGCCTGCTGCTTTCCATAGTCGGTGCGGTGCTGTATACGCTGTCAGCCGCCCTTACCAGCCGATGGACTTTCGGTGCATTGGATCTGTCCGGGAAGGAGATCCTGAGCATAGCGGTGTTTTCCTTCGGAATCTATCTTGTGTACACGGCTATACCGGTGTTCAGCGCGTTCCTTACGCGCAGCGTACCGCTGACGCTGATCATCTCCATGGTGCTGCCGATTCTGATGCAGACAGTGATCCAGCTCGTCAGTCCCGTGATGATTTCGGCACCGGACGCGATCCTGTATGTCCTTGCGGTGTTCCCGTCGTTCCAGGGCGTCTATATGACAAACTCGGACCCCGCGACTGCGGTTCTGCTCTTAGCGCTTGCCGCAGATATTGTATGGACCGCGCTGCTGACCGTTATCGGTATTCTTCGATTCAAAAAAGCCGATATGAAATAGAAACGGGCAGTATAAAGCCCGATCCGGAACAATGCCGGGTCGGGCTTTTATACGTGCAAGGGCGATCAGGATTCTTCCGGATCGTATTCGAGCAGATCGCCGGGCTGACAGTGCAGTGCTTCGCAGATTGCGATCAGGGTCGAAAAACGGATTGCGCTGATGTGACCGTTCTTCAGCTTGGAAAGGTTGACGTTTGCAACGCCGACCTTGTCGGAAAGCTCCTTGAGACTCATTTTGCGGTCCGCCATGACGCGGTCAAGTCTTAAAATGATTTTGCCCATCGTTCACCTCAAAGCGTTTCATCGGATTCTTTCTGCAGCTGTGCGCCGTACCGGAAGATCACGGTCAGGAACAAAACGAGCAGCGCAATCAGGATCGGCGCAAAGCTGAACGAGACCTCCAGACCGGTATTCATATTCGCGGGATTTAAAGAGAAGGAGAGGTCGATGGAACGCCGGATCATCGCGTTTCCGACCGCTTCCGCAATACTCGACAGAACGGCGCAGCCCATCAGCACCCAGGAGAATACGGTCATACGGCGGATCACAATATCCGCAAACGGCGTCTCACAGGAGCGGAACGCATCGCAAAGCCGTTTCAGAAAGATAAACACAACAAGCATCGCTGCACAGTAGACGAAACCGGAAAACGCTGCCGTTGCAAGTCGCGTCAACCGAAACTCAGAACGCTCCGAAGATGCGTAAAGCGTCAGTCCGCTGTCCGTTTTTTCCATCGTAATGTCGTTATACTCCGTACCGTTGACGCCGAGCTTTGCATTCAGATCCGTGGGATCGTCGGGAATATCATTCATCCATTTGCTGATCAGGCTCTTGCCGATGTGGATATCCATCTCGCCTTTGACGCCGATCGTCGCTGCATCTTTCGGCAGGGCAGCGAGCGCAATACTGCCGGAGAGGCATGCAAAGCAAGCGACAGACATCAGCACGATCAGTATGATCGTGACGATCTGACCGACAAGGCCCACACGGTTGACTTTTCTTTTGATTGTGTTTTCCATAATTATATCCTCCGATTCGTTAAAATATTTACGTTTATCGTAAACTCTTGAACAGAGGATAACACATGAATTTATGTTTGTCAAGCATAAATTAACGTAAAACGTAAAAATATTTACGAAATGAGGAGAAGGCTCCGACTATAAGTCGAGACGCTTAAATGCATTCCGGCACCAAAGGAACACGGAGGAGAACGCTTCGTCGAAATCGGCATCGTCGGTCATGCCTGCAAGATCGAGCATGGCGCGGTCTTCGTCCGAAACGAGAGGATACAGATCCCGCTTCGCAAGCACAAATCGACCGGTTTCCAGATAGTGTATGTTCTGGATCAGGAAGAACAGATCCTTTGAATGTGCGCGCAGTTTTCCGATATTCCTCGGTTGATCTGCATGAATATAGCGATGACACAGGGTATGGTACAGATTCCCGAGACTCAGTTTGCAGTAATTGATCTCATCCGCCCGTGTCGCTTCCGGGAGATAATCGGTAAGCGTTCCGAACAGATCTTTCGTGGTGTGTTTTATCTGACAGATTTCAAGCGGGTTCCAACGCAGCATTTCGTCGCGTCCGCAGATAAAACCACAGGACAGTTCGAAGTGCCCGATCCGTTTCAGAATGGATCGGTATACGTCCATATCCGCAACGAGGAACCGATCCAAAAGGATCATGACGTCGATATCGCTGCGTTCATGCGCCTCTCCGCGTAAATAGCTTCCCTGCAGACCGACATACAGAAGCCGATCGGAGAATGCCTCCTTGCACGCGGCGATCAAATTATGCAAATATGCGTTCAGATCAATCATAATTGCCTCACGTCCATAGCAAGCTCGATTTCGTCTTCATCTTCGACTCCGGTTGCGGAAAACCCTTTGCTCTCGTAGAGCTTTCGTGCTGCAGAATTGTTTTTGCTGCAGGTCAAAGCAACGCGGTCCGAATCTCCGAACGGTTTTGTCCGGATATACGCAATCACGCA
>JAEEGL014708708.1_pt1 | contig 21722 bp, 17 predicted proteins | sample 9134231 | NCBI WGS metagenome assembly JAEEGL01 (sample SAMN16246548, study PRJNA631951) | gut metagenome | biome: gut microbiome; feature: rumen; material: fiber-attached | host: Bos | place: Iran: Karaj | collected 2018-10
CACCACGTCGGTCAGGTGGCGCTTCTCGTTGTAGGCACACACACCACGGGCCACAGAGCCGTTCTCCGAGAGCGTGTTGCAGCAGCGGAATCCCACCATAGCATACGTGTTCTTCGTGCCCTCTGGCAGCCCGGCGAGGAACTTGCCAATCTGCATGAAGGCATCGCGGCCGTAGAAGTCGTCGCAGTTAATCACGCAGAACGGCTCCTTGATCACGTCTTTGCCCATGAGCACAGCATGGTTCGTACCCCACGGCTTTACTCTTCCTTCGGGAACGGTGAAGCCTGCAGGCAGCGAGTCGAGGGCCTGGAAGCACAGTTCGCAGGGCACCTGTCCCTCATACTTCGAGAGAATCTGCGTGCGGAACTGCTCCTCGAAGTCCTTGCGGATGACCCACACAATCTTGCCGAATCCAGCCTGTATGGCGTCATAGATACTATAGTCCATGATGGTCTCCCCGTTGGGGCCCAGTCCGTCGAGCTGCTTCAGTCCGCCATAGCGGCTGCCCATGCCAGCTGCAAGAAGAAAAAGAGTTGGTTTCATTTTGTAATATTTTTAAGGGTTAGTAAATAGTTATTTCATTCTCTCTAACAGATGATGCGGTGACATTCTTGTGTTCCACACATCCACAATATAGATTATTTGTCGTTGCTCGTCAAATCTGTAAATGAGTTTTATCCTCTTTTGGATGCAAAAAAAACGATATATAAGTTTTTCATCTTTCAGCAATGGCTCTGGTGTTCCGGACTCTGGAAATTTGCAAATTCTCTCAATCTTCTCCTCTACAGCTTGTATGCTCTCTAAGGCAATGTTCTTTCCAAAGTTCTCAGCACAATACTCTAGTTGTTCATTCCAGTGTAGTTGGGCCTTTGCGTACCATTTAACTTCCATATCCTTGAAGCAGTTCGTATGAACGTTTTATTACTTCGCTATGAAGCATCACCTCGCCTTTGGCAATGCCCAACTCTGCCTCTTCGATGCGTAAATGTGCTTCTTCAGGAGTCATAGGAACATAGTCCATTACCTCCAGTTCCTGTTCTTCAAAATAATCTACGTTTTTCATTCTCTTGGCTATTTGTTGTTGCAAAGATAGTTTTTTTTCATTAAACCTCCAAACTTTAAGCAATATTTCTTGTTTAACTTCAAAAAGGTTGCTTTTTTTCAAAGGTCGAGTGTTGGCCGTTTTACTCCATCTGAATTGATGCAGAACCGCTTTTAAGAGAGTGCGTGTAGCTGATAGCAACTTCCTTTTGTCAAAATAATTCATAGAAAAAAGCACTCTCCCGACAGGTGCTTTTAGACAGAAGAAGATGCTGAAAGCAGCTCTTTCATGGTCAGCGGCCTGCTGACTCGGAGGCAGCAGGCCACTGACTGCAAGGTAGAAAGCCTCAGACGCATCGGAAACTAGGCTTAGACGCATCGAAAGTAAGCCTCTTTTTCATCGAAGCCAAGGCTCTGTTGGGTCATTAAACGGCAGTTTTCGAAGGATAAAAACACCTTCAAAAACTCAATCCGCTGATTGCCAACCACTTACAAAATTGCTCATAATTCACTCATTTGCGACCGACTGACCATCTGCTGAATTCTGAGCGAATCTCAGAAGGGTCATTGTAAAGATTTTTCATAATGGCGTCAGGCCATTCAGACTGTACGTAAGGCAATCAACGGTCGAGCTCATTTTTTATTACTCATTTAAATAATAGCTGTGCATGATTTCGCTTTGGGTGCGATCGACCATCTGGTTGAAATGTCGTTTTTTTGTCAGTAATTGACTTCCGTTGTTATATTGCAGCATGGTTGTCCAGACATTGCCTTTGCTGTTGACGTTTCCATAGTCGTATTCATAGGTTGTCGTTTCCATGATGGTGTTGCCCCGCTGCTTGTGCATGACTTTAACGTCGCCTTCGCTGTTGTATTCGTAAACAATCACAATGCCACCGCCCCTTTGCGACTTCTCTAAACGGAAGCGAAAACCATAATAATCTGTCTTCACAGGATTTGCTCCTTTATAGTATGTCACTTTCTTCATGTATCCTGCATCGTCTGCATAGACGATTTTAGATCCGTCGCTCCCTTTTATCTCGATGATTTCACCTTTCTCGTTCCATTTAGTTGAGTAGGAAATAGTGTTTCCGCTCCCGTCAGACTTTGACACAATTGTAAAGCCATTTGTTGGGTCGAACTCATAACGAAACGTTTCAATTCTTCCAGAACGTGAATGATAGTGCCGCGTTAGCAGTCCTTGCCTGTTGAAGTCAAGCGTTTCATCACTCTCTGTCCCATTTACAATTGTCGAGATGTTCACGCTTCCGATAAGGCCATCGCAGTCTTTCATCATTGAAGATGTGGGTAAGAACAACAAGTTTGTGTATAGCGAGTAAAGACGGGTGTCGTCCACACCGATTGCCCCGTTCGATGTGCTGAAGTATTTGAAAAGGTCATCGAGCGACACCGAACTGCTGAAGAAACGTTTCAGGAGTGCCTGTTCCATCAGTTGCCGTGCTTCTTCAGTATGTTCCGAGTCTCTGTAGTCTTTCAGAAACTCCCTGAAAACTCCAAAGGTGTTTGTTTTCTTTGCGTCTCGGAAAGCATATTCACATTGCAGTGCTTTCACCTTTACTGTATATTCAGCAGTAGGGTAGAGACGAATGTATTCCTTGCAAGCCTCCACTGTGGGAGCCAGTTCATTAAAGGCATAGAGCTCCAACAGTTTTTTCACTGATGCTGTGAACCGAGAGTTCGGATAATTTGAAAGATATTTCTGACAAGCTTTTGCCGTAGAGTCGAGTTGTACAAAGGCAAGACTGTCGCGGCGCAGTTCCATGTTTTTAAGATGGTTTGGGTTCAGCGTTTGGTATTTGTCCATATATCGCTGACACTCATGCACCAAGTCAGTCTGAATGATGGCATTGTAAGCTACCAGTTCCCGTTCTTTCTCTAATGGTGTTTGGTTGTGATAATTGAAAAGTTCCTGAAGCAGCCTGTCGTAGTCAGCCTCAGTACCTGCTTTTCTGACAGAGTCTATCAGGTTCTGTTCAATGCTTCTTTTGATATCGGCTACCTGCATTTCTATGTCCTTGTGTGTTAGGAATAGATTGGCATTGCGCATGTCATCGCTATTGTCCGACAGGGTTTTTAGCAAAGAGTAGGCCGACCAGGGATCATAGAGCAGGCATTCCTTTGATTTCCCCCGTCCGTCCCTGATATTCATCATCATACATTCCGACAACTGCCACACGGGATGAAGCTGCATTTTGATGGAACGGGACGCATCAATCTCTTTGTCCTTTGCTGCTTTCTCCTCCATGTCTCGCCAGTAGCCTGCTGCCTTGTCGAGTTTATGCTCTTTCAGGGCACTGAAGACTTTTACCATCCTTTTCTGGTAATAATTGTCTCCTTGATACAGCGGTTCACGGGATGCGGGTATCACATCGTCTCTTTCTATAACGCCTCTGTCCTTTTTCTGTTGCTGATTCAGTGTGTTAGCATTTCTTTGTCTTGGTGTAAAAGAGTATTGGTTGACAGAACGTCGCTTATAATAGGCATTAGGTCTTTGGGCCCCAATTGTACCAACTGTACCAATCATGACGGCAAGTAGTGCCAATAGTTTTTTCATAAATCAATAGTGAGAAGTTTTTGAAAGTTCTATGGATGTTATCTTCATGAGACTATTCAGCTTGGCTGTTCCCTTAAAGCTGGCAAACGTTTCCAGACTGGTGTCTTCGCGATTGAGTCGTTGGTCGAAGGTGAAGCTGACATGGTATTCCGGTTCGTCATTTTTCCCTAATGACTTTGTCACTTCTACTTCGCCTATTGAGACATCAACGGAAAAGACATCGTTAGCATGCACCCGGCGCATATAGGCAATGACGTCGACCTTCGATGCATTCTTCTTGCCGAGGAAAGAACTGAGCGCTGGTTCTACGTTCTCCAGCATGCCGCTTTCGTTGTTTCTTGCCATGGCATAGAAAAATTCCTTAACAATGTATGCTATGTGAAGCGATTCTTCTTCGTCCATCTGTACCTTTTCCAGATAACCTATTTTTTCCTTTGCCTCACCATAATGCTTGCCTTGTGGGCATTGGACCATATAATGGCTGTAAGCCTCTAAGGTGTTCTTGGCTGTGGCTTCATCCCATAACAATGCGTCGTAGGCTGCTATGGCTAAGTCATGATAGTGTCCTTTGGGATACTTCTTCGCAAAGTTGTCCAGTTCGTCGGGATTACTTAGATTTTCAATTCTGCTCCATAGTTCAGCCTCCTCAAGTGCGAAGGCCAGCCTTTCCTCTGCCTGTGCCTTATGTTCACCGTCAGGGAAACGGGTCAGGAAAGCTGCTATCAGTTCTGGCTCGTCGGCATCCTTTATCTGTTCCCACTGTGCCAGTTCATTTGCCACCATTCGTTTCTGATAGTATAAATAACTGCCACCTGCAAGCAGCAGGGCGATGAGCAGGCTTACTACCGTCCATGCTGTTCTTTTCCTTTGGTCTGCCATTTCTTCTTTTTCCTCCTGTTGACGGGCGTAAGCCTCCTCCAGTTTCGCCTGTAGTGCCTGATAGCGTGGCTCGTCAGCATTCATAGCCATGAGTCCGGCCACATAGTCACGGGCTTCTTCAATCCGTCCTTCTTCCAGACAACTCACAGCTGAGAGATACATCACTTTCTCATTCTCAGTGTTGTCTTGCTTTACTATTTCCTCTTTCGGATCTTCCTTTGTAGGAGTACCGCATTTCGGACACACGGCTGCTTTGTCGCTGATGCGGTGTCCGCAGTTCTTACATTCTATCAGTGCCATAATTCTAATTATTAGGTATTATTTCCATGGGAAGCAATCGCCCTCAGTTAGTTCTGCTCCATACTTATAACCATTTCTGTTTTTCCAGTAGATTGCCCTAGTTTTAGGAACAAAAGAATACCCCATTAAGTATGTATGCCAATGTACAGCAATGAACCGTTCTCCAGTGTTGGAGTAGCGCTCTTCGCTAACTGTATAGTCACATATCTGCGGCTCACCCCATTCACCTTCTGAAGGACTTACTTCCTGATAATATAGTTTGCCATCGTGAAACTCCAAACGACACCATAGATTGAAATTGTCATCTTCTCCAATGACTTTGGTATAAGTCCAAATGGTTTCCTCAATACCTTGCCGCACGCCTTCTATGGTGGTGAAGTCTCTTTCGGGCAAGGTGAGTTGTGTGTCTATCGTAGGTGTGTGCCACTTGTTCTTCACAACCAAAAAGACACATACGACAATCATTAAAATAGCAAAGGGTATCCACTGTTTTTTATTGTTTTTCTGAGGAAGTGACGGCGTACCTTGTGATCGTGGTGAACCACAGTTGGGACATACCGATGCCTTGTCTGACATCATCTGCCCACATTCTTTGCATTTGATAAGTGCCATAGTTCTATTTTTTTAGTTTTTTTTCTAATGCTTTTATAAACCGTTTATACTCAGTTTGAGTAATATCAACTTTTCCACTAACTCGCTTTTTAGGATATTTCTTTTTATAATTCTCTCTGACCATTTCGTGGGTTACTATGGATTTGATAGGAATTTTGTATTTTGCAATGATAGGAATCAAGTACTCTATCCCACTTTCTATTTGGCTATTTGTTAAAGGTTTCTCCAACGTATTCCCTTGAAATTCGATGCCGATTGTAAACTCATTGCAATTTTCTTTTCCATTTAGTATAGAGTAACCAGCATGGTAGGTTACAATATTAGGGGCACACATAACATAACGCGTTCCGTCCGTATCTATAACAACATGGGTACCCACATGCCTTGGGGAATTAGTGAGGATGTCAAGAGAGCGTTTTATTGTAGGCTCAGCCGTGTGGTGAAGAATGACACCCTGCACAGTGTTCGTTTTATCTTTAGAGAAATTTAGAGTCGGATACGAAATCTGTCTGTATTTTAACGGTTTCCTCGTTTGACCATAAGCCAAAGTTCCATACGCAAATAGTAGAAGAACGATGACATTATATGTATATATGAATTTCATGTCTTAATAATTTTAGTATGCATTCATTTTCAGGATATCTCCATTGTCTTTCTTACATTCTGCCTGTATACGGCTATCATCAAGATGTCCCTCCCAAATCTCTACATCATCAGACTTATAAAAAGTTCCTTTGACTTTGAAATTACCATCATCATCAATATTCCCTTTTAATATTATATAGGTAGCCTCTACATCACCAAGTTTTTTCATAGTACTCTTGTACCAATAGCGTCCATTCAAAACACTTCCGTTTCTTTGCAATTCTATAACTACTTCATATTTATCATTTACGAGTCCATTGAAACTATATTCATCAGATTTCTTTAAATTATCTGAATATGTTATGTTTCCTTCGTTAGCATTGTCAGTTAACTTGTTCTCCTTGTTTTGCCAAACAAAGAACACACCAGCTAAAGCAATCAAAACGACAGCTATTATTATGCTTAAAATTGTCTTACGTTTGGTTTGTTTTTCTTCTATTAGTTGTTTTTGTAGAAACATTTGCTTCAGCTTTTCTTGTAACTTCTGATAACGAAGTTCTTCTGCATTCATTGCCACAAGGCCTGCTATGTAATCCCGTGCTTCATCAAGTCGTCCTTCTTCCAGACAACTTACAGCTGAAAGATACATCACATCTTCATTGCCCCTACTATCTTGCAGGTTCTTTATTGTTTCTTCCTTTTTCGGCTCTTCTTTTGTGGGAGTACCACATTTCGGGCATACCGCTGCCTTGTCGCTTATCTTGTGCCCGCATGTTTTACATTCTATTAGTGCCATAATAAACTATTTACCATAAGTATCAAAAAATCCTTTATGATATGCTTCAACGTAAGCTTTAACTTTTTCATTCATTGGAAGTGGATTTTCGTTATAATCATTTATATAATCAACGTACATTTTTGATGCTAAAACTTCTTCATTTGACGTTACAGCCCTCTGACCATACTTCCTTCCTGCTTCATAGCCTTTTTGGGAGTAGTCTGAATAAGGGCCTTTTTCTATATTAGTTATTTCTTTAGTATGATTCCACTCTAAGCCTGCCGTATGGAAAGTGTATGTTGCCGTTCCACCATCTTGAGCTTCTACTTTTATTGCACATTTTTTCGATGATTTCAATTCCTGAATAAAATTATTGGCTGCTACAATGTGATGATTATTTGCTCCATCGGCTATTACACTCCAACTTTTAGTTTCACCATCGTCAAAACGCACATAAGCCATTGGCAATCTATCTTGTCTAAGAACGCCCGCATTGACAGTAAGAATTACAAAATTGCCACCATAATTATGTACAACTCCCAAATAGAGTTTAGCCGATTGACCACATACTACAGATGTGTTTTCAGATTCACAGAAAGCATGGTAAGATATTTTGTCAGTCAGCGGATCCTTTTGGATATGATAGTTCCAATTCGCTCTCTGTTCTATTCCATTTTCGTTTTCTGTCTTGACTTTTTCGTTATTATCTATTATATTTTCACTATTGTCTTGTATATGTTCTTCTTGCTCTTTCGATAAATAATTTAAATTGTAGTAATAAAAAAGTCCTCCTGTGACTACTAAGGTAATGAATACTACAAATAGGGGACTGTATCTTTTGCTTTTCCTTGATGAACTTGAATTGTCTTCAATTTGCGAAAGATTACCACAATTAGGACATACAGATGCTCTATCTGACATCATCTGCCCACATTCTTTACATTTGATAAGCGCCATAGTATATTTACTTTAAATATCATTGATTAATCATTGATTCGTTAGGGACAATAAATCGGAATCTTTTCCCTTATGGTTTCTATTAACACTCCGATTGAATCTTTGAAACTTCTGCTAAGCCCATATTAATAAGGATAAGCACTATAATCCATGCTAATACTGTAAGTACAATAGGTACAAGATATATCTCTTCGCCAATGGCAGTTAAAGGACTATCCCATAATCCATGTAGGATAACAGGTATGATGAATAGTCGTAAAAAATTTGTATCAAAAAACAGATTGACTGATACTTCGTTCCGTGCTTTTGCCGCTATTACCAAGCCCACACCAGATATAGCAGCCCAGACCACATGACCTCCAGGAGCTAAGAAGCCTCTTAGGAAAATGACATCCATCATGACTTCCCATCCATTTTGAAAAAAATACCTCATTGCATATCCAGCAGACTCGAAAGCTGCAAATCCTGCACCTATGGCTGCACCTATTAACAGCCCATTGAGTATTGATATTTTGTTTGATTTGCTAAGAAAATAATAAACGATAACAGCCTTGCCCGTTTCCTCAATAACCCCTGTCATCAAAGCACCGAAGAAATCCAACTCATGAGTACCAAAAATAGAGAATAGTATAAGTGTAGCTACTAGTGAGGCACATCCTCCTACAAAGAAGATCTTAATCACCTCGAAAAAACTGACATTTCTCCATGCATTCAATTCCATAAACAGAACCAGTGTCGTAAGAGGTACCGTAAACGAACCGATAACGATGAGGCCTGGAAGTGCGTTGGGATTCTGGAACATACGACAACATACCCATAGCAAGACAAATGCTATGACAAACATTAAGAATACCCGACTATAAAGCCAAGGATGTGGCCAGTCCTTAGAAACCTCATTAATTGGTGGGGTGGTTCTTCGGGTTCCAACAATAAAGATTTCTTCTGCCTCTTCAGTAGTATGTTTTTGGCCAATGTCACTAAATAATACTCTCCAGTTCAAATCTGCAGGGCCATCATTCCCAACATAATCATTCAAATGATTTACCCATGAGCTGCTTCCTGCATTGTCAGCTTTGGATGGAGTTTGAGCCTTTGTTGGATTATTCCCATCTGAAGTCCTAGTTCCTGCAAATCCGTCACTATTACTTACAGGACAACCGCAGTTGGGACAAATCCTGTCATTCGGATTCAGCTTGCTACCACATTCGCAGCAGGAACTTTCCTTTTCAATAGGACAACCACATTTTGGACAAGTTGTTGCCTTGTCTGAAATGTATTGCCCACATTCCGAGCATTTGATAATTGCCATAGTCTTTTCACGATAGCATCTTCGGCCCTTCGGATGCGGTTCTTGTTTTAGGTTTTCTTGTCAGGCACAAAAAGAAAGTGTGAGCCTGCTTAACATATTCTATCTGTAGGCTCTCGACTTCCTGATTATTGAATAAGAAAAGCCGCTCACACCTCAGGCAGTATATGTTGTTGTACATATAAACTAACCTCATGTTGCGTCTCTTGCTTGTCCGAATATTCAGTGAGTTGTCGAGATTCACAGATGCGGAATAGCTAAACGCTTCCTAATTATGTCTTTGCCGCAATCCTGTTGCGACGTTGCAAATATTGGAAGGATTTTGCAGACGCGCAAATATGCGAGCGGCTTTTTATTTTTATTTGTCTTGAGTGAAAGTTATTTCACCGTTGACGGTGAGCATTTCGAACTCGCTGTTACCCACACGCCACACTTTGCAACGTTTGAACTGTAGGTTGTCGAACGAGAGAGTAATTTTGTCACCACTGACCGACTTGACGGTGATTTTACCATCTTCTTGTTCGGTGTTAATGGCGGCATCGTTCCAGAATATGCCGTCTATGCTGATTTCTGCTCCTTTGTTCACAGGGTCTTTGGTCTGGAACTGCCATGTGAGCCATGAATACTCTAGCAGGATAAATTCCCAGAGATCTCCGTATTCTTTCTTTTTCTTGGCCACAGCCTCTACATCAAGATTGTTGGAAAGCGAGGTGCTGAAAGTGTGGCCGTTGTCAGAGTCATATTTGGAAGTCCCCGTCACTTGTTGATGCAACCATTTCCAGCTCGACTGCATGGCATAGTAGGTTGTTGTCTTTGATTCAGCAAACTTTACAGTCACCTTACCGTCAGTAATGTTGTCAGTAGTGCTGCCTGGTTTCGGAGCCGTGTTATTGTCATCATCATCGTCGCTGCCGCAGGCAGTGAGACAGAGTGCTATGGCAACCATCATGGCCATTAAAGACAGATTTTTTTTCATTTTTTTTGATATTAGGGTGAAACGTCAAGACGTTATGCGTAAAACGTTTTTGTTTGTAAACGGGTTTTGTGTCTGATTATTTCTATGTTTATGCTAAATGGTATGATGCTATTTTTGATTTTTTAATCGCTAATGATACCACCAACTAATCCGCCTAAAAATGCGGCCACACCAACATCAATTCCGTTGCCATTTGAGTTTTGAACATTTTTTTTAGGAAACACAGTTCCACAATACTCACAAGCAACAGAATTAATCAATGGTGCACCACAATTGGGACAATTAGTTGTACCTGTTGTGTTAATTGAGTATTCCGTTGGGTTCCCGCATTCTGGGCAACTTGGCAAACCTTCATCATACGGACATCCACATTCTTTACATTCAATCATATTGCATATTATGTTGGGTTACTATTATTGCTGCAAATAGCAGAATGGCTTGAAAAGCGATAAATCCGATTATACTGACAAGATAGTAGTTGTTCTCCCAAGTATTAGGTGCTATTATTGCCAAGATGAACTCTATAATACAAAAGACGGGGAATAGTAGATGGTAGGATACCTTAAAAGCGTCTTTCATTTTGCTATTGGCTACTATTAACAATAATATGGCATTCAGTAAGATAACGCATGAAGACATGATAATGTTTTCTTTCATGTAATCTTTGAGAATGATTCCTGCTAATACATTGACTAATATCAGTATCGCACTTATTATTATTGACAGATTTTTCATATCCAGTTATAATTAGTTGTGTAACAATCGTATAATTATTACGGCATTGGAATGGGGGGCGGAACTAAGAAATAGGAGGAAAATTCCGCAAAGGTTCCAATTTGTGCCCAGTTCGCCATACCTGCTTTCCAGGCTAACTGATCTTTAGTTATGCTGCCGTTTTGAATGGCAGATGTTATGACGTTCATATTATACGGTCCCTGCTGTGCTCCATTTACAGCAATATAATATTGTACGTTGGTGGTTGGTAAGGGAGGGGGTGTTGCTGCTATATTTGACGGATTTGTATTCATTTGTGATGCTATCGTTGACATTTGACCGCCAACTGCCATTCCTGCCCCCATGCCTAATCCTGCTCCCATGAGTCCGCCTGCCATTCCTTCATTATTGGCTGCATTTTCAAGTACATCGAAGCTGCGCTCCATTTGATATACGTCTTTTCCCGTTATTTTCAGACGAGCTGCTAAATCTTTTGCCTCTTTGAGTCTGACAAAACTCGGGTCTTTTTCATTGACACTTATTGATATGATATCAAAAATTTGAAGCGACAGACCAAAATTTGCGAAATATTCTGTTAATCGCTCTTGGGAGTACAATGAAATGTCGGATAAATGAGAGTTTATGTTTAAAATAGAAATTCCATCACGAACAAGTTTGTCGGAAATAATATTCGTGAGTTGTGACAATATCTTTCCGCGGAAGTACGTTCCGAGACCATCTGATGAGAAAGAACTACGATTACCAACTAGCGTTTCTATTATCTTTCTTGGCGTAGCAATCCTAAAACCATATTGTCCGTATGCTCTGACTGGTACTATGACTTCATATTTAGGATCTTCAATTTGTAATGGAGTTGCAGTTCCCCATTTGGAATCAAGAATTGATAGTTTGTTTATAAACCATACTTCAGCTTGAAAAGGGGAATTACCTCCGAATGGGATGTTGATTAGTTTATTGAGAATAGGAATGTTATTGGTGGATAATGAATATGTTCCACTTTCGAATTCATCACAGATTTTTCCACCTTTTACAAAGATTGCTGTTTGTCCAGGATGAACAACTAGTTGTGTTCCCAAGCGCAAGTCTGAACTTGGGAACTTTTCAACTAAGATACCAGGGCGCATCTCGCACCTTACAACATCTACTATTGCCATGTTATTCTTTTGATGAGTTAGAATAGAGGTATTGTTTTGGGATTATTGGCATACTTCTCATAAAACTGAGCGTCAGACATTGTAAACATCATGATTGCTTGTACAAAAGCAATTAATGCTGGGATGTAGGTCCAACATAGTACTAAGAAAAGTAAGCCGGCAATAGGCTTCCCCAAATAAAAATAATGTATCCCAATTCCTCCAAGTAAGAGAGCTATAATTGCAGTTGTTGTCCTGCTTTTAGATGAGCTACTTGAATATTGTATATTGTTCGGGGATCCAGAAGCATGTGCTTTAGCTGGTTGTCCACACTTGGGACATGCTGACGCATTCTCGGAAATCAGATTTCCGCAACTTTCACATTTGATTAGTGCCATAATGTTATTATCTTTTGCACCCTCGGCCCTTCGGATGCGGTTCTTGTTTTAGGTTTTCTCGTCAGGCAAAAAAAGAAAGTGTGAGCCTACTTAACATATTCCATCTGTGGGCTCTCGACTGCCTGAATATTGAATAAGAAAAGCCGCTCACACCTTAGGCAGTATACGTTGTCGTACATATATACTAACCTCAGGTTGCGTCTCTTGCTTGTCCGAATATTCAGTGAGTTGTCGAGATTCACAGATGCGGAATAGCTAAACGCTTCCTAATTATGTCTTTGCCGCAATTCTGTTGCGACGTTGCAAATATAAGAAGATTTTCGTAGAAACGCAAATTTGTGAGCGACTTTTTTTTCAAACGATGAAAATTCTTGGATTATTTGAACTTGATGACGCGGAAACTGTTCTTGTCGTCGATGATGATAGCGTCGGCCTTTAGCTTGCGGGCCTTGCGGGCTCCTTTCCAGAGAAGGTTCTTCTCAAGGCGGGGACGCTCGGAACGTATGAGGGGGATGATCACTGGTCGATAGGCACCGTAGGCGGTGACTTCAAACTCTCGGTTCACTTCGTTCTCGTTTAAGAACACTTTCACGTTGTCGTAGGTGTCCTTTTTCTTCTTGTCGGTCTTGAAGAGTGCCTTGCTGATGAACGAGGTGTGATGAATCTTCTTTTCGTAGTTCTGCTTCAGGACATCGGTGTTGATGTAGCTCATGGTGCTACAGGAGGTGAAGAGTGCGGTGCAGCCGATGGCAGCCAAGATGGAGAAATACTTTTTCATGTCGTTACTGTTTTTTAGTTAGACTTAAAAATAACGAGCACAAAGGTAAGTACTTCCTTTGGAAAAACAATCATCCATTTCGTCCACTTGGAAAGCTATTGCCAGTAGTTTTTCTTTTGGCTATCGTAATAGTGATATTGTTTTCCGTTATATTCTGTATTTCCGTCGTTCCGTAGCATTTGATAATACAGGTTGTTGATATAGTAAAGCCATGTCTCGGCACATTCCCGATAGAATGTGCGTTCAGATATGGTGTTCTTTTGCCGATAACGCTCCCACCACAACGGATGGTAGCGCTCCATAATGGCTTCGCGAAAGTCGGTGAAGAGTTCGTCTACACGCTTACTCGCAGCCTTGTAAGAACTGTCGCGATAGGTGGCCAGCATCCTGTCAAAGATTGGCTGTGCAATGCTTTGTAGTTCGCGACGCAATGCCAAGGTGTCCTCTGTTTGTGTGGTAACGGAAGGCTCCGTTGGAACCTCCGAGGGGGCATCTACTGTTTGCGTACTTTGTTCAGTTTTTATCTGCGGTTTTTTTATTTCGGGCGATGAAGTGACGGCTTCTGGAATTGCAGTGGGGGATTCTCTGCTCGTAAGGCTGTCGGATTGAGAATGCTGAGTGCTTTCTTGCGGATAGGTTGCTGTGGCCTCGGTCACATCAGAGGAAAGATGCAACACATAATAAATGACTAAAGCGGCAATGAACATGACTGCCAAAGCTGCTGTCCACCACGGCCATCTGCTGTGCATCGACTGTAGTATCTCGTCGGCAGAGGCATATCGCGACTCCATCTCTTTAGCCGTACAACGCTGTATCACCTTTTTATAATAATGGGCGCAGGGCAGCGTTTGCAGGATGCGGCCAATGGCGTAGATGTCGGTGCGGGCATCTACCTTTGCCGATTCGTTGAGCTGTTCGGGGGCGGCATATTTGTCGGTACGGCCCGTGGTGTCGTTATAAGTGTCGGTGTAGCAGTAGCCCAGGTCGATGAGCTTAACGTCGTGGCCGATGCGGGTAATGAGGATGTTCTGGGGCTTCAGGTCGAGGTGTACAATCTGATGCTGGTGCAGATAGCCCACCACGTCGAGCAACTGCCGCAGAAAACGGTTGGCGTTCTTGTGGTTGCGGAAATAGTCGGGGTGGCTGTTGGCGAACTGGTCGAGTGTCTCTCCGTCGACGTAGTCCATCAGTATGCCGTCTTCCGTTTTGGCGGCATAGCGCACCAGGTGGGGATGCTCCAGCGGGTAGCCCGTCTCGAACTCCTTTTGCAGGGCGGCTACGTAGCGCGGGTTGGTGCGCAGCTGAGGCTTCAGCCGTTTCAGGAAGTGCAGCTTGCCGTAGAGCCGAACGCGGTAGCACAGACAGGTGGAACCTCCTATGGGCAACAGTTCGGCATCGGGAAAGGACGCTTGCTGATGGGAAAACGATGACGTGCTACTCATGTATTAATTCGAAATCGATGCCTTGTGACTTGCCTGCTGTGAAGGAACCGAGGCTCAGGCCGTCTCTTGTCACGTCGCTGACCAACAGGGGATAGCCTTTGACAATGTGTGTCAGTGTCAACAGGTCGCCTGCAAGCAGTTTGCTGTGCTCGCTTTGGACGACCTGGAAGTGGTTGTCGCCAGTGTATTCAATGGTCAGACGGCGGTTGGGCGGATAGCTGATGGCGACTTGCTGCCCAACAACAAGACTGCTGGCCAGGAGTTCAGCGCGGTCGTCGAAGACCGAATTGCTACAGTTCTCATCGCTCAGCCGTAGGGCTTCCCAATGTTCATAACCTAAGTAACGGGCAATGACGTCGAGGGTCGACATGCGTGGCGAACGTTCATCGTTGATGAAGCCCAACAGGCGTTTCATGGTGTTCACACCGATGTGTTCGCCCGTCTTCGACTCAATGTCGAGGGCAAGGAAATCGCAGTCGGCCGAATAGCGTAGGTCACGGCCGCATTGCGTGGCGAGCAGTTGGCAGATAAAAGGAGATAGTTTCATACGCTTAGAAAGGATAGCCTATAGCGATGTGCAGGGTGTGCATGTCCCTGAAACGCTTGATGTTGAAATAGCCCGACTTTCCCGTTTCGTAGGGCACATGGAGACCGAAGCCCCAGTCAACGCGGATGACCAGGAACTCCAGGTCGTAGCGCAGGCCGATGCCGGTGCCGGTGGCCAGTTGTTTGAAGAACTTATGTGGATAGAACTTTGTGTCGCTGAAGATGGAGTTCCACAGGTCTATCTGTGCCTTGGTGGTCTCGTCGGTGGGACCGTAGGTGGCCTCATAGTCTTCGATGTCGATGAGCCAGCTGCGGGTGCTCCAGATGTTGCCGGCATCAAGGAAGATGGCTCCGTGGAGATTGCCGAAAAGCTGGCGGCGCAGCTCTAGGTTGGCCTCGAATCTTGAGTTGCCTGTCTGCATCAGGTAGGAGAGCTGCTGGTCGCCCAGGTTGGGACAGTCGGCCGGGCCGATGCTTCGCACGGGATAGGCACGTATGCTGTTGGCACCGCCCACATAGAAGCCTTCGCAGTAGGGGAAGTCGCTGCTGTTGCCGAACCACCACAGAATACCCGCTGCCGTATGGCCCACAAGACGTGTGCGTGTGTCGAGCTGCCAGGTCTTTGTCAGGCTGGTCTCGAACTTCATGAACTGCGAGTAGGGTGTCTTGAAGAGTGTCTTGTCCTTCTCGTTCCAGCGGTGGCCTCCTATCAGGTCCCAGAGTGCGGTCACATTGCCTGCCTCTTCAATGCTGCCTTCCCAGCGAATGGGGTTGCGCAGGTTGGAGGGACTGTTGTAGACATAGGCATAGCGCATCTTCGGGATGAAATAGTCGTTCATCGACGACAGCAGGTAGGGGTTCTTGCCGACAATATCCCTGAACTTGTCTGTCATCGAGCTCTTGAATTGATACTGCAACGTGAGTGGTGAGAACTCATGCTGGCTCTGTTCGGAGGTCTGCCAGCGGTAGGTCCACTCGCCACTGACGACGTACATCTTGTAGTAGTCCGGGCGCTGCACGATGTCGGTGCTGACCTTGGCAATGGTCCAGGGTGTGGAGAAGAAACGTCGCGGACGCTTGACGGTGCCGTCTTTATTCCGTCGGGGGGTGTTGCTCTCTCCTACGAAGGGTGCGATGATGCGCGGAAACTCGATGGCAACGTCGGCACCGTACTGGTAGGAGTTGTATGAAGAACCGTTGCCTTTGATGTCCCATTCGTAGGAACCGTGCAGGTTGACATCGAGCTTCTCGCCTCCCCGGAACAGGTTGCGCCGCGTGAAGCCTATCTTGGCTTCAGGCCCCAGACGGCCGATGGTGCGGTTGATGAGACTGGTCTCGAAGTAGACATCGTAGGGTTTGTCGAAGATGCAGTTCAGGTGCATGTCGAGTGTGTCGGTGCCGGGACGTGGGGTGAACTGGAAATCGGTCTGGCTGAACACGCCTGAGGAGTTCACCTTCTGCATGGATTGCACGTAGTTGTCGTAGCTGTAGGCCTGACGGGGGCGCAGCTTCATGTCACGCAGAATGACTCGCGGTCGCAGTGGTGGTCGCTTGCCGCCATAGAGCACCTTGAGGAAACGTCGTTCGGTAGAGTCGGTTAGCTGTTCGCGCATGTTTCTTCTGAGGCTGATGCTCATGTTGCCGATGTACCATTTGTGCAGGGCTTCGGCTGGCAGCGAGTCGGCCATCTGCAGGCGTAGCATTGCCTTGTTGGCAGTCTGGAACGTGTCGGCCAGGTAGGAGGCATAGCCCGAAGTATAGTAATAATAGCCGTTGTTGCGCATCAGATGGGTGACGCGGTTGCGCTCACCGTCTAAGTAGGACACGGCAAAGGGTGAGCCATTGACTATCTGTGCATCATTGCGGGTGGAGTCAATGAGTGTCTGCATGGCCGGAGGGAAGCCCACATACTGCATGGTGTCGACCGTGAAGAGCGTGTCGAGCCGTACGGTGTAGCCTATCTTTGCCTTCTTGGGATTCTTCTGCGGTACTTCGGTGTAGGTTACGTCGCCATGCAGGTAGCCGTTCTTCTGAAGTACTGACCTTGCCACCGAGGCACGCAGGGCCGGATTGACCTGGCTCATGAGCACTGGCGGCTTGCCGAACGAGCGGTTCAGCCACTGCTTGAACTTGCCCGACGAGCCGTTGGCATAGTTCCAAACCCACAGTCCGTAGGGGAACGGAGTGCGGTAGTAGCTTGAACCGAACAGGGCACCATTGGGGGCGGTGGCCAGTGCAGCCTCGATCTCTTCCTGTGTGGCCGTGAAGTGGTCGCTTGGTTCGTAGTCCTTGTATTCTATCTTTGTCAGGCCCACGAACAGCTGGTCGTCGTCGGGAATGTTCTTGGTGGTGGAACAGGCAGCCAACAGCAACGGCATTAGGAAATATGTGATGATCCGCTTCATGGTCTTGCTTGGATTGAATCGTTAGTCATGCGCCTCGGCATCATCGAGTCGTTGGTTGGCCGAGTGGGGGCGGTGGGCTGCTTCTCGCTGCTCCAGATTTTGAGAATGTCCCAGAACTTGTCGAGCTTGCGCTTCCAGATGTAACCACCGCCATACTCGCTGGTGTAGCCTTCCAGCCAGTCGTAGACATTCTGGTTGTAGAACAGTTTCACGTATTGGTTGGAGGTGGGGGAGAGACGGTATTCCATCGTCACATTGTCGAAGAAGGACTGCTTCTGTCCAGCCTGTAGGTCAGCACCCGACGATACCTTGCCGCCAATCTGCACTTTCAGGCGGTTGTTCCAGAAACGCTTGGCAAACTTGAACGAATAGTCGGTGTGCATGGAGCCGCTGGCATCGGTGGTGTTGTCGATGCCGATGCTCAGGTCAAGCGTCTTCAGGGCGTTGCCTGTGATGTTGTTGATCTCGCTTTGCAGGAACGAGCTAAGGGCTGAGTTCATGGAGAAACCGCTGGTGTTCCCATCAGCCAGGTACATGCCGGTGGTGAGCATTGTCACGGCCAGTTTTCCACGTTGTTCAGCGGTCATCGAGTTCAGGTCGTTCTGCACCGACATGTCCTCTGGAGCTGAGATGATGAAGTTCAGACCCATGTCTTGAAGCGTCTTGGTGATGACCACGCCACAGTCGAAGGCCACGCTGCGTCCCGACTGTCCTTCGACTGAGACGCTGGCCTTGGTGCGTTCGGTGGCAGTGATGTTCAGTGTGGGGTTCATCGGGTCGCCCGTGAACTCCACGTAGCTGCCGTCCTGGATATTGAAGGTCTTCAGTGGGATGATGGGCATTGAGTATTTCATATCGCCGCTTTGTACGGTATATCGTCCCGTCAGGGTGATGCCGCTGTTGTTGTAGCGCATGCGCAGGTCGCCTCCGCCAAAGAGGTCTACGTAGTTGCTCTGGTCAACGTTCAGACCACAAAGCACGTGTGCCCCCTGGTCTACCGAGATGGTCATGTCGACATCCAGTCCTTCAGGCGTGGGCTTGGTAACCACTGTCTGTGTGGAGTCGGTGAAGTCGGTGAACTTCACCAGCTCGTCCATCTGATTGTCGGTCGACAGTGGTGAGTCTAACAGCAGGTAGGTCAGGTCGGTGGTGCCCAGCACATCGAGCCTTCCGCGCATGTGCAACTGGTCTAGCCGTCCGTTCATCCTGGCGTAGAAGTTCACAAAAGCCTTGCCGAAAGCCACCGACTCCTTGGTCTGTTTGGAGTTGATGAGCTGGTAGTTCTGGGCTCTCATGCGCATGTCAAGGGTAATGCGGTCGGTGTTGTGGAAATCTATGTTGCCCATGATGTTCAGCGGGTTGTCGTTGAAGGCATACATGGTGAAGTTCTCAAGCAGCAGTTGTGAGTTGACGATGCGCACGGGGTCGTTGTCGAAACGTAGCCTTACGCCGTAGGGCTTGCTGATGAGGAAAGCCGAGTCGAGCATCACTTCACCGTCGACCTTCGGTGTCTTCATCGAACCTTTCACGGCCAGTTCACCTTCGGCCAGTCCTTCGAGGCCGATGAGTTGGTCGGGTACAAAGCCGTTGACCATGCTCAGCGGGAACCGTTCCAGTGCCAGGTTAGCATCAAGATAGCCGCTGCCACGGTTTACGTATTCTCCTTGTAGTACGGCCACCCGCTTGTTGTCGAGCATCAGCACGCCTTCCACGGCGTGGGTGTCGTCCTCTCGCTGCAGGTAGACGAACTCCGAGCTCAGGTTGCCGATGGGGTTGCCTTCATAGGTGAGGCTCTTCACCTGCATGTCGCTGGCCACTGAGATCTGCTTCTGCTGGTTCATCATGAGGTGATAGTCGCCGTCGAGTATGCCGCTGATGCGGGGCAGCATGTAGGGCAGCACGGAGGTGACTTTCTCCAGGTCGAAGCGGTGCAGGCTGACGGTCAGGTCTTGCAGCAGGGTGGAGTCCTGGTCTTCAGAATAGATCTTCACGCCTGTACCGTCGTCGGCTATCAGGTCGACCTTGGCCTGTAGCTTCAGGTCGTCGCGGATGAGCAGGAAGTTATCGTCGTTCAGTTGGAACTCCTTGTAGCCGATGGTGGGGCGGCTGGGCATCAGATGGAAGCTGATGCCGTTCGGTTCCATAGCTGCCGTAGCACCGAGTCGCAGACCCATGCGTCCGTGTTCGTCGAAGAAACGTACACCCACCCTGGCTCCGCGTTCGTATAAATGACCGTCGGCCAGTGCGCGGAAGACGAACTGCGGGTTGCGCTTGTTGTTGGCCACCACGGCTTGGAAGGTCAGTCCGTGGTCGCTATCCTTCAGGTTCAGCGTGATGGTGTCGATACGTGTGGAGTCGGCATTGAGGGCATAGATATGGGCATGGCCGTTCACACCCTGTTCTGCCGATGTGGTCACATCGATGAGTAAGTCCTTGAAATAGGTGTTGGCCGATGCGCGGAGCATGTTGGCCAACGGGTTCTCCTGCCCGCTTGTCACGTAGAGACGCATGGTGGGCAGCATCCTTTTCAGTGTCGGCTGGTCGATGATGCGGTTCTTATACTGTGCCGTCAGCGTGTCGGCAAGGGCTGACAGCTGGCTGAACAGGGGCTTGTAGCCGCCGCTGCCGTCGACCTTCACAATCAGGTTGCCGCTCTGCATGCGCAGCAGGGTGGTGTCAGGCTGGGTGCGCATGGTGATTCCCACATCTTCGGGACGGTAGATGCGGAGTGAGTCGTCGATGTAGATTTCGCCGATGAGGCCCGACACCAGATGGCGGTCGTTCAGGTTGCTGTTTACGTCGAGGTGACCGCAAAGCCCTATTTCCAGCGGCTTATCGGCCACTTGCAGGGCCTGTAGGTCTACGCGTCGAAGGTCGGCACCGAAAGTGGTTCTCAGGTTATTGGTGCCCAGCAGGGCATCGGCCGTTATAGTACCGTCGAACAGGCGGTTGTGGCCCTTGGCTGTGACGAGAGCGTGGCCATTGGTTAGCAGGGCTGTGGCCTGGATGCTGTCAATGGGCAGCTGCCCGTAGCGCAGGTGGCTGATGTTGGCCGTGGCGTCGAGCTGGCAGGCTGGGCTGAAGAAGTCTGTGCCCTGGCCTTTGGCCTTTGCCTTAGCTGTCAGCTCATAAAGTTCGATGTCGGGCATGAGGTGGTGCAGGTTCAGGTTACGTACGTCCACGTCGGCCTCATAGCTCATGTTGCGTGCGTTCAGCCATCCCCGTGCCTTCACAGTCCCGCCGTCCTGGTTGGCGGTGAGGTCGGCCTTATAGCGTTGGCCGTCGACATCGACGTTGCCTTTTAGTCGCAGGCTCTTAGCCAGTCGCAATCCATTGGCGGCTTCAGGTGGCAGCAGGGCTGTGGCAAAGTCCAGACTGTAGGCTTCGGCTTGCAGGTCTAACTGGGTTTTCAGACGGTCGGTGTCCAGCAGGTTGCCTACTGTGCCCGTAGCATTGAGGTGGAAGGCGGTGGGTAGCGTGATGTCCAGATGGTCAATGCTGGCCTCTTTCAGGTTGCCGTCGATGCTGCCTTCGATGCTCAGCGGCCATTCCGGCCATTTCGTCCGCAGTCGTTCGGGTGCGTCGGCCATGAACAGTAGCAGGTCCTGTTTGCCTAATGATGCATGAATATCAGCATGCAGCTGTCCGGGATTGACATCGTCGAACGCGTCGAAGTCCATCTCCACGCGTGTGCGTATATTAGAATAAGGTGTGGAAAATAGCATGCCGGGTAGGCGTATGCTCGTTGAGTCGAGTAGCACACCGCCTGAAAGACGTGTGATTTCCAGCCCGCTCTGCTCTTTCAGTGCCGCGTTGCGCACCTTCACCGACAGGTTGGGGTCACTATAATAAACCGAGTCCAGCCCGATGTTCACCTTTGAAAGTGCCAGATGGTTGTAGTCCAGCCCCTGCAGTATGCGCGGTTCGCGTGTCTGGTCATAAGTTAGGGTGCCGTCCTGCCAGTCCAGTGAGCGCACGGAGTAGATGCTGTTCAGCAGGTCTACCTTGCCTTCGGAGGCACTGAGCCGTCCCATGGTGGCCGTTACCTGCATGGTATCGCCCGGCATGTGGACTTCGACCCTTGAACGCAGAATGTTCAGACTGTCTATATTGATAAGCCAGGGCACTTCCGAGGTGGTCGTGTCGATGGCAGCTGTGTCGCTCAGCACCACCAGCACGTCGGCATCGCTTAGCTGTGCTCCGTTCAGCTGTACGGTGCCATTGCCTAAGTCAATGCCATGTGAAGCCACAGTAAGACGGCCCACAAAGCCGCTTA
>JAEEGL017411876.1_pt1 | contig 21722 bp, 23 predicted proteins | sample 9134231 | NCBI WGS metagenome assembly JAEEGL01 (sample SAMN16246548, study PRJNA631951) | gut metagenome | biome: gut microbiome; feature: rumen; material: fiber-attached | host: Bos | place: Iran: Karaj | collected 2018-10
AAGCAGAAAAAAATAGATAATACAAATATATGTATTCTTTCCATGGGAATGTCGAGTGATTTCAAAGAGGCTATCGCCTGCGGCGCTACCATGGTGCGGGTCGGCACTGCGATTTTCGGCTCGCGGCAATATTAAAACCGAATGGAGGATCGCGTCCTGCTCTCTGCGCGACACGTGTGCGCAAGAGGGGTTCGAACTCGATTCTCGGCTAGAATATCCGCGTTTTCGCGGCTTGGAGGTGCATCGGAATGGGACTGATTGACAAGTTCAAGGATCTGATTGGAAACGAAGAAGAGGAGGATGTCTTCGAGGATGAGGAGATGGATTTTCTCCCTCCGAAAAAAGACGAGCCTTCACTTGCTCCGACGGAAGAGAAAAAACTGTCGATCGTCGACGGAAAAAAGCAGAATAAAGTCGTGAATATTCACACAACCGCACAGCTTCAGGTGATCCTTGTGAAGCCTGAGCGCTTTGACGATGCGATCTCGATTGCAGACCATCTGCTGGAAAAGCGCACCGTTGTGCTCAATCTGGAACAGACCAATAAGGACATCAGCCGCCGTCTGGTCGATTTCCTCTCCGGCGTGGCCTATGCCGGCGGCGGACAGATCAAAAAGGTGGCAAATTCCACCTTCATCATCACCCCATACAATGTCAACATCATCGGGGATCTGCTGGATGAGCTTGAGAACACCGGTGTGTTTCTCTGATCCTGCGCCGCTCGGTTGACCTCCTCCCCGCTTGATTTTATCTGTTGGAGTTGATTCCCATGCTGGTTCGACTGATTCGGGCGATCTCCATGCTGCTGTCGCTGCTGGAATGGGCTTTGGTTTTTCGCGCAATTTTGTCATGGCTCCAGAGTATTCCCGTTTTCTCTCAGCTGTATCAGGTTGCCATTACATTCACCGAACCCATCGTTTCGCCGGTGAGAAATTTCCTCAGCCGACATTTCCCCTCTGCACTGGCCCCTGTTGATTTTTCCCTGCTGGGCGCCATGCTGATGCTGGAACTGATTCGCATCCTGCTTTAACCAGCAGGCTGTTTTTCGTGCTTTTGGGGCAATTGTCCCTGTTGGATCCTGTTTTCTTGCGACCGCCGGCGCCTGCGCCGGAACGGGTCTTATTGCCATCAATCTATGAGGGAGGAACCAATGATGATGACCCCGGGTGAGTTGCGCTATACTCAGTTTTCCCGCGCCAGATTCAACGGCTATTCCATGGCCGAAGTGGATCAGCTGCTGGACAAGATCATTCCGGACTATGAGGCGCTCTACGGTGAAAACGCCGAACTCCGCAAGAAGGTAGAGGTGCTGCTCAAGCGCGTGGAAGCCTATCAGGAGCAGGAGGATTCCGTGAAGGCCGCTATTCTGAACGTGCAGCGCATGTGCGATTCCATCGTGCTGCAGGCGAAGCAGCAGGCCGCCCTTATCGATCAGGACGCAAAGGCACGTGCCGATAAGCTGATTGAAGAGACACGGAGAGAGCTTGAAGCCAAGCGTTCAGAACTGGAATCCCTCAACCAAGAGGTCTCCTCCTTCCGCAGCAAACTCGTTTCCCTCTACCGCTCTCATCTGGAACTCATCAAAGAGCTCCCTTCCACCGCAGCTGAACCGCAGCAGGCGCAGGAAGATGTGGCGAGCGCCGCGCCTGCCCCCGAGGCGGCTCCCGCAGCGGTGTCGGCCGAGCCTCTTTCCGACAGCCCTGCTCCCAAGTCCATCACACCCGTTTTCCTGGATCGCGACGACGAGGAACCAGATTCGGACAAGTCCGCTGAGCTCTATTCCTCTGATAAAACCCAGGAATTCTCTCTGCCGTATTTTGATTCGCAGAGCAGAGAACCCGCGAATGACGCAGATTCTGCAGACGATCCCCTCCCCTCTTCTGATCCCGCCCCTCGCGTGGTTGAGATCCTAGAGGAGGAGCTTCCCCACCATTTCTCGAAATAATCCTTTCGACGCTCACTGTCTGCCTTCTGAAAGGGCCTTCTCGCTCAGTCCTCAAACAGCAAGGCAAGCCGACACCTGACAACAGAATTTTCTGACAACACGGCAGCCTTTGTCTGCCGCGTTGTCTTGAATTGAGAGGGAAATCACATGGACTACAATGCCACCATCAATCTGCCGAAAACCGACTTTTCCATGCGGGCGAATCTTCCCCAGAAAGAGCCCGCCATTCTCGAACGCTGGGAACGCATGAAGCTCTATGAGGGAATCATGGCCCGCAACGAGGGAAAGCCCACTTACATCCTTCACGACGGTCCTCCTTATGCAAACGGTGATATCCACACCGGTCATGCCTTCAACAAGTGCCTGAAGGACTTTGTTGTGCGCTATAAAAACCAAAGCGGTTTTCGCAGCCCCTACGTTCCTGGATGGGACACCCATGGACTTCCCATCGAAAGTCAGGCCATTAAAAAGCTTGGCATCAATCGCAACGAGGTCTCAGCAAGCGAGTTCCGCAAAATCTGTGAAGACTTTGCCCGTGGCTATGTGGACAACCAGAGAACCCAGTTCAAGCGCCTCGGCGTGCTGGGTTATTGGGACCACCCCTATCTGACCCTGGAGCCGGAGTTTGAAGCCCGCCAGATCGAGGTCTTCGGGGAAATGGCCAAAAAGGGATATATCTATAAGGGACTAAAGCCCGTTTACTGGTGTGCGCACGATGAGACCGCACTGGCCGAGGCTGAAATCGAGTATCAGGACGATACGGTGACCACCGCCTACGTCAATCTGGAAGTGATTGATGACAAGGGAAAACTCTTTACAGCCAGCGGCTTAAGCAAGATCAACGTTGTCATCTGGACCACTGCAATCTGGACCATTCCCGCCTCCTCCTGCGTCTGTCTCGGACCCGACATCGAATATGGCATCTATGAAAAAGACGGCGTAGGGTATCTGATGGCAAACTCCATCGCGGCAGAGGTTCTGAAGCTGGGCGGGATCGAGGATGCGAAGCTGGTCTATACCATTTCCGGTCAGGAACTGGTCGGCGTGACGGTCAAAGATCCTGTCTTTGACGGAACGGAGCCCATTATCGTCGGCAGTCACGTCACGGCGGACGACGGTACAGGATGTGTTCATACCGCCTATGCCTGCGGCCCCGAGGACTTTGAAATCTGCGAAGCCTTCAAAGATCAGTTCCCCGAAATGACGATGCGCCGTCCTGTGGACAGCCGCGGTTTCATGACGGCAGACGCCGGCCATGAATTTGAGGGCCTGAACGTATGGGACAGCAACGAGGCCATCCGGGTGTATCTCGAGAAAAAAGGGCTCCTCTATGCGACCCGCAGCTTCACCCACTCCTATCCGCATTGCTGGCGCTGCAAAGAGCCGGTGCTCTTCCGCGTGACCGAGCAGTGGTTCTGCTCGGTGGAGGATTTCAAAGACGAGGCGCTTCGCGCCATCGCAAGTGTGAAATGGTATCCCTCCTGGGGAGAAGAGCGCATCTCCTCCATGGTGCGAGACAGAAGCGACTGGTGCATCTCCCGTCAGCGTCTGTGGGGCGTTCCCATTCCGATCTTCTACTGCAAGCACTGCGGCAAACCGATCATCAACGACGAGAGCATCAAAGCGGTGGCCGACCTCTTCCGCAAAGAGGGCAGTAACGGCTGGTACAATCACGAGGCCTCCGAGATCCTTCCCGCCGGCTTTGCCTGTGAGTGCGGCGCGACCGAATTCACCAAAGAAACCGATATCATGGATGTTTGGTTCGATTCCGGCTCCTCTCACTTCGGCGTGCTTGAGATGCGCCCCGAGCTCAGCTGGCCCTGTGACATGTATCTGGAGGGCAACGACCAGCACCGCGGCTGGTTCCAGTCTTCCCTGCTGACCTCAGTCGCCGTGCGCGGCGTGGCCCCTTATCGGGAGGTGCTGACCTGCGGCATGGTGGTCGACGGCGAGGGCAAGAAGATGAGCAAATCCCTCGGCAACGGCATCGATCCCGCCGACATCGAAAAGCAATACGGCGCCGATATCCTTCGCCTGTGGTCGGCCTCTTCCGACTATGCAAGCGATATCCGCATCTCCCCCGAGATTTTGAAGCAGCTCTCTGAGGTGTATCGCAAAATCCGCAACACGGCCCGCTATATTCTGGGCAACACCAGCGACTTTGATCCCAAGCAGGATCTGCTGCCCTGGAAGGACCTGGAGGAGCTCGACCGCTGGGCTTTGGTTTTGCTCAACCGCATGCTGCAAAAGGCGATCGACGCCTATGAAAGCTATGCCTACCACGTTGTCTATCATACGATCTACAATTTCTGCGTGGTCGATATGAGCAACTTCTATCTGGATATCATCAAGGATCGCCTCTACTGCGAAAAGGCCGACAGTAAGGCACGCCGCTCGGCTCAGAGCGCCATGTTCCTCATCCTCGACGCGCTTACGCGCCTGCTCGCCCCGATCCTCAGCTTCACGGCGGAGGAGATCTGGCAGTCCATGTCTCATCAGGAAGGGGCCGACCCCGAGAGCGTCAATTACAACGAAGTGATTCGCTCCGTACCCTGCGAGGGAATTGATGAGGAAAAATGGGCCAAGCTGATGGCGCTGCGGGACGACGCGAAAAAGGCGCTCGAACTCGCCCGCGGAGAAAAATTGATCGGCGCCGCGCTGGAGGCCGAGGTCACCCTCTTCTGTTCAGAAGAGACCTATCCGTTCCTCAAAGCCAACGAGGCTCTGCTGCCCACCCTCTTTATCACCTCCGCCGTCAAGGTGGAGCAGGAAGAGGGCCCCGGTCATGAAGGCGAGGCCTTCCCCGGCGTGAAGATCGCGGTTTCCACCGCCTCCGGCGAAAAGTGCGAGCGCTGCTGGAAAATCTCGACCGACGTGGGAAGCGACCCCGATCATCCTACGCTCTGCCCGCGCTGCGCCGCCATTGTCAAAAGCCTGTAAAACCGGCTTGTGAAACAAATGCCTGCGCTCTTTTGTGAAAAAGAGCGCAGGATTTTCACTCTATTTTTTGAACCCAGGGAGTCCCCATGAAGAGATCAACTTTTCTGATCACAAAAGCAGTCGTTATCATCGCTTCCGTTTTTGCTCTCGACCGACTGGTGAAGCACTGGTGCATCTCTACCCTGCGCCCGATCGGCAGCCTTGCCGTCTGGCCAAATGTGCTTAGTTTTACCTATGCGCAAAACACAGGGGCCGCTTTTTCCATGCTCTCCGGCAAGAGAACGCTGTTGACCGTTCTTCCCATCGCCGCATTTTGTCTGCTCGTTTGGCTCTATCTGAAACGGGTCTTCGCCCATCCTTTAACCGATCTCGCCTTCCCGCTCATCATGGGCGGCGCGATCGGTAACCTCTATGATCGCATCCTCTATGGCTATGTGGTAGACTTTATTGAGATCCGTCTCTTTCGTTTTGCCATTTTCAACGTGGCAGACTGCGCCATTTCAATTGGCAGCGCACTTTTGATTCTCTATCTTGTGCTCAACTGGAGAGCGCTGAACGAGTCCGATCCGCTGAATAATACAGAGGGAGGCCAGACATGAGTCAACCGATCATCTGGGTCTCCAAGGGCGGAATGCGGCTCGACCTTGAAACCGCCGCACAAGCAGGGGTCAGCCGCTCTGTGGCGCAAAAGTGGATTGAAGAAGAGCGGGTCACCGTTGAGGGACGTCTGCGCCCCAAAAACTATCTCACACAGGCGGGGGAATATCTCTGTGCCCTTCCTCCGGAACCGAAGCCTCTTGAAGCGATTCCGCAGGAGATTCCCCTTACGATCCTCTATGAGGATCCCTACCTGCTGGTGGTCGACAAACCACGCGGTATGGTGGTGCATCCCGCAGCCGGAAACGATGACGGGACCTTGGTTAACGCTCTGTTGGCGCACTGCAAAGACTCTCTTTCCGGAATCAACGGTGTGCTGCGTCCGGGAATCGTCCATCGCATCGACAAGGATACTTCCGGCCTTTTGGTGGTGGCCAAAACCGATGAGGCCCATCTCGGTCTCTCCCATCAGCTTCAGGCACACACCATGGAACGGGAGTACCGTGCGATCGTCCACGGACATCTGCGGGAAGCAGAGGGCGTGATCGACGCCCCGATCGGTCGTCACCCCAAGGAACGAAAAAAAATGGCCATTGTGCCAAACGGACGGCCTGCCGTGACCCACTACCGGGTTCTGGAGGAATACCCCGCATTTTCCTATATCGCCTGCCGGCTTGAGACCGGCCGGACCCATCAGATCCGCGTCCATATGGCATCGATCGGACATCCGGTCGCCGGAGACCCCGTCTATAGCTCCGGCAAAAGTCTGCCTCTCAACGGGCAGTATCTGCATGCTCGGCAACTCGGTTTCCTCCACCCGATCACAGAGGAATTTCTCTCTTTTTGCTCCCCCCTGCCGGAATACTTTGAAGTGTTCCTTCGCGATCTGCGCAGACGGAGTTGACTTCTGCAATTGGATTCAAAAAGCTCTTTTGAGAACGACTTCGTAATTGATTACGAGGTTCCAAAAGGGCTTTTTTGCTGCATGCCCCGGCTTCTCTTTAGAGGAAATCTATCTTGATTCATGAGATGTTCTCAGGGAGCAAGCATTTTGGGGAAACCTGACAAAATCCCGGATCCCGAAAATCAGACGATCCTATTTGAATCCTCTGCAAGGACAGTTTCGGCTGCCTTTTTCCTTCTTGAGAAGCTGCAGCTGTGATATGTGAAAAGAGCTTTTTCCCCTCTATGGAGCATCATGATCCATGATCTCATCCGCGGAAATGGAGTTCCCGAGCAAACGAAAAAAAAACGGCATAGGATCTCCATCGGATTCATTCCACTGAGCGAATTGACGGAAAAGAAAATGGCATGACCCGAAGATCATGCCATTTCCGGAAAACTACAAAGCTTTTTTCCAAGGCCACCTGCAAGGGCGGGTGGCCTTATTTATGTTCGCTGCAAAAGAAGAAAACCGGTTTCTCTGAAAGTCTTCTTACTTTTGCTGATAGGAGAATCTCCATTTTCCCGAGTTGTAACGCAGGAAGATGAGCAGGGTACGCATGAGCTGGTCGGCAACCATGGCGACCCAGGCGCCCACAAGACCCCACTTCAGCACGGTGATGGTGTAGATCGCAATGATCGGACGCACCAAAAGCACCGTGATAAAGGTGACCATTGCCGTGTATTTGGTATCGCCTGCGCCGCGCATTGCGCCAGCAAGAATAAACTGGGACGCCTGCAACGGCTGAATCAGGGCGACCATACGGAGCACAACGGCGCCGATATCCAAAATGACCGCTTCATCGGTATAGAGCCCGATCAGGAACTTGGGGAAGCAGAAGATGACCACCGCAATACAGACCGACACCCACATACCCAACCGCTGAACGCGCTTGGAATAGTTGATGGCCATATCGCTGCGGTGCTTGCCAAGGCTCTGCCCCACCAGCGAGGTCGCGGGAACGGCAAAGGACTGGCCGTTCATAAAGGTCAGCGCCTGGATGTTCATGCAAACCTGATGCGCCGCCAGGAGCACGGTTCCAAGAGTGGCAACCGTCTTGGCGTAGATAATGATACCGGCGCGCATCACAAGCTGCTCGATCATGGCGGGCATTCCAATCGCAAAAATATTGCGCAGCGTGGGCCCATGGGGCTTAAAGCCTTTCTTGAACTCCAGCCGGACATACTGATTCTTTCTCAGAATCGCGCGGAGCGCCATGCACATCGCGCAGAACTGACCGAACACCGTGGCGATGGAGGCGCCGACGACTTCGAGTCTGGGGAAACCAAAATGTCCATAGATCAGCAGGTAGTTGAAAATCACGTTGACCACATTCGCCGTTACATTATAGCGCATGGACGTTCGACTGTCTCCCACTGCACGCAATGCATTGGTGATGGTCGTGGTGAGCGACACCGTGAGCACACCGATCATTTGAATCTTGAAATAATCTGTGCCGCCCTTGAGGGTCTGCGCATCAGCAGCACCCATGAAAAGGATGAGCTTCTCTGCAAACACATAGCCGAGAATCGCCAAAATGAAACTGAGCGAAACGTTCAGCAGCACGGCTTGCCGCAATACCAGCTTGGCTTCTTCCTGCTTTCCCGCTCCGCGGTTGCGGGCAATCAGAGCCATATTTCCCACATTGAGCGACATGAATGCGGTGGAAAGCAAAAATTTCGGCTGAGTGGTGAGTCCCACTGAGGAAATCGCCCACGGGCCCAGCCTGCCGACCATCATGAGGTCGGCCATTGAGGTGAGCTGCATCAGCATCATCTCAACAAAAGACGGCCATGCGATCCGGACAACATCGCGATAGAGCATCTTCGAGGTTACCCCGCTTGGCAGCGGGTTTGGCCCCCGAACCTTGAATTCATCATACTCGCCCCTCTCTCCCGCCGGGAGATCGTCGAGCGTGGTTCGGATCATCTTTGCTTTGACAACGGGAGCTTCCTGTTTGGGGAGCTCCCCTGATGTCTGCATCTGCTCTCCCTCGGTTGACTGAGGTTCCGCAGCCGGATAATCCGCCGGTTTTCTATCCTGTTCCATCTGCGTACAAACGACCGATTCCCATCGGTCGTTCTCCCCCCTTTCTATTATTTAATAAACGAAGATATTATAGCATATTTCAAGCGCGGATGGAACACCCTATTTTTCATTTTTTGTCGATTTGAAATCCTCTCTTAATCTGCATTTTCTCCTTTTTCGTGTGAAACCGCCGGGGAAATAAGCAAAAGCCTCCTCCCCCTTTCTTCTCAGCGCTATGTCACAGATTTTGTCGCATTGTATATGTTGTAATAAGGGCAAAACGCCCTCATCCTAAGCGATAAGGAGTGCAGTATTATGATGAATGATTCGGCTTCTCTCCCAAACTGGGGAGAGAGCTCCAACTCCGCTCGAAGCATTGCGGGAAACCGTGCTGCCGTGGGAACCGGCGGCAACCGCGGCAATGGGCTGACCGGCATCCCGCTTGCCATGGTCTATTCCCCGAATCAGATCTGGGGTGCGATCTACGATCCGTCTCTTGCGCTGCAGCGCGGCACCCTGTTTCCCGAGCTTGATAAACCCTGGGTTGGAGAGGAGGTCGACAGAGATGACTGATCGCGCCAAACTGATGCGTCAGGTACAAAATCACGCTTTTGCGCTCAATGAAGCCGCCCTCTATCTGGATGGACATCCTGACAACGAAAAAGCCATCGCATATTATAATCGGCAGCGCAATCTCCTCAGGCAGGCCGTGTGTGAATATGAAATGGCTTTCGGCCCTCTGATGCAAAATTCCGAGGCTGCCACCTCCGGCGGCCGCTGGACTTGGGTTGACGGCCCCTGGCCGTGGGAAGGAGAGAATTAAGCATGTGGTCCTATGATAAAAAGCTGCAATACCCCGTTCACATCAAAACCCCCAATCCCAAAACCGCTCAGATCATTATCACGCAGCTGGGCGGCCCGGACGGCGAACTCGGCGCCGCAACCCGGTACCTCAACCAGCGTTACTCCATGCCCTATGATAAAACGGTCGGGATTCTGACCGATATCGGCACGGAAGAACTGGCTCACTCCGAGATGATCGCGGCCATTGTCTATCAACTCACACGCAACCTCTCGATCGACGAGATCAAGGCCAGCGGATTCGACACCTATTTTGTCGATCACACCACCGGAGTCTATCCGGTAGCCGCAAGCGGAGTTCCCTTTGACGCCAAATATTTTGCCGTAAAGGGCGACCCTATCGCCGATTTGGTAGAAGACCTTGCGGCAGAACAAAAGGCACGCGTGACCTATGACAACATCCTGCGTCTGGTAGACGATCCCGATGTGCTCGATCCCATCCGCTTTCTGCGGGAGCGTGAAATCGTACACTTCCAGCGATTCGGCGACGCGCTCAGCATCACACAGGATCATCTGAACAGCAAAAACTTCTATGCCTTCAACCCCGCATTCGATTCAGCCGAAAATCAGTCAGCCAATCGGAAACGGAAAAACCGGTAACCAAGGCAGAGACCCCTGTGGGGCCTCTGCCTTTGAGGATGATCCCAATCGAAATCCTTCGATACTCTTTATGTCTGTAGTTTTCAGGCGCCTGTCGGGTTCAAAGCAGACTGAGGTTCTTCTTTTTCCGAGCTCTCTCCCCACAGCAGGGTCGGCTTCGCCGGATTGTCTTTCCTACCCCTGTTTTGCTATAATGGATACAGGATGAAAGGGGCGATCAAATATGCGGGAGCTGAAAAAACCGGATCGGCTGAGGCCGGGAGATCGTGTGGCGGCCGTCAGCCTCTCGTGGGGCGGAGCGGGAGACCCTGAGCTTCGATGGCGTTACGAGCTGGGAAAGCACAGACTGGAGCAGCTGCTTGGCCTGCAGGTGCTGGAAATGCCGCACACGCTCGACGGGTCGGAGGCTCTCTATCACAGCCCGAAAAACCGGGCAAGCGACCTTATGCAGGCCTTTTCGGACCCTTCGATCAAGGGAATCTTCACCTGCATTGGCGGCGACGACAGCCTTCGTCTTCTCCCCTATCTGGACCTCTCTGTCATCGCCGAAAACCCCAAAGTTTTCCTCGGCTATTCGGACAGCACTATCACGCACCTCGTCTGTGCAAAAGCGGGGTTCACCAGCTTTTACGGCCCCTCGATTCTGGCAGAATTCGCGGAGAACATCGCCGTCTATCCCTTCACACTGGACTTTGTGAAACGCGCCCTCTTCGAGCCGTCTCCCATCGGCTCCCTACCCTGCTCCTCTCAATGGACAGGCGACTATCTTGCCTGGACAGAGCAGAATCGCACCCTTTCAAAAACCATGCTTCCCAATACCTCTTATCAGGTGCTCCAGGGGCGCGGAAGGGCTGTAGGCCGTCTGTGGGGCGGCTGCATGGACGTACTTGAGATGGCAAAAGGCACTGCGATCTGGCCGGAACCCGCCGAGCTCGCCGGTGCGGTTCTCTTCTTCGAAACCAGTGAGGAAACCCCTGCCGTGAATACCTTTACCTACTGGCTGAGAAACTATGGCGCCTGTGGGATTCTGGAACAGTCTGCCGGCATCCTCTTTGGAAAGCCCTTTCAGGAACAGTATCAAACGGAATATCATGCGGCTATTCGCCGTGTGCTCGCCGAATTCGATTTGGAGCAGCTTCCCGTTTTCACAAATGGCAGCTTTGGCCACAACGAACCGATGGTGACCCTCCCCTATGGCGCTCGAATCCTGCTCGATTGCGAAAAGGCTGAAGCGCAGATCCTCGATTCCGGAGTGAAATAAATCCCTTGTAATCTCTGAATGACAGTTTTTACCGTTCGGAGTTCTTCTCAGACCGTGCAGTCTCTTGCCGCGCCCCGGCGTCAGAGAATAATTCGATTTTCTCCGTGCAAAAAATCCCCCCGAGACGCTTCAAAAGCTGTCTCGGGGGGATTGGTATTCCCGATAAAGAGGATTTATTTACCTGCCATCTTGGCGACTTCCTCGGCGAAATCATCGCTTCTCTTCTCGAGTCCCTCGCCCTTCTCAAAGCGGACGAACTTGAGAATCTCGACCTTTCCGCCCAGCTCCTTGGCGACCGCCGCCGTGTGCTTGGCAACCGACTGGTCAGGATCTTTGACAAAGGCCTGGTCGACCAAACAGTTCTCTTTATAGAACTTGCCGATTCTGCCCATGACCATCTTCTGCGCAATATTGGCAGGCTTGCCCTCGTTGATGGCCTGAGCCGTCAGGATCTCCTTCTCCTTCTCGATGACCTCTTCCGGCACCTGCTCCTTGCAGAGGTAGCTGGGGTTGGCAGCCGCGATCTGCATGCAGATATCCTTGGCAAACTCGGTAAAGCCGGGCTTGTCAGCGCAGTCGGTATCGAACGCGCACATGACGCCGATACGGCCGCCGCCATGGATATAGGTCTCAAGAACGCCTTCAAACTGGGCAAAACGGCGAATCTTGATATTCTCTCCGATGGTGAGGATCTTCTCGCGCAGCATTTCTTCCACCGTCAGCTTGTCGTCAAACGGCGCGGCAAGCAGCTCTTCCACGGTGGCGGCGCCGCTCTTGATCACAGCCTCGGCACAGCCCTTGACAAAATTCTGAAAATCCTGGTTCTTGGAAACAAAGTCGGTCTCGGAGTTGACCTCGATCAGGACGCCTTTTCCGCTCTCTTTGCAGACGGCGGCGGCAACAATGCCCTCGGCGGCAATTCTGCCGGCCTTCTTCGCAGCGGCGGCCAGTCCCTTTTCACGCAGGAATTCGATCGCCTTCTCCATATCGCCATTGGTCTCGGTCAGGGCTTTTTTACAGTCCATCATTCCGCATCCGGTTTTTTCTCTCAGAGCCGCAACATCTTTCGCAGTAAATGCCATTGGTTGTTCCTCCTCTATACTCAAGTTCCGTTGTCTCATCGGGGTTTCAAAGCGCAGCCTTCCCTTCACACGCAAAATGCCCGCAAGTCGGGCATTTTGCAGTCAGGGTCAAAAAGGGGGCCCTGGATGTCGCTTTTTGTCTTCTTACAGACCTGCTTCAGCCTCTTCGGGAGCCAGGTCTTCTTCAAGTTCAAACTGCTCGCCCTGCTTGCCCTCAAGAACCGCATCCGCAACAATGCCGGAAATCAGCTTCACGGCACGGATCGCATCGTCGTTTCCGGGAATGACATAATCGATCTCATCGGGATTACAGTTGGTATCCACGATCGCAATGATCGGAATGCCCAGATTCCTGGCTTCGGCGATCGCAATACGCTCCTTGCGCGGATCGACCACGAAGAGCGCGGAGGGGAGCTTGCCCATGGCCTTGATCCCGCCCAGGAACTTCTCCAGCTTCTCGATCTCTCCGGTCAGCTTGATGACCTCTTTCTTGGGCAGTACGTCAAACGTGCCGTCTTCTTCCATTTTACGCAGCTGGGTCAGACGATCGATTCTGCGGCGGATCGTTTTGAAGTTGGTCAGCATACCGCCCAACCATCTGGCATTGACATAATACATTCCGCAGCGCTCGGCCTCTTCCCGAATGGAATCCGCGGCCTGCTTCTTGGTTCCGACAAACAGGATCGTGCCGCCATCGGCCGAAACGTCTCTTACAAAATTATAGGCCTCTTCGATCTTCTTCACGGTCTTCTGGAGATCGATGATATAGATCCCGTTTCTCTCCGTGAAAATATAGGGGGCCATCTTGGGGTTCCAGCGGCGGGTCTGATGCCCGAAATGGACACCGGATTCCAGCAGCTGCTTCATGGACACAACAGACATTTGCAGTTTCCTCCTTAACATGGTTATTTCCTCCACCCAGGGGCTCCCTTTCACCGAAAACCGGCACCGGAAAGGGACAAACCTGGGTGTGTGAAATATTTTGGCCCAAATAGCATACCACACAAAACGGAAAAAAGCAATGCTCTTTCCCTGTTTTTTTCTTCAAATCCCGTTATTTACAGGGGTTCCGCGCCGGGTTTGTCCCGACGCCTTCAGGCCCCGAAACAGGGGCGCCCGAAGCTTTTCTTACGCCTTGCCCGAGCAGCCGAGAACGTTCCTCATTTTGTGCGCCACGACCTCCCGAATGGCGTCTCTGGCAGGAGTGAGATACTGGCGCGGATCGAAGTGCTCGGGATTCTCCGCAAGGTGCTTGCGTACCGAAGCCGTCATGGCCAGCCGCAGGTCGGAATCGATATTGATCTTGCAGACCGCCATCTCCGAAGCCTTACGCAGCATCTCCTCCGGCACGCCGATCGCACCCGGCATTTTGCCGCCGAACTGGTTGACGATTGCCACGTACTCCTGCATCACCGAAGAGGCTCCGTGCAGCACAATGGGGAAACCGGGCAACCGCTTTCCAACCTCTTCCAGAATGTCGAAGCGAAGCTGCGGCTTGGTGCCGGGCTTGAATTTATAGGCTCCGTGGCTGGTCCCGATCGCGATGGCCAGGGAATCCACGCCGGTGCGGGTGACAAACTCCTCCACCTGCGCGGGATCGGTATAGGAAGAATCGGCCGCCGAAACCTTGACCTCATCCTCCACGCCGGCCAGTCTGCCGAGTTCGCCTTCGACCACGATTCCTTTGCTGTGAGCATATTCCACCACCTTGCGGGTCAGCGCAACGTTTTCCTCAAAGGAATACTTGGAGCCGTCGATCATCACGGAGGTGAAGCCGCCGTCGATACAGGATTTGCAGATCTCAAAGCTGTCTCCGTGATCCAGGTGCAGACAGATGGGCAGCCCCGTATCCTCAACGGCTGCCTCCACCAGCTTCATCAGATACACGTGCTTTGCATATTTGCGGGCTCCTGCCGAAACCTGAAGAATCAGGGGCGCCTTTTCCTGCGCGGCCGCTTCGGTGATCCCCTGAATGATCTCCATATTGTTGACGTTGAACGCGCCAACCGCGTATCCGCCCTCATAAGCCTTTTTGAACATTTCCGTTGATGTAACCAGTGGCATCTCTCTCTCCCTTTCCGCCGTTTTCGGCAAATGATTCCAAAGGATGGCTCCTTCTTCTTGTTCCGCACGACAAAGCCGGTCATACCGACCGTTCCTCTGTCAGTTCCATTATAGTAAAAAACTGCATCCGGTTCAACCCGTCACCCGCAAAAAGAAGGCGTCTCCCCTGCCATGTCAAGGCGAAGCATGCATAACCACGGCAGGCTGCGCGCTGCGCTACACGGGTTCCTGCTCGGAAGCCGGCGCCGATGGAAGCGGCCCGGGCAGAACCAGGCGGTCGGCCTGCAGCGCCTGGATATCCTCTTCCTCATGCGTGATGAGCAGCACCGTTTTTCCCTTGGTGTGAAGCAGAAGCTCCCGCTGTACCAACCGACGGGTCTGCTCATCGAGGCCTTTGAAGGGCTCGTCGAGCGCGAGCCAGTCGCTTTCGGCCAGTAGCGCCCGTGCCAGAGCAACCCTGCGCCGCATTCCCCCGCTCAGCTCGCAGACCGGCTTGAGATGGTGGGAATGCTCAATCCCCATCTGCTCCAGCAGAACGGCGGCATCCTCCCTGCGGACATTCTGCCCGCAGACGAGCAGGATATTTGCCAAGGCGTTCAGCCTGCCGCAAAGGCGGTCTTCCTGAAACACGGCCGCCGCGCGTAGCCCCTCGATTCCGAGGATCTCTCCGCTGTCTGCCTGAGAAAGACCCAAAAGAATCGAGATCAGCGTGGTCTTCCCACAGCCGGAGGGCCCTGTGATGCAGGTGATTTTCCCTCCCCTGATTCCGGCGTTCAAGTCGCGCAGCACCGCATTGTCTCCAAAGGATTTAAAGAGGCCGCGAATGACGATTCCCTCTGCCGGCTCTGTCTGCTTCCGGTTCATGGCGTCACCGTCCTCTCCAGCCGCTGCTGCAGCATACGCAGCAGCGCCAGCACCAGCTTCTCAAAGGCGACGCTGACCAGGATGATCACCACCGTCCAGGCGAAGAGCTCGCCGGTCTGTAAAAAGATCTTGGCCTCATACAGCCGCTCTCCGATCGAGCCGGTAGGCAGGCCGATCACCTCAGCCGCAATGCCCGATTTCCAACAGAGACCGAGCGACACGGAGGCGGCCGAAATGAGAAAGGGCATCACGTCGGGCAGATAGATATAGAGCAGGCGACGGCGCAGCGGAACGCGAAAGACGCGCGCCATCTCAAGCAGCTCCCGGTCAACCTGCAGAATGCCCGAGAGACAGTTGATATAGACGATGGGCAGCACCATTAAAAAAGAGATGAAAACCGAGAGGTTTCGCGACGGGATCCAGACCAGCGCCAGAATGATAAAGGAGGCCACCGGCGTCGCCTTGATGGTCGCGGTGAGAGGAGTCAGCAGCTTGCGAAGCAGCGGGCTCCAGGCGGCCGCCACCGCCAGTCCCACGCCCAGCGCCCAGGCCAGTGTGAATCCGCTGACGATCCGAACAAAGGAAAACCCCACCGAACGCCAGAAGGTCGGACTCACAATCAGCTGCCCCAGTGTTTTTAAAACCGTCACAGGGGAGACGAGCAGGATCTCCTGTCCGATCCACAGGCTGGCCGCCTGCCAAATCAGCAGCCAAAAAACCGCCGCTCCCGCTAGGGAAAGGCGCTGCTTACGCTGTTTTTCGTCACGGTCGGCAGGCGTTTGCACCGTCAGCTTCTTTTGGGCCATCGACTCACCTTCTCAGAGCTTCTCTTATCAACCGGCGTGCTTCCTCGCAAATAAGCAACTTTTCTCTGTACGGCGCCTGCGCGTGCACAGAGAAAGGCAGTCTGCGGCTTTGCCGACTGTTTCTAATGTTTAGTATAGCAAATTTTACAGATTCTGAAAAGGTCTTTCTCCTCGCTTCGGCGGGGAGGTTGCATCGTTTGCCAAAAGAAGGTATACTGATGCAAAATCCGCCGTTGCCCGGCGCTTTTGCCGGCGCGGCGAAAACACAAGATCAAAAAAAACGATCAGGAGGGTCAGATCATGACGAAAATCAAGGGAGTGCACCATATCTCTCTGAAACCCAAGGATCTTGCGGAGTTTGAGACAACGCTGCAATTCTACCGCGATCTTCTGGAGCTGCCGGTCGCCTCGAGCTGGATCAAGCCGGATGGAACCCATGTGGCCATGGTTGACCTTGGCAACTGCTGTCTCGAAATCATCTCGAACGGAACTCCCGACCGCACAGAACACGGCGGAATCGATCATTTCGCGCTCTCCACCGAGCATGTGGACGAGCTGCTGGAACGGGTCTCGGCCGCAGGTTACCCCATCACCATGGCCGCGACTGACGCCGCGCTCGGTACCACGCCTCCCACCCCGATCCGTATCGGCTTTTGCAAGGGCCCGCTAGGGGAATTCATTGAGTTCTTCCACGTGAAATAAGGCGCTGCAGCGCCTCAAAAAGCGGGCTGCGGAAGGTCGTTTGCCCGTCTGCGAGAAGACAGTCCATTGTCTCCTCGGAAAGCCGCTGCTCTAAGAAGCGGATGGCTTCCTCTTCATTCTCGGGGCGGTCCCCGCTGTAGCACAGCGGCGGATACATCACGCACCACCAGTTGTGTCCCCTGCCGCTGCCCAAGGTAACGGTGAGAGCCGTATAGCTGCCGGCAGGCAGCGTCAGCCGTCCATAGCGCCGCAACGGGAAATGGCGCGTGGCCAACCGCACCGTCACGGCGGGAGGCGCGCCTTCCCGTTTCAAAACTTCCCGTGCGCAGTCTTCGATCTCCGGCAGTCTCGCGGCGATCCATGCTTCCGCCTCCGCCCTGTTGCGGCAGTCGGAGAGCTCCGGGGAGAGCAGCTGCGCCAGCGCATCGCGCACCTGCAGCTTTCTCGCTTGGTCCTCTGTCTCATCGGAAGCGGCGACAATATGCAGTCGCACGATCTCCCCCGCCGCCTCCCGTCCTGCGGCGGCGCTCCGCATCATTCCGTCTGCCGCGCTCATCAGCAGTGCAAGCAGCGCGGCCGCTGCAAGAATTCTTCCCCGTTTCATTGACGCTTCACACTCCTTTTTTGCTTTACAAACAAACGGCAAGGCTTTTCTGATACAAAAGCCTTGCCGTTTTCATTGGATTCTATTCCTGATGTTGGATGTTTCCCTAGCAGTTTTGCGCAATCTGTGCGACTTTAAGCGTTTTGTCAAGGTCTCTCGGCGATATCTTTTCGCTCAGGCGCCTCAAATCCCTTCAAATCCCTTGAGACCCGCAGCAGGTGGAAGGCCTCTCTAACCATGAGATTCGGGTGCGCCGACCCTTTTTGCAACCGGACTTGCCAAGGAGACAAAAAAGCCCGGGTGCTCTTTTCTGAGAGCAAGAGCGGCCTGCTTGGCCATGCTGTTGTGGGCAAAGACGCCGAAGACCGCCGAACCGCTTCCGGTCATCACCGCGGAGATCGCGCCGCGCTGCACCAGCTTGTCACACAGGGTTTGTATGATGGGCACCATACCTACCGCCACTTCTTCCAGTGCGTTGCCGCAGGCGGCCGCAGCCTTTGCAAGATCGCCGCCCATCACTCGGAGAAGCTCCTCGCAATGAGACGCCTTCTCCCGCTCCCCCTCGTCATACCTCTGGTAGACGAGCGCAGTTGAAAGACTGGCTTTCGGCTTTGCGATAACTAAGGTGCAGGGCGGCATGCCTGGAATCTCCCGCATCTGATCTCCCACTCCGCTGCAAAATGCCGCGCCGCCAGACAAAAGACAAAAGGGCACGTCGGAGCCGAGCGTCCGCCCGATCTCACAGAGCGCATCAAAGGTGAGCCCTGTTTGATAGAGCCGGTTCAATCCCAGCAACACGCCAGCCGCGTCGGCACTTCCGCCTCCCATGCCTGCGCCGACGGGAATCCGTTTTTTTACCGTGATCTCTACCCCATAATCCGCCATGCCAACGGTCTCAAAAAAAGCGTTCGCAGCCCGATAGGCAAGGTTTCTTCCATCGAGCGGGAGAAAGGGCAGACTGGTAGAAAGGGTGATCCCCCGCTCCTCCCGCTTGCGCAGGGTAAGCTCATCAAAAATCGAAACAGCCTGCATCACGGTTTCGACCTCGTGATATCCGTCTTCCCGCCGGCCCAAAATATCGAGCGCAAGATTGATTTTTGCGGGCACGCGCAGCTGCAGAGACTCAAATTCCTTATCCCTCTGTGCCATTTCCGCGCCTCCTCTCTTTCGGAAAGGAATCCATTCTTCTCATTTTGCTTGTTGTCCTGCTTCTTACATTCCGTTACAGTCGAAAACCGCGAAACTGCCGAATCCGGATCGCCCGCACCGGACACATCTCCTGACAGCAAAAGCAGCGGATACAGGCTTCCCTGTGGATGACCGCCTTGCCTTCTTCCAGTCGAATGGTTTGCGGCGGACAGCTTGCAGCACATTCCCCACAGCCGATACAAATTGTTCGGTCAACAACCGGGCGGGGCGCAAGCAGTTTGCGAATGGCCTTGCGCAGCGGTGCGGGAACCGCATCCAAAAAGGTGAGATCCTGCTTGGAGGAGGCTCTGACAAAACTGCACCGGTAAGGTCCGGCGTCGTCTCCCACGGCGGACAGGAGGTCGGAGCGAGGAGGGCAGAGCCCTGCGGAGACCGCATGCCGCACCGTGAGAACCTCATCGGGCGCAAACCCGATCAGATCGCTTGCAAAGAGATCCAGCGCAAAGGGATTTTCGGCACACAGCGTCAGCCCCAAAGAACGGGGATTTCCCCCTGACGGGCCGTCTCCTTCCATCCCGACCACCGCATCCATAAAGGTGAGAGCCGGCGACGCAAGGCGGCAAAGATCGACCAGCATTTTACAAAAATCACCGAGCTGTTGGAACCGAAAGTGCATTCCCGGCTTTTCAAGCCCCGGGATGAGCCCGAAACAGTTTTTCACAGCCCCTGTATAAGCCGTCATGGCGTGCGTTTTCAGCTTGCAGGCGGAAAACATCACATCGGCTTCATGCCACGGTTCGATCAGGCGAAAGGCATGGCAGATGTCCCCCTGCGGGAAGGAAGCTTCCCGCACGCCGAGATCATAATTGAGCCGAACGCCCGCACGCTCGGCCGCCTGCTCCAGTCCGCACTGACGGTAACACCGCTTCAAATGCTCCACCGTATACCTGCCCCCGGGGCTGTCTGCAATCACGACCTCGCCTCCGGCCTCTTTCGCCAGTTTGGCAATCGCCCACACCAGCGCAGGGTGTGTGGTGGTGGCCGTTTCCGGGTCTCTTGCCATCAGCAGATTGGTTTTGATGAGCACCTTCATCCCGGGCTTCACAAAGTGGGAAACCCCGCCAAACGCCTCAAAATGCGCCCGGACGGCGCAGAGCATTCCCTCTTCTTCGTAGGTTGGCGTTTTGCAAACCGAGATTTGATCTTCCATGTATCCTTCCGCCTTCCCGCTCTTAGTGCCGTGCCGACAGGCGCGGCTTCTGCGGCTATTCTAACAAAGAATCACAGGGTTTGGCAAGCGATTTCTCCTTGCTTCCGCAAGCCGACCCTCCTCCCTTTTCCGCAAACGGGACGCGAAAAATATTCCAATTGCTTTTTGCATAAACGACGCCGCATCGCAAATGCTAAAGGCAACATCACGAAATGTGAGGAGTTGAATCAAGCATGGATCAGTTCGCGCTGGCGCTCACCATTATCGGCGCCATCAATTGGGGCAGCATCGGGATCTTCGGGTTTGATCTTGTCGGCTGGCTGTTCGGCGGACAGATGGCCGCCCTGTCCCGCGTTGTGTTCACGTTGGTCGGTCTCGCCGGAATCTGGTGCGTTTCCCTGTTCTTTCGCGATACCGAACTGGTTGAGACCAGACCTTAACCTTCCCTGTGCGGCTGCTTCGGCTGAGGCTGAAGCGCAAGACACAGTTCCCCGTTTCACAGAAGTGGCATGCCCTGCAGGGCGTGCCATTTTTGTTTTTGCAATAAAAAGAGGACAGACAGCAAAAGAGCCGCCTTCTGAGAAAGCCGCCTCTTTTAGGTTGCAGATGCCGCAAACAGATGATCCGTCACCCTGTGGTTTTGATGTATTGTATGGGGTGAAACCAGATCCGCCGGGCGCTGCCAGCATCCGGCGGGTGTTCCTGCGGGATACGAGTATCCTCAAAACCAGCAACCCTATCATAATGAACTACTATGACTATGTGGACGGCCTGCGAGAGAGCAAGCTCCGGCCTGTGCTGGAGCGTCTCCTCCCCGTTCTGCTCATGAGCGCATGGGGAGAGGTGCCCGCCGACGTGGATATCCAATTCCCGCCGCTCTGGACCCCGACGGCGCGCGAAGTGGCCGACATCGCCAAGGCAAAGACCGAGACCGTGATCAACGCCTTCCAGGCGGGGCTTATGGATCGCTCCGAGGCCATGCAGGAGCTCAAGAAGCTCTCCGACGAGACCGGCCTTTTCGAGAGCATCGCGGAGGATAGCATTGCCGCGGCTGCCGGCCAGACCTATCAGGATGTGACCGCCTTAAAAGACCCGCTTGCGGGGATCGTAGGAGGAGAGGTATCCGACCCTTTTGACGGCTCCGCCACAGATGCGGCGGCATTCGATTGGCATGGGCAGCCGAGAGAGGATAACAGGCGCTTCACCTTCGGAAAACTGAACAGAAAACCCTCTTCAACGTTGAAAACGCCTCGAAATAGTGGTAGAATGAGTTCAAAGGAAAAGGCCCGCGTCAGCAGTGAAATCCTGACCTGGCATCCAGAGTATAAGGCGGGAGAAACCAGAAGCCATTTTCACAAAGACCATTACTATCAGTTTGAGGTAAAAGGGCCTGGGGAATATCGCTTTTCGTTGAAAATGAGAATTGCAGGAAATGAACGGCGAATCGATGAACTGGAGGAGTATTTAAATGGGCGAACTGACAACTCTTGATATGCAAATTGCGTCAGTTGGCAAAAAAGACAGTGCAGAAAAAGGCTTGATTATTTGTGCAGTTTTAGCCGTGCATGAATATGGGCTTGAAGAGGACATTCAAGAGTATTTAGATCAAAACCCCAATATATCTTTTGCCGATCTGGACGATTACATCATCAGCCTTTGCCCGCCCTTGGAAATCGTGGACGACGAGGAACTTGATGAAGAGGAATAACTAGTTCAAAGATGGCTGTTTCCCTCCGGCATAGTTGACAACACTTTTGAAGCACTGTGTGAGAGCACGGTGCTTTTTTCATGCCCATTTTCAGGCGGTGAAGTATGAACCAATACGAAAGAAAGCTGATTCAAGTGTACCTGAGGGCGGAGACCGACATCATCAACGAGATCGCCCGCCTGCGCTCCCTTGGCCTTGCAGACTATCACGCAGTGGCGGCCCTTCGCCGCGTGCGCCGCATTCTCTCCTGGATGCAGTCTGAGGCGTGGACCTACGCGCCCAAGGCCATCGAGGAATATTTCTACGCCAACAGACCGGAGCTGCGGATCATGCCGACAACGCTGATGTTCCAGTGCCG